>Ga0209737_10002458_pt1 | contig 12974 bp, 14 predicted proteins | sample TergutCu122P3_FD_187284 | JGI IMG/M metagenome (GOLD analysis project Ga0209737, IMG submission 187284) | Cubitermes ugandensis P3 segment gut microbial communities from Kakamega Forest, Kenya - Cu122 P3 (SPAdes) (version 2) | ecosystem: Host-associated > Arthropoda: Insects > Digestive system... | reverse complement strand
TGGCGCGAGGATCTACGGCACGGGCTTTGAAACCCAAGGCTGGGTACGGCGTCCAGCCACTCAGTTTTGAGCGCACTCAAGACGAAACATTAATACAAGGCTGGGTTGAGCAACGCGAAACCCAGCAATGCTGGACACCCAATCGCTACGCCTTGGGTTCTGGTTAGCAGAAACGTTAGGCAGTCCGCACAGATCAACCAGATGCGCTTGACAAGGCGATCTTAAAATCATATCGTCGGAGATATGATAAGGGCCGTGCTTGATACCAATGTCTTGATTGCTGCCTCTCGCAGCCAGCAAGGCGCTTCATATGCCCTGCTGCATGCTTTGCGTCAAAGGCGTTTCATTGCACTGGCATCGGTTCCGCTGCTACTGGAGTACGAGGCCGTTCTCAAGCGCCCCGAACAGCTACAGGCAGGCAGCCGAACGCTGGAGATGACAGATGCGTTTCTTGATGCGTTGTGTCTGTATGTAGAGCCTGTACATCTGCATTACCTGTGGCGCCCACAAACGCGCGATGCGGCTGATGAAATGGTGCTGGAAACCGCACTCAATGGCCGGGCCGATGTACTGGTCAGCTTGAATGTGGCTGACTTTGATGCAGCTGCCCGACGTTTTCATCTACCACTGATGACGCCCGGCGAGTTTTATCGACAATATTTTTACAACCCGATGAGAGGGGGATGAAATGGCTAACTACGCACTGCGCCTTCCTGAATCCCTGTTTGAATATGCCCGCTTCGTGGCGGAAGAGGAAAAAGTCTCCATGAACCAGTTCTTTGTGACCGCTATCGCGGAAAAAGTTTCGGCGCTCAAAACCGAAAGTTATTTCCGCGAACGTGCGTCCCGCGGCCAGGACGCGGCCTTCGACAGATGGCTGCAAACAACGCCCGATGTTGCTCCAGATGCCGGAGACGAACTCGGGGTTTAGAGCGCCGTCGCGGCAGCAAGTGGCTGGAAGACAATGGAGTCAAGCCGTGAACAACATCATGAACATCGACGGTCATCAGGCAGTCATCTCGTTTGACCCGGACTTGCAAATGTTCCGGGGAGAGTTCGTTGGCCTCAACGGCGGTGCGGATTTTTATGCATCCGATGTGGCAGGACTGGAACGGGAAGGCAGTGCTTCACTCAAAATTTTTCTCGACGCCTGCGAACGTCGCGGCATCCCGCCACGTAAACATTTTTCGGGTAAATTCTCGCTGCGCCTAGACCCCGCAACACATGAAGCCGCCATCGCAGCAGCGGCAGCGCACGGAAAAAGCCTGAACCAGTGGGCCGCTGAAACCATCCGGCAAGCCGCTTTGGCCGAATAGCCAGGCTCAACTGAAAGCCCCCACGCTCCTATCCGGCGCGGTTTCAGAACGGATAGCCGGTTGTCTCCCGCGCTAAACGACAGGCATACTGTTCCTGAACCAGAATAGGAGAAACGATGGCTTTTGCCTGGAACCCCTTGAAACTCTTTCGCAGAATCTCTCCAGAGCTCGCCCGGAAACAGCGCCTGGAGGCGATGCTTGCGCGCATTGCCGCCACGCCCGATGCCGATCATGTTGCTCTCTGGGTTGCACTGGTCGATACCGTGCGCCCTTCCCGCGCAAGTCGCCCCGATGATGCCGTCACTGCCCTGTCCGAACTCACGCAGATGCTGGCCGATGCCCCCGACAGCCGGTTCGCGCTGCGCGCAGCGCTGTTGAAGCTTTTCGTCGACCACAAACAGACTTCGCTTTACGTCACCTCCGGTCTGCTGCCTTCAACCGGATTCTTCTCCGAGACGGCGCGCCGTATCTCGCACCGCCTGTTGCCCGATGTCGTCGCGCCCGCCTACCTGAAAGACCTTCTGACGGTGATCTTCCACCGCAAGGACGACGAAATCTGGGTCGAGGCGATTCCTGATGAAGTGTGGCTCGGTTTTTTCCGCGCCCTGCTCGACGATGAGGAAATCGTGGTGCATGAGGGAGATCCCCTGCCCATCGCGCTTTCGGAAATGCTCGAAGCCCTGCGGGTGCTCTCCTATCATGTTTCGGCGATCGGGCTGGCTCCCGAACTGGTGCGCCTCGAGCCGCAACTCGAAGAGCTGGAATCCCCGTTTCTCGCCCAGAATACCGAGATCGTGGCCTATCTGGAGGCTTACCGCGCATGGTGGAACAACCCTGAAGCCCCGCTCAGGGACGAAGCTCATCTCGGAGTCATGCTCGACCAGTGCCGGGAAGTTCTGCAACGCGTGCGTCGACGTTCATTTCGCCAGGGAACCAGCCTGACGCTGACTTTCACGATGGAACGCCTGCGCCAGCATCTCGACCGCATCAACGAACTGCTCGGGCTGCTGCGCGAACTGCACCGGACACGCGCCGTCGCGCCATTGCTGCCCCAGGTGGTCACGCTCTTCAAACAGACGTTACGCGCCGAGTGCCGCAGAAACCGGCTCTCCGATTACTGGAGCACCAATGTCAGGCTGCTCTCGATGCGCATGACCGAAAGCGCAAGCAAACGGGGCGAGAAATTCATCACCACCAACCGGCGCGAATATTTCGGCATGTTCCGTTCGGCAGCGATCGGCGGTTTCATCATTGCGCTCATGACGGCCTTCAAGATCGTCATTGACAAGCAACATCTGGCCCCGCTCACCGAAGCTTTGTGCTTTTGCCTGAACTACGGCATCGGGTTTGCGCTCATCCACGCCATTGGCGGCACGGTGGCGACCAAGCAGCCTGCGATGACCGCCAACGCCATTGCAGCCTCCATCGGGGAGACGCGCGGCAAAACGCGCGATCTCGAAAACCTCGCTTCGGTCGTCGTGCGCACCCTGCGCAGCCAACTCGCCGCCATCGTCGGCAATCTCGGCCTCTCCGTGCCCACGTCGATCCTGTTCTCGCTCGCTTTCATACATTTCACCGGCGATCATTTCATCGGCACGGCCAAGGCCGACCGCCTGCTTGGCGACGCCCATCCCTTGAGCGGCGCACCGTTTTTTGCAGCAATCGCCGGAGTGTGCCTTTTTCTCGCCGGTCTCATTTCCGCCTACTACGACAACCTGACGGCCTATAACCGCATTCCGGAACGGCTGGCGCAACTGCGCTGGCCCCGGCGGCTGTTCGGCGAGGCGCGTGTGCATCGCTTCACCACCTACGTCGAAAACAACCTGGGCGCACTGGCTGGCAACTTCTTTTTCGGCTTTCTGCTCGGAGGCGCCACCGCGCTGGGGGTGCTGCTCGGCCTGCCGCTGGACATCCGCCACATCGCCTTTTCCGCCGCCTATGTCGGCTATGCCGTCGCAGCCCATGATTTCGTCGTGCCAATCGGCCTGCTCGGCATCACGATCGCGGGCGTCCTGTTGATCGGACTGATCAACCTGCTCGTCAGCTTCAACCTTGCCCTTTATGTGGCGATGCGCTCACGGGGCATCACTTTCGCCCAGGGACGCTTTCTCAGCACGCTGGTGTTACGCCACTTCTTCAAGCGCCCACAGGATTTTTTCTTTCCTCCACGCAGCGCCGAAACCCCTGCCCATGAACACGATGCCACGCATCCAGGCAGCGGGTCTCCAGCCGATCCTGGACGGCCACCCACGAATTCCGATCATGCCCATTGAAATAGAACTCAAACTCTCGTTCCCCGCCGAAGCTCTGCCGGAAATCATGCGCCACCCGATCATCGCATCCGCACCGCGCAAGGAAGAGCCATCGATCCTCGACAACACCTATTTCGATACGCCTTCGCTCACGCTCAAGGCGCATGGAGTCGCCCTGCGGCTACGCCAGCAAACGGGAGGAGACGACCCCCACGCTTCGCTGCCCCCCACGGGGGCGAGTTGCGCCTTGGGGCGGCCCGGCGGCGAGGTGAACAGCCCCCACGCTTCGCTGCCCCCCAGGGGGACGAGTTGCGCCTTGGGGCGGCCCGGCGGCGCAACTGGAGAAGTGGTACAAACCGTCAAATGTTCGGCAGAATCCCACGATGGGCTGACGCGGCGGCCGGAGTGGGAGACGCCCTGGCATGGGCATTTCGACTTCTCTGCCGTCACCGATACCGCTGCTGCCGCCCTGCTCGCGCGGGTGCAGAACGAACTCGTTCCGATTTTCACCACGCGTTTTTCTCGTGATATCCGACATATCCAGCCCCGCCCCGGCGTGTATATTCTTGCCATGGTCGATACAGGTTTCGTCAAAGCAGGAGAAAACGACACCCCCATCCATGAACTCGAGCTCGAACTCATCGAGGGCGACGAGGAAGACCTTGTCCATCTTGCCAGTGAGCTGCGGAAAACCCTGCCCCTGGCATTTGAAAGCGTCTCCAAGGCGCAACGTGGCTATCAACTCGTCAAATGCGCTCATGCAAAAGCCAACTCCGTGAATTAAAAGGCATTTGCCTGTGGCGTAATGACAAGCGTGATGTCTGCCCTCACCCTGAGCATCAAAACAGCACATACGGCGCTTCTATGCCGTTAACGACAGGCGTATGCTCTGCCCCTTGCTCATGCATTCCTGTCCTGTCGCTCATACTGAATTTTTCGTCTGGACACATCTTGAATGGTAATCATTCCAAACGGCACTTTGCGCGTCGTTGACGGCATCAAACGCGTCTACTACGACGGCTACTGGATCAAGGCCTACAGCCCGCCTGCCGACACGCTGCATGCAAAAAAAGTCCTGATCCAGGCAACGACCCGACGCCTGTTCAATCACGTCGAGCACGGAATCAACATCCCCGGCAAGCGCCTGGGCACAGCGCGCGACGCTTTCGAGAAGGAACAGGTTCCGGCGAGAAAGCGCGTCAAGGGCGCCATGCTGGCCGGAGCGCTCTTTAACCGCGCCTCCGACATTTTCTCCAAGCTCGTGGAGTTGCAGGAACAGGGCATCGAAATCGACGAGGACAACGCGCTGATGCGGGAATGCGGCAATTGCCTGCAAGAGGCGCTCTCACTGGGCCGGATGGTTCTGCACCGCAGCGGCGAGGAAGGCATCGACGAGCTGTGGGGAGAGCCTTTCCGCGCGTTCTCCATCCCGGTGGAAGCTTTCTACGAGAGCCGCTACATCAAGATTGCCCAGACGCTGCGCGACATCGACCGCATCTCCGACGTGATGGTGCATACCTTCGCCAACGATCCGCTTTTTTCCGACGTGCCGCCGATCATCCGTCGCTTCACCGATGAAGCCAAGAACAAATGCGAAACCCTGCGCACCGACGAAGACATTTTTGAAGTCTGGGCCGGTTTCGTCGTTGCTTCGGAGCAACTGAGCGCCTACGCCCCGACCATGCCCGCACATCCGGAAGCGCCGCTGATGCGCCATGCGGCAGACGGCACCCGCCTCATCAAGCAGGGACGCGCGCTCGTCACGTATCTCTCCAGGGCCAGGGTCACGATGCCCAGAAGCACCAAGGAATACCTCGAACGTTGCGAGGAATACCAGCGCACGCATCACCCGGTCGTAACGGCTTCCGCCGCCTCCGCCTGAACGGTTCAGGCGATGATGCCGCCTCCCAGACACACCCGTGATTCGTAGAGCACTACGCTTTGCCCCGGCGTGAGCGCCCATTGCGGCTGCCCGAAGACGATCCCGGTACGCCCGCCCTCCTCCAGTGAGTCGATCACGCAGGGCATGTCCGGGGCGCGGTAACGCGGCCGGGCAGTGTAGACCCGGTGTGTGTGCGGAGGACGGCCCGCGATCCAGTTGAGATCGAGCGCGGTGAGGCGATCCTTGAGCAGGGCCGGATGATCGTGTCCCTGCACGACGTAGAGCACATTGGCGGCCACATCCTTTGCGGCCACGTACCAGGCGTCGTGTTCGCCTGCCGCGTCCTGCCGCGCCCGGATACCGCCGATGCCGAGACCCTTTCTCTGTCCGACGGTGTGGTACATCAAGCCCTGATGCTCGCCGAGGACGCGACCATCGTCGAGATTGCGAATCTCGCCGGGCCGGGTCGGCAGGTAACGCATCAGAAATTCGCGGAACGGACGCTCGCCGATGAAACAAATCCCGGTCGAATCCTTCTTGGCGGCAACCGGAAGCCCGGCCTCGGCAGCGATGCGCCGCACTTCCCGCTTGGTGAGCGCGCCGAGCGGAAACAGGGTCTTTGCCAGTTGCGCCTGGGTGAGACGGTAGAGGAAGTAGCTTTGATCCTTCGTGCCGTCCTCGGCCTTGAGCAACTGGAATTCACGACGGCCGTCGTTCTCCCACGCACGCACCTGGGCGTAGTGCCCGGTTGCGATGCGCTCGGCCCCCATGTTCATCGCGTGATCGAGAAATGAGCGGAACTTTATTTCGGAATTGCACAGGATGTCCGGGTTCGGAGTGCGTCCGGCTTCATACTCGCGCAGGAAATCGGCAAATACCCGTTCCTTGTACTCGCGGCTGAAGTTCGTGACCTCGAGATCGATGCCGATCACATCGCACACGGAAGCCGCATCGATCAGATCCTGCCGGGACGAGCAATAGCCATCCGTATCGTCATCTTCCCAGTTCTTCATGAAGAGGCCGCTCACCGCGTAGCCCTGACGCTTGAGCAGCAGGGCCGCAACGGCGGAATCGACTCCGCCGGAGATGCCGACGACTACCTTCATGGCTGCGCCCTTCCCGTTCATGGTTAATTTCCGTCGTCGCACTCGTAATGACGCAGCATCTCCAGCCCATAGCGCCGCCCGGCCAGCCAGTCTTCCACACATTGCAGAACGAGCGGGCTGCGGTGACGCGCGCGCGTGGCGCGAAGCTCATCGGGAGTCATCCAGACCGTGCGCACGATGCCTTCATCGAGCGCGCGTTCCGGTTCCCTTTCTCCCGTCCGGCCAGCGAAGGCAAACCGCAGGTAGGTCACATCCCTCTGCGAACACGGCCACAGATAGACGCCCACCAGATATTCCGGCGTAAACGGATACGCGGTTTCTTCCATCGCCTCGCGGGCAGCGGCACAGAGCAGCGATTCGCCTGCCTCCAGATGTCCGGCGGGCTGATTGAGCCTCAAGCCATCGGCGGTTTCTTCTTCGACCAGCAAAAAACGGCCATCGCGCTCAATGACAGCAGCAACAGTGACGCTCGGTTTCCAACGGTGACTCATGATAAGAACAGGGGAAGGTACAAGTCCTTTTATTCTAACGTCCGTTTGCGCTTCCCCGCCATGGCGCAGTCTTTGCGTTAGAATGTCTGACCTTCCGTTTCAAGCGGCAGGCATTTCCAACTAGACTTACTTCTCAACCGGTGGAGAACCCAAAAATGTCAATGGCTGATCGCGACGGCTTCATCTGGAAAGATGGCAAGCTCGTCCCGTGGCGCGATGCGACCACGCACGTGCTGACCCACTCCCTGCATTACGGCCTGGCCGTATTTGAAGGCTTGCGCGTCTACGATACCGCCGACGGCCCCGCTATCTTCCGCCTGATCGAACATACGCAGCGCCTGATCAATTCCTGTCGCATCTATCTGATGAACATCCCCTATTCCCAGGAAACATTGATGGAAGCGCAAAGGGAAGTCGTGCGCGCCAACAATCTCAGGGAATGTTACATCCGCCCGATCGTCTACTACGGCTCGGAAAAGATGGGCGTTTCCACCGTGGGCGCTACGGTGCATGTGGCCATCGCCGCCTGGCCCTGGGGCGCGTACCTCGGCGAGGAAGCCATCGAGCACGGCATCCGCGTCAAGACATCTTCCTTCGCCCGTCACCACGTCAACGTCACCATGCCGCGCGCCAAGCTCGCGGGCGCTTACACCAATTCCATCCTCGCCAACCTCGAAGCCACGCAGGACGGCTATGACGAGGCGCTCCTGCTCGACACGCAGGGATTCGTTGCCGAAGGCGCCGGAGAGAATCTCTTCATCGTCAAGGATGGCGTGCTGATCGAGCCGGAAATCGCCTCGGCGCTCACCGGCATCACCCGCGACTCGGTCATTCAGATCGCTGGCAGCCTGGGGCTGGAAGTGCTCTCCCGCCGCCTGACCCGCGATGATATCTATCTGGCCGACGAAGCGTTCTTCACCGGAACCGCTGCCGAAATCACGCCGATCCGCGAACTCGACAACCGCCCCATCGGCGGAGGTTATCGCGGGCCGGTCACGGCAAAATTGCAGGCGAAATTCTTCGACGCCGCCAATGGGCGCGCGACCGAATACAAGCATTGGCTGACCAGGGTTTGAGGCTGCGTGCCGTGCGCCGCATGCCCCCACCCTAACCCTCCCCCGCCAAGCGGGGGAGGGAATTGGTTTCTTTCTCCCACTGCGGGGGAGGGAATGGTTTCTTTCTCCCACTGCGGGGGAGGGAATCGGTCTTCATCTCCCATGAGCGGAACTCCTTCCCCCGCTTGCGGGGGAAGGTTGGGATGGGGGGAATGACGAAATTCCCTGACGACGAACTCCATACACACAACACAACATGACAACCCCCACTCTCCCCGCCGCTGAAATCTTCAAGGCTTACGACATTCGCGGCATCGTCGATAAAACACTGACTGCCGATACCGTGAGAGCCATCGGGCACGCGCTCGGCAGCGAAGCCGTCGCGCGCGGACAGCAAGCCATCGCCATCGGCCGCGATGGGCGGCTTTCCGGCCCGGAACTTGCCAATGCGCTCGCCGAAGGCATTCTGGCCGCCGGGGTCGACGTCATCGACATCGGTTGCGTGCCGACGCCGGTCACGTACTTCGCGGCGTACCATCTCGGCGCGCATTCCTGCGTTTCCGTCACCGGCAGCCACAATCCGCCCGACTACAACGGCCTGAAGATGGTGCTCGGCGGCGAGACGCTTTTCGGGGAAAAAATCCAGGCGCTCCGCCAACGCATCATCGATGGAAATCTCGTGCGCGGCGCGACAGCGGGAACGCGGCGCGAAGCCGATGTCGCCAATGACTACATCGCCCGCATCGTGGGAGACGTCAAACTCGCGCGTCCAATGAAAATCGCCATCGACTGCGGCAACGGCGTGGCGGGCGCAATCGCCCCAAAACTGTTCCGTCGGCTGGGCTGCGAAGTGACGGAACTGTTCTGCGAAGTCGATGGAAACTTCCCGAACCACCATCCCGACCCGAGCAAGCCGGAAAACCTCCGCGACCTGATCCGCGCTCTTGAAGAGACCGACTCTGAACTCGGACTCGCGTTCGACGGCGACGGCGACCGCCTGGGCGTGGTTACGAAGGACGGCGAAATCATCTACCCCGACCGGCAGTTGATGCTCTTTGCCGCCGATGTGCTCGACCGGGTTCCCGGCGGCGAGATCATTTACGACGTGAAATGCACGCGCAACCTTGCGGGATGGATCCGCGCGCGGGGCGGCAAACCGACAATGTGGAATACCGGCCACGCGCTCGTCAAGGCAAAGCTCAAGGAAACCGGCGCGCCGCTGGCGGGCGAAATGAGCGGTCACATGTTCTTCAAGGAACGCTGGTACGGGTTCGACGACGGCCTCTATGCCGGAGCGCGGTTGCTCGAAATTCTCTCGAAGCACGCCGACGGCAACGCAGTGCTCAAATCCCTGCCCAACGCGGTCTGCACGCCCGAACTCAACATCGAAATGAACGAAGGCGAACCCTTTGAACTCGTGCGGCGGCTGCGGGAAAACGCCGCTTCCGGCGCGCTCAGGGAGGCTTCCGAATTCATCACCCTGGACGGCGTGCGGGTCGAATACAGCGACGGTTTCGGGCTCGCCCGGCCTTCCAACACCACGCCGGTAGTCGTGCTCCGCTTCGAGGCGGATGACGACGCGGCAATCAAACGCATCCAACAAGCGTTCCGCAAAGCCATCGATGATGTATGGCCCGGTCTGCAATTACCGTTTTAGGCCCCATGATGGAATCCGCCCCCTTTCATGCACAGCATGCCATCGAAAAGAGCCGCTTTGAAATGCTGTGCAATGCCGCCCGGGCGTTGCTTGAGTGGAATCGCCCGATCGAGGAAATCATGGCAATTACCGGACTCTCACAAAGCGATGTCGAAAATCTGCGCGGCCCCCAGACCGATATGGACGATTAAACGACCCCACGACAAACAGGACGTTCACCCAGTATGACATCTCCCGTGGCCCCCGCCGTCTCTCCCGCCAGCAACTTCATCCGTAACATCATCGACGAAGACAACCGTACCGGCAAATGGAACGGGCGAATCACAACGCGCTTTCCTCCAGAGCCGAACGGCTATCTGCATTACGGTCACGCCAAGTCGATCTGCCTCAACTTCGGTCTCGCCAAAGCCTACGGCGGCCTCTGCCACCTGCGGTTCGACGATACCAACCCGGAAAAGGAAGAGCAGGAATACGTCGACGCCATCATCGAAGCCGTGCATTGGCTCGGGTACGACTGGCATCAGCACCTGTATTTCGCTTCCGACTATTTCGACATCATGTATGCCTGCGCCGAATCCCTGATCAAGGCTGGCAGGGCTTACATCGATTCACAAACGGCAGAGGAGATACGCAAGCATCGGGGCACGCTGACCGAGCCGGGCGTCGACAGCCCCTTCCGCACGCAGTCCATCGAAGAGAACCTCGCCCTCTTCCGCCGCATGAAAGCCGGCGAATTCCCCGACGGCGCGCTCGTGCTGCGGGCGAAGATCGACATGGCCTCCCCCAATATCAACATGCGCGATCCGGTGATCTACCGCATCCGTCATGTGTCCCACCATCGCTCCGGGGCCAAATGGTGCATCTACCCGATGTACACGTTTGCCCACCCGATCGAGGATGCCATCGAGAACATCACCCACTCGATCTGCACCCTGGAGTTCGAGGATCAGCGCCCGTTCTACGACTGGGTACTCGATGCGCTGGCCGATGCCGGACATTTTCCCCGTCCGCTGCCCCGGCAGATCGAATTCGCCCGCCTCAATCTCACCTACACGGTGCTCTCCAAGCGCAAGCTCATCCAGCTCGTCGATGAAGGGTTTGTGGCCGGATGGGACGACCCGCGCCTGCCCACGCTCGTCGGCGCGCGGCGGCGCGGTTTCACCCCGGAAGGGTTCCACCGTTTCACTGATCGCATCGGCGTCGCGAAATCCGATTCCTGGATCGACATGAGCGTGCTCGAAGAATGCATGCGCGAGCACCTGAACGAAATCGCTCCCCGGCGCATTGCCGTGCTCGATCCGCTGAAGCTCGTCCTCACCAATTACCCCGAGGGCGCAAGCGAATCCTGCCAGGCGCCAAACCATCCGCTCAAGCCCGAACTCGGAAAGCGCGACATGCCCTTTTCCCGCGAACTGTGGATCGAGCGCGAAGATTTCATGGAAACGCCGGTCAAGGGATTTCATCGCCTCTTCCCCGGCAATACGGTTCGGCTGCGTTACGGCTACGTAGTGAAATGCACCGGATGCGAAAAGGACGCCGACGGCAACGTTCAGACCGTCTTCGCCGAATATCTCCCGGACTCGAAATCCGGCACGCCGGGGGCCGACCAGTACAAGGTCAAGGGCAACCTGCACTGGGTCAGCGCCGCACATGCCTACAACGCCAAAGTAAAGCTCTACGACCGCCTGTTCGCTCACCCCCAACCGGGACAGCGCCGCGAGGGCGACCCCGAAGAACTGGAGCGTAGCTTTCTCGACGACATCAATCCGGATTCGATCCGCGTCATCGAGGCATTGCTGGAACCGGCGCTCCGGGCGGCCAAACCCGAAGATCGCTTCCAGTTCGAGCGTCACGGCTACTTTGTTGCCGATCGCCACGATTCCACCGAAGGCGCTCCGCACTTCAACCGCACGGTTCCGCTCAAGGACTCGTGGACAAAATCAGGGTAATGAGCGCCCGGCGCATCCTGGTCATTCTCACCTGCATCGCCCTCGTCGCGGCGATCTGGCTGTTCTCCCGGCCCAAGCCGCTGGAAGTCGCCATTCACACGGCGGCGCGCGGCAAGATCGAAGCGACCATCATCAATACCCGCGCGGGCATGGTCGAAGCCTGTCAGCGCACGAAACTCTCCACCATCATCGGGGGGCGCATCGACTACCTCGGCGTGGCGGAAGGCGACCGCGTCAAGACCGGCCAGATGTTGATGCGTCTGTGGCAAGGCGATCTGCGCGCGCAGGAGTCTGTCTTGAAAGCGCGGCAGGTCAGCGCCCGCCAGCGCCAGCGTGAAGCCTGCGCCTTTGCCAGACAGGCGCAGAAGGACGCCGACCGTCAGGAAGAACTGGTCAAGGACAAATTCGTTTCCCCGGCTGCCGCTGAAAAAGCCCGCGCCGAGGCAGATTTTCGCAGCGCCGCCTGCGCCAGCGCCGAAGCCGAGGCGGAAACCGCCAAACGCCAGCTCGAATCCATCGCCTCCGACCTAGACCGCACCGTCATCATCGCCCCCTTCGACGGCATCATTGCCAAGATCAACGGAGAATTGGGCGAAATCTCCACGCCCTCCCCCACCGGCGTCGCAGTGCCGCCGGCCATCGAACTGATCGACGACTCCTGCCTCTATGTCCAGGCGCCGATGGATGAAGTCGACACCCCCAAAATACAGCCCGGACAGCCTGTGCGCATCACTGTCGAAGCCCTCAAGGGCCAGCATTTTGCCGGGCGCGTGCGCCGCGTCGCGCCCTACATCACCGCCGTGGAAAAACAGGCGCGCACGGTCAGCGTCGATATCGACTTCGCCAACCCGGAACAGGCGCAAGGGCTGCTCGTCGGTTACAGCGTCGATGTCGAAATCATCCTCGCTTCCCGCGACGACGCCCTCTCCATCCCGACCACCGCGTTGCGTGACGGCGGCAAGGTACTGGTGCTCGGCAGGGACGGCATCGTTTCCGAACGCACGGTGCAGGTCGGCATCGCCAACTGGCAGCAGACCGAGATAATCGAAGGCATCGAAGCTGGCGAGCAGGTGATTACCTCTCGTCTGCCGGAATTGCTTCCGGGCGTGCGGGCGCGCGTCGCCGGGGGCAACCCTGGTTAGGGTAGTTTTGGTTTAGTTGTGTATATTTTTGCGCCGTTGGCCCCCACCCTAACCCTCCCCCGCAAGCGGGGGAGGGAATACTTTCTTGCGGCGGCGCTAAGAGACTCTCCTTCCCCCGCGAGCG
>Ga0209737_10002457_pt1 | contig 12975 bp, 9 predicted proteins | sample TergutCu122P3_FD_187284 | JGI IMG/M metagenome (GOLD analysis project Ga0209737, IMG submission 187284) | Cubitermes ugandensis P3 segment gut microbial communities from Kakamega Forest, Kenya - Cu122 P3 (SPAdes) (version 2) | ecosystem: Host-associated > Arthropoda: Insects > Digestive system >... | reverse complement strand
CATCATCCGGTGGAAATGCCATTTCCACCGGATGATGGCCGTAATCGTCGACGAGGGTAAAACTGCCGCCTTCGCCCAAGGCAATTTCGCCATGATTCTGAAAGCGCCGACCAACACCCTTGAAGTTCGCCAGCGCCCTGACTATGGCTTCATCCGACGCTTGCACCTCAGTGGCAACGCTGATCGCCGCCAGCGCATTCAGGACATTGTGCACTCCCGGTGCATTGAGGCTTACCGACAAAGGCGGAGCGCCCATTCTTACGACATCGAAAAGCATCTTCCCGCCTGCGGCTCTGATGTTTTCGGCGTAGACGTTGGCGTCAGAAGAGAGGCCGTAGCGCACTACCTGTTTTGGGACCTGGGGCAGAATTTCGCGCACATTGGGATCATCCTGACAGAGCACCGCCACCCCGTAGAAGGGCAGGCGATTCAAAAATTCCACGAACACCTGTTTTACCCGGTTGAAGTCGTGGCCGTAGGTTTCCATGTGGTCGGCGTCGATGTTGGTGACCACCGAGATCACCGGGGTGAGGTAGAGAAAGGAGGCGTCCGACTCATCCGCTTCCGCGACCAGAAAATCGCCGCTCCCCATCCGGGCATTGGCGCCGATGGCGTTCAGGCGTCCGCCGATCACGAAGGTGGGATCAAGCCCGGATTCGCCGAGGATGCTGGCGACGAGACTGGTCGTGGTGGTCTTGCCGTGCGTCCCGGCAATGGCAATGCCGCGCTTCAAGCGCATCAACTCGGCAAGCATCAAAGCGCGCGGCACCACGGGAATGCCCGCCAGATTCGCCGCTTCAACTTCCGGGTTATCCATCTTCACGGCGGTGGACACCACTACCGCGTGCGCCCCGGTGATATTTTCCGCGGCATGACCGATTGCGATACGAATGCCGATTCCCGCCAGACGCTCGGTCACGGCGGAGGCGGCAAGGTCGGAACCGGAGACCTTATAGCCTAAATTGGCGAGAACTTCGGCAATACCGCTCATTCCTGAGCCGCCGATTCCCACGAAGTGAATGTTTTTGACTTTATGTTTCATTTGGCTATGGCCTTGCAAACATTGGCAACCATGCGGGCGGCATCTGGACGCGCCAGCTCCCGCGCTTTTTTCGCCATTTCCAATAGTTGGCCGCGTTTATAGTCGCCGATCAGGGCTACCGCTTCCGGGGTCAGATCAGTTTGTGGCAGCAGAATACCGCCGCCAGCCAGAGTGAGAAAACGGGCATTGGCAGTCTGATGATCGTCGACGGCGTGGGGGAAAGGCACGAGAATCGCGGCGACGCCAACCGCCGCCAATTCGGCGATGGTGAGCGCCCCGGCGCGGCAAATCACGAGGTCAGCCCAGGCGTAAGCGCCTGCCATGTCTTCGATGAAGGGCACGCAATGCACGCTCCCGCCTTGCTCACGGTATTCCTGATAATTGGCTTCCAATTCAGCCAGATGTTTTTCTCCGGCCTGATGCACCACTTCCGGCATCAGTTCCGGCGGCAGTTTTTGCAGCCCCTCGGGGATTACTTCATTCAGCGCCTTCGCCCCCAGACTGCCGCCTACCACCAGCAATTTCAGGACGCCTTCCCGCTCTGCCATCCGCTCTTCCGGCGGAGGAATATCTGCAATCGCTGCCCGTACCGGATTGCCCACGCATTCGCCTTGTTTGAGGACAGCGGGAAAACCGGTCAGCGTCCGCTGTGCCACCCGGCTCAAGACGCGATTGGCAAGCCCGGCAATGGCGTTCTGCTCGTGGATTACAAGGGGAATACCCAGCAATTTGGCCGCGATTGCCCCGGGAAAACTGATATAGCCGCCCATCCCCAACACCACATCGGGACGAACGAGACGAATGGCGCGCACCGCCTGCCAGATGGCAAAAACAAGGCTGAAGGGGAGTTTCAGCATCCGGGCAAGACCCTTGCCGCGCAGGGCGCCAAAGCGAACCTTCAACATGGCAAAACCGTTTTGCTCCGCCAGCTTCTCTTCCATGCTCTCGGGGTTGCCGAGCCAGTGGATGTACCAGCCTTCGTCACGCAGGAGTCTCGCAATCGCGAGGGCAGGAAAGATATGGCCGCCGGTGCCGCCAGCCATGACCAGCATTGTTTTGGGCGTAGAGTCGGTCATGCCTATCTCCTCCCTCCTTGCATCAGGCGGCGGTTTTCCCAATCCACCCGCAGCAAAATGCCAAGTGCTACGCAATTCACCACCAGCCCGGAACCGCCGTAACTCATGAACGGCAGGGTCATGCCGGTGACCGGCAACAGGTTTACATTGACCCCCATGTTGATGAAGGCTTGCAGCCCCAGCCAAAGGCCTATCCCCATCGCTACCAGCGCCGGGTAAAGGCGGTCGAGGTCGACGCAGAGGCGACCAATGGCAAAAGCGCGGCGCACGATGATTACGAACAGGGTAATGACTATCAAGAGGCCGACGAAGCCCAATTCCTCGCCGATCACCGCGAACAGGTAATCGGTATGGGCTTCCGGCAAATAAAGGTGTTTTTCGACGCTGCCGCCAAGGCCGGAGCCGAACCAGCCGCCCCGCCAGACGGCGAGCTTGGCATGGAAGGGTTGATAGCCGGTGCTGTCGAGAAAATTCTGGGGATAGAGCCAGGCGTTGATCCGCTCATAGACATAGCTGCTGAACAGCACCAGCGGCGGCAGAATCAGCACCAGACAAAAAGAAAGGCGCAAGAAAATCCAGATGTTTAGCCCGCCCATGAAGAGAATGCCCATGATGATGGCAAGAATCATCAGGAGCGCGCCTACGTCCGGCTCCAGTTTCAGAAGGACGCCGATCAGCGCCATCACCGCCAGCATTGGCAGGAAGGCGCGTTTGAAGTCTTCCATGAACTCGCGCTTCCGCACCGCGAAATCCGCGACATAGAGGACAGAGCAGAGTTTCATGAACTCGGAAGGCTGCGGGCTGATGATTCCCAGATCGATCCAGCGATGCGCCCCGTTTACGCTCTTGCCGATGCCGGGAAGAAGGACGATGAACAACAGGACAAGCCCGGCGACGAAAAGCCATGCCGCGATCCTCTGCCAGTCTTCCATGCTGACCTGAAAGGCGGAGAAGGCGCAAATCAGGCCGACTGAGAGAAAAATCACATGCCGGGTGAGATAGTAGGTGCTGGAAAGGTTCTTGTGCTCGGCATAGGCAAACGAGGCGGAATACACCATCACCAGACCGAAGGCGAGCAGCAACAGGCTGGCCCAGACCAGGGTATGGTCGATTTCCGCGCGAAAACGGGAGAGGCTGGGCGCTATGGCAACGGTAGAAGCCTTGGCGGTCATGCCTTGCCCTCCAACGCGCGCACTGCCGCGACGAAAACTTCGGCGCGGTGGGCGTAATCCCTGAACATGTCCATGCTCGCACAGGCGGGCGAGAGAAGGACAGAGTCGCCCGCCTTCGCCTCTTGCTGCAACCAGCAGACGGCATCACGAAGCGAAGTAAAAGACTGTATCGGCAGACCACAGCCCTTGATCGCTTTTTTGATGACGTCCTTATCCTTGCCAATCAGCGCCACCGCCCGACCATGGCGCTGCAAGGCCGCTTGCAAGGGTTTAAAGTCCTGTCCCTTGCCGTCGCCGCCGAGAATGATGGCGACAGGCCGCCCCAGACCTTCGATGGCGGCAAGAGTCGCGCCGACATTGGTGCCCTTGGAATCATCGACGTAGAGTACGCCTTCGATTTCGGCAACGACTTCGACCCGATGCGCCAAGCCCTTGAAAGCCTTGAGCGCCGATAAGGCGTCAGCAGCATCCAGCCCGACAGTGCGGCAGAGCGCCAGCGCCGCCATGACGTTGGCGGCATTGTGCAGCCCCTTGAGGGGCAATTCGGCAAGAGCCAGCAAACGCTCTTCGCCGTAATAAATGGCTTCGTTCGCTATGCCGTAATGTCCGGCGCGCGGCGCGGGAGTGAGGCCAAAAGTCGCCATCCCGAAACCGCAGCCGCCAAGGCAAAGACTCCGGTCATCATCACGATTGAGAATCTTCAAGGTCAGCGGATTCTGAAAAACTCGCGCCTTGGCCGCGACGTAATCACTCATGGAAGCGTAACGGTCGAGATGGTCTTCAGAGATATTGAGCACCGTCGCGGCATGGGCGGGGAGATGCCGGGTAATTTCCAGTTGGAAGCTGGACAACTCCAGCACCCAGACTTCCGGCAGGCTCTCATCTTCCAGCGCCGCCATCAGCGCATCGAGTAATGAAGGCGAGATATTGCCGCAGGCAATGGCGCTGATTCCGGTAGCGTTGAGGAGGTGGGCAGTCAACGCGGTGGTAGTAGTCTTGCCGTTCGAGCCGGTAATCGCCAGGATTTTGGCTTCCGGGCAAAGCTCTTCTAATGCATCGACGAACAAGTCGACTTCGGAGAACAGCGGGATTTTCTGTGCCGCCGCGGCAATTTCCGGGGTGGATTGCGGCACCCCCGGCGAGAGGGCAATCGCATCCACTCCGGCAAAGGTTTCCGCTTTGAATGCCCCGGCTACGACTTCGATCTGGGGGGCGAAGGCCGCGAGCGCTTCCCTATTGGGCGGGTTGTCGCGGCTGTCGGCAACGCGCACCACTGCTCCCTGGCTATGCAGCCATTTCGCCATCGCCAGCCCGGATTCGCCCAGACCGACTACGAGGAAGTGTTTGCGCGCGAGATCCATATCATTCTCACCTGATCTTCAGGGTGGCAAGGCCGAACAGCACCAGCATCAGGGTGATGATCCAGAAGCGCACCACTACCTGAGTCTCCTTCCAGCCGCCCTGCTCGAAATGGTGATGCAGGGGCGCCATCCGCAGGATGCGCCGTCCTTCGCCGTATCTCTTGCGGGTGAATTTGAACCAGGAGACCTGTACCATGACCGAGAGGGTTTCCACCACGAACAGCCCGCCCATGATGAAGAGAACGATTTCCTGGCGCACGATGACCGCAACACAACCCAGAGCCGCGCCCAGAGCAAGCGCGCCGACATCGCCCATGAATACTTCCGCCGGATAGGCGTTGAACCATAAAAAGCCAAGACCAGCGCCCACTATGGCGCCGAGGACGATGCACAACTCGCCCGCTCCGGGAATGTAGGGAATGTGCAGATATTCGGCGAATTTGATATTGCCGGTAGCATAGGCAAAGATGATGAAGGCTCCGGCTACCAGCACTGTCGGCATGATGGCAAGGCCATCCAGACCATCGGTCAGATTGACGGCATTGGAAGTGCCGACGATCACGAAATAGGTGAGCACGACAAAGCCGAAAACGCCCAGCGGATAGGCAATGCTCTTGAAGAAGGGAACGATGAGTTCGGTTTGCGCCGCCATTTGCGCCGGGTTATCTCCCGAATAGGCGAGAAACAACGCCGCACCTACGCCAAGCACCGATTGCCAGAAGAATTTCCAGCGCGCAGCGAGTCCCTTGGGATCGCGATACACCACTTTTTTCCAGTCGTCGTACCAGCCGACCGCGCCAAAGCCCATGGTAACGACCAATACCGTCCACACATAGCGGTTGGAGAGGTCGCTCCACAACAGGGTGGTCAAGGCTACCGCAATCAAAATCAGAATGCCGCCCATCGTAGGGGTGCCGGACTTGACGAGATGGGTTTGCGGGCCATCAGTACGCACCGCCTGCCCGATCTTTTTGGCTGCCAGCCAGCGGATTACCCGAGGCCCCAGAGCGAGCGACAAGAACAGCGCAGTCAACACCGCCAGCACGGTACGCAAGGTCAGGTAACCGAAAACATTAAAACCTCGAATGTACGGACTCAGGGCTTGGGCGAGATCTAACAACATGCTTTATTTTCCTTTCCGGCGGCAACGAGGAGGGCAACTATCCGCTCCATCTTCATGAAGCGCGAGCCTTTGACCAGCACGGTGGCATCCGGCGGCAAATCCTTTTGCAGGGGAGCGACCAGAGCTTCTGGCGAATTGTGGCTGGATGCGCCCGCGCCGAAGTTACGCGCCGCTTGTTTACTCAAATCGCCAATGGTATATAGGCAGTCAATACCCATGCTCTTGGCATAGCCGCCGATTTCGTCGTGGTGTTGATGTCCGGCCTCGCCGATTTCGCCCATATCGCCCAAAACGAGGATTTTTTTGCCGATGGCATTGGCGAGCACGTCAATCCCGGCGCGCACCGAATCGGGGTTGGCATTGTAGGTATCGTCCAGCACGGTCGCGCCATTGGCGAGAGTCACTACCTGCAAGCGCCCCGCTACCCCGGTGAATCCTTCCAGACCGCGCTTGCAAAACGTCGCAATTTCTTCCTCTTCGAGCAACAGGGAAGCGAGCGCAAAAGAAGCCGCCGCGAGCGCGGCAAGGGCGTTCCTCGCATTGTGCGCCCCCGGCACGGCAAGAGTGATGTCCATGGGATCTGAGAAGCCACTCGCGACGGTCAGCCGGGTTTTCAGCCCTTCGCCTGCGATTTCCCCCGCAAAGTGAAATTGGGGCGCGAGGCCGAAAGTGACAATGCTCTCTTGAGGGGCAATGCCGCGCCAGAGTTCGGCATAGGCATCGTCGCCATTTATCAGGGCGATACCGTCATCCGCAAGGCTTCCGTAAATACTGCCTTTTTCCCTCGCCACTCCATCGAGATCGCCCACCCCTTCCAGATGGGCATGCCCGGCGTTGGTGACCAGGGCAATCGTGGGCGCGGCAATTGCGGCGAGATAAGCGATTTCGCCGGGGTGACTCATCCCCATCTCGATCACCGCCGCCCGGTGCGAAGGCTGCAACTGCAAGAGGGTGAGCGGCAAACCCACCTCGTTGTTGAGATTGCCTTGGGTCGCCAGCACTTCTTCCTTGCCGCAGGCTTCAGCAAGAATCCCGGCGATCATTTCCTTGGTGGTGGTCTTGCCGTTGGAGCCGGTAAGGCCGATCAGGGGCAGGCTGAAAAAAGAGCGCCAGCATTTTGCCAACTCACCCAGGGCGCGGCGGCAGTCTGGAACCACCAGAGCAGGAATGCCTTCTGGCAATTCTTGCGTGGATTCAACCATGAGCGCTACCGCCCCTGCCGCTACTGCCTCGTGCAAATAAGCATGGGCATCGAAACGCTCGCCCTTCAGGGCGACGAAGAGCTTGCCCTTGCAGTCGGCGCGGGTATCGGTCGCCACTCCGTGAATGGGGAGGTTCGTACCCAGCATCTCTACTTGCAGGCGCTCGGCAATGTCTGCCAGCGCCCAGTGCATCTGGCCGTTACGCCAATGCTTGTGCCACAGTCTCGCCGCCTTCCATTGGCTGAGCGCTGCTTCGACCTTGGCGCCATCCCTGAATTCGTACTGCCTGCCCGCGATTTCCTGCCCGGTCTCATGGCCTTTGCCAGCCACCAGACAAACATCTTCTGGCCTCGCCTCTGCCAGCATCTCACTGATTGCCGCTTCCCGGTCGACTTCAAGATGACAGCGGCGGGAAAAGACATAGTCGTCAATGCCTTTTTTGATCTCCTGCACAATGAGTTCAGGATCTTCAAAGCGGGGATTGTCGCTGGTCAGCCACACCTTATCGGCGTTGGCGGCGGCAATCGCCCCCATTTGCGGGCGTTTTCCCGGATCGCGGCCGCCGCCGCAACCAAAGAGGCAGAACAACCTCCCACCTCTCGCTTCAGCAAGAGGGCGGAGCGCAAGCAGCGCGTTTTCCAGGGCATCGGGAGTGTGGGCATAGTCCACCACGACCGCGGGTGTGCCTTCCTCGCCGTAACGCTCCATCCGCCCGGGAGGAGGAACGAGGCTCGCGAGCCTTGCCGCGATTGCGTCGGGAGATAGCCCGAGATCAGCGAGCACCGCCGCCACCGCCAGCATGTTGGCGATGTTGTAACGCCCAAGCACCGCGGTTGCAACTATTGCCTCCCCTTCGGGAGTTTTGAGGCGAAACTCCTGTCCGTCGGCGGTGCTTCTGATGTCTTCTGCTGTTACATCCGCGTCCTTGCCCAAGAGAGAATAAGTGACTGTTTTCTCGGCTTCGCTTTTCTCCGCCAGTCTCTCGCCCATGGGGTCATCGCGATTGATGATCGCCAGACGGGGCTTCATGATGGTAAACAGCTTTTCCTTGGCCGCGGCGTAGGCTTCCATGCTGCCGTGATAGTCGAGATGATCGCGGGTAAAGTTGGTGAAAATGGCAACATCTACTTTAAGCGCCGCAAGACGGCCTTCGGCAATGCCGATGGATGAGGCTTCGAGCGCATAGGCGCCTGCCCCTTGCGCGACAAACCCGGCAAGCAATTCTGCCATCGTGGTGGCTTTGGGGGTGGTAAAGCCAGTGGGAGTGAGTTTTCCCGGAAACCCTGCGCCCAGAGTACCGATCACCGCACAGGGGGCGGGATGGGCGCTCGCAATCCACTGGCTGATGCTGGTTTTGCCGTTGGTTCCGGTCACCGCGATGGTAGACAACTTGTCGCCGGGGCGGCCTGCCAGCAAGTGGGCAATCTCGCCCGCCAGCAAACGTAAATTCCGTACTCCGAGATTGGGGGTTTGCCATTCAATCGGCCAATGGAAATCTTCTTCCTCCCACAATATCGCTTTCGCGCCTCTCTTGACCGCATTCAGGATATAACGCCTGCCATCTCCGGTTTCTCCCGGATAGGCGAGAAAAAGGTCGCCGGGCGCAACCAGACGGCTATCGTCCGTTGCCCGAACCAGGCCGGGAAGGGCTAGTTTTTGCAGGAGTTTCACCGCTGCCTGTCTGGGATCGAATGTTCCTGCGCTTTTCACTGAATTTCTCCGCTCACCACGGCAACAGAAGTCCCTTCAGCGGCGAGCTGCAAGGGCATGTCCGGGGTGACGCCAAGGGAACGAAGGGCGCCTGCGGCAATTGCCGCAAAGACCGGGGCGGCGACATCGCCGCCGCCATATTTGCCCTGGGATGGCTCATCGATGGAAACGGCAATGATGAGCCGAGGATCAGACATCGGCGCAATACCAGCGAAGCTGGCAAGATAACGCTTGGCTTCGTACTGGCCGTTGACCAACTTCCGCGAGGTACCGGTCTTGCCGCCCACCCGATAACCGGGAACCCGAGCTTGCCCGCCGGTGCCGCCGGGGGTATTCACCACGCTTTCCAGCATATCCAGCATCTCATGGCGGGTACGGGCGGAAATAACGGGTTTGCCGCCGGCAGGCGCTTGATCCAGCGCCAGGAGGGAAAGCTGCGGCAGGCTGCGATCCTCACGGGTGAAGGCAAGATAGGCGCGCGCCAGTTGGAGGACGCTGGCAGAATAACTGTAGCCATAGGAGATGCGCGACTGGTCGAGCGGCCGCCATTTCTGCCAGGGACGCACTACCCCGGCAGTCGCGGCAGGAAAACCATCGCCCGGCTTCTCCCCGAAACCGAAGGCGGCAAGATTCTCGCCCATTTCTTCCCGGCTCAGCGCCATCCCGATGCGGGCGGCGCCAATGTTGGAGGATTTCTGCATGATCTCGCTGACACTCAATTCCCTGAAACTACGGTGATCTGGAATCACTTCCCCAGAAACATGAAAACTGCCGGGTGAGCAATCAAGTACGGTGTTCGGCCTAACTATCCCTTTTTCCAACCCCCGCGCCACCGTAAAAGGTTTCATCACCGAACCCAGTTCGTAGCTGTAAATCGCGCCCCGATTGCTCAGCTTGTCGCCAAAGAGCGCGCTGCGATCATTGGGGTCGAAGCTGGGCAGATTGACCAGCGCCAGCACTTCGCCGCTTTTGGCATCCAGCACCACTGCGCTACCGGCTACGGCGCGATGCTGCACCACCGCCTGCTGCAAGGCGACAAAAGCAAGATACTGAATGCGCGAATCCAGCGAGAGGCGCACATCCTGCCCGTTGGCGGCATAGGTTAGACCCTTGTCCTCGATCGGCCTGCCTTTTCGGTCACGAACGGTTTTCCAGACTCCCGGCGTGCCGGAGAGTTCCATTTCATAGGCGCTTTCCACCCCGCCCTGGCCGCTGTCGCCCATACCGGTAAACCCGACCAGATGGGCGCTGACCGCGCCCATCGGGTAATAACGCTTGAAGTCGCCACTTAAACTGATGCCGCTAATGCCCAGTTCCGCAATAAGACTGGCGCGACTTTCTTTTACCTGACGCTTGAGTTCGCTATAGCGCCGTCCTTTGCCCACCTCTGCCTCCAGAAGGTTCGCCAGTTTGTCGCTCTCCATCTCCAGGAGGAAGGCCAATTCCCTGATCGGCTGTTGCTTGTCCAGAGCAAGGCTTGCTTTTTCGAGACGCAGGGCTTCCGGCTCGATTCTGAACAGATGTTCGGATTCGGGATAAATCCCTTCGAGATTCAGTTCGATCAGGCGCTGTCTGGCATCACGGTTTAGAGCTTCTCGCAATTCAAGGGTAAATGTTTTCTTTCTGGCGAGATTGCGCTCCAGCTTTCTGGGACTCTGCTGGAGAATATCGGCGAGAGTCTTCAGAACCATATCCCGCTTGATTTGCAGCGGGTCTGCAACAATGGTGCGGGTCATGATGCTCCCGGCAAGGAGGTTGCCGTTGCGATCGAGAATCATGCCGCGAAAGGCGGGCAGGGGCTGGGAGTGGCTGACGCGCTTTTCGCCATCGGCCTGCGACTCGCTCTCCCAGAACATTTGCAGGTAAAAGGCCATTCCGACGACGGCGACGAACATGGCGAGCAAAGCGCCGTGGACGAAACGCGAGCGCCAGCCCGGCAGGGCATTGCGAAGGAGGGGGCTGGTAGCGATGGGGAGCGGGCGGCAACGGCCGCGCAGACGCAGGATGGACATCAGAACATCCCTCCCACGGAGGCGACGATTTGTCTGCCCGTTCCTGCCGGGGCAGGAGGCTCTCGCGTGGGGAGAGGCTTCGCGGCAGGCAGGTTGATGACCGGAACTACCATTCCGAGCTTGTCGCGCGCGATTCTCTCAACTCTGGCATAGCCGCCGAGTTGGGAGCGTTCGAGGAGCAACTCTCTATATTCCTGTTGCAGGCGGAGCGCGTCTTTTTCTGCCGCTTGCACCTCGCGCAACAGCCTGATTTCCTGACGACGCGCCGTTACCGTGCCCAGCGCTGACAGCACGACGAGAGAGAGGAGGAGAAGACAGAGCGAACGCATCATCTTCTTTTCGCTTCGGCGGCTAAATCCCCTACCTTTTCCGCAACGCGCAGGGTGGCGCTGCGAGAACGGGGGTTGCTTCTGACTTCCGCCTCGGAAGGACGCACTGCCCGCCCGATGAGCTTTAGTCTCGGGCTTGGCAAATCACGGCTGTGAATGGGAAGATGGCTGGGAATATTTGCGGCAGGATTGGCCTCCTCCCGCATAAAATTTTTTACCAGACGGTCTTCGAGGGAGTGAAAGGCAACGACTGCCAGACGTCCGCCCGTTTTCAGGAGAGCGAGCGCCTGCGGCAAGGCTAGGCGGATCTCTTGAAGTTCCTGGTTAATATGAATCCGTATACCCTGGAAGGTACGCGTTGCCGGGTCTTGCCCCGGTTCATAGCTACGGACGACCGAGCGGACGAGCGTGGCGAGTTGGCCTGTGCTGACAAGAGGCCGTTCGGCCCGAGTAGCCACAATCTTCTCCGCAATCCTGCGAGCAAACCGTTCGTTACCATAATTTTTCAAAACCTCCGTTATTTCACCAAGATCAGCTCGCGCCAGCCACTCCCCAGCCGTCTCGCCGCGCGTACTATCCATACGCATGTCGAGCGGCCCGTCGTGCCGGAAACTAAAGCCCCTACTGCCATCATCCACCTGGGGCGAAGAGATCCCCAGATCAAAAACGATTCCGTCGAAGGCGTCTTCCGCCTCGAATCCTGCTGCTGCCGCGCCCTCGCTCAATTCTGAAAAAGGACGGTGACTGAGAATGAGGCGCGCATCCTCGATTGTTTTTCCGTAATTTATTGCCGCCGGGTCGCGATCAAAGGCGAGAAGACGCCCCTTTGCCCCCAACTGCCTGAGGATCTGGCGCGAATAACCGCCGCGCCCGAAGGTTGCATCGAGGTAGATTCCGTCTTGTTTGAGCGCCAGCGCCGTTACGGCTTCCGTACCGAGGACGGGAATATGGGAGAAAGCCGAAGTGGTAGGGTGGTCAATGGCAGAGGCAGACGGCTTGATGCTCATTGCAGTAATTCCTGCACTTCCGGCGGCAGGATAGTAGGAAGCAGAACCGTGCAATCCATCTGCTTCGACCAGGCATCTTCCGACCAGATGCCGAAATAACGACCTTCGCCGCCCATTACGATTTTGCGTTCCATGTGCGCCAGCTTGCGCCATTCCGGGGAGAGCAGGAGTCTGCCGGCGGAATCCATGGAGATATCCCAGGCATTGCCGAAGACGACGCGCCGCCAGCGGTCGATTCCCGGAATGCGCGCCTCGACCATCTTCTGCTCGACTTCGCGCCAGATCGAACGGGTATAGAGGCGCAGGCAGCCCTCGGGATGGAAGGTGATCTTCAGTTCGCTCTCCCCGGTATCGGCGAGCGCCTTCCGAAAGTCTGCCGGAACGACAAATCTTCCTTTGGCATCAAGCGTCAACGGATGAGAACCGGTATAAAACATTTGTTTTGCCGAGTGGGACAGATTGTTGGCCGAATGACCTGATCTACCACTTTACTCCACTTGAAAACACAGTTCCGCCATTATAGATGGCGAATCGTCATAGTCAAGGCAAAAACACGATTTTTTTCAATTGCGACAAGGACTTAGCAGCGTTTTTGCAACTGCATATTCGTAAAAAATTACCCTTTAAAATCAATGCATAAAGAATCTTAGTTAAAGTAAAATATCATGATCTCTTCGTTTTATGTCATCGTCCCTCAGACGGCAATAGTTTTTTTCTATTGCAATAGAGGGCATGGATCAGGCCTAGGGTCGGCATTGCCGTATGCAAGATTTCACCGCAGCCTAGACTTCCCTCTGACATCTGACATCTGATTCAGGGCAATCGCATGAATGCTATTGTCTTCGTGTCTCGAAAATACTACTTTACGATCAATAGGTTAATATGAAAAGAAGGTTGTAAGGCATAGGAGGATAGACATCAAACGAACCAAATCCGTCATT
>Ga0209737_10002456_pt1 | contig 12983 bp, 12 predicted proteins | sample TergutCu122P3_FD_187284 | JGI IMG/M metagenome (GOLD analysis project Ga0209737, IMG submission 187284) | Cubitermes ugandensis P3 segment gut microbial communities from Kakamega Forest, Kenya - Cu122 P3 (SPAdes) (version 2) | ecosystem: Host-associated > Arthropoda: Insects > Digestive system... | reverse complement strand
GAAATACGCGATGCCGCGCTCGATGCGCACCACCTTGTCGAGACCGCACCGCCGCGCAACTTCCGTGGCTTTCGACGACCACGGCGAAATCGTGCCGAGCCGGGGTGTTACCAGCCGCAGGACGCCGGGAGGGAGTTTGCCATCCGGCGCACGAGCATCCAGGAGTTCGCCAAGCCGTGTCTGTTCCTCCTGGATGAGCGCATCGCTGATTTCGATGAAATACCAGTTCTCCGCCACCAGATTGTTGAGTTGCTGCGCATCGGGAGCGAGGGCGCGGGCAAGACGTTCGAGACGGGGGCGGGAAAACGCGGGCGTGCCGCGAAGCTGGAAGATCGTAATGGACATGGTAGTCGGGAAATGAGCGAGGCGGCGATAAAGAAAAGCGGGAACGTTCCCGCAGAAAATTCCTGATTATACCTTGCCCGTTGTTTCGCCTTGCGCTCCCGATCCTGCATGTGTGATTCTCCGTACAAATCCCAAGCTCTTTCTCTCCTTTCCTGCGGTTTATCCTTGTTTTCGACCTGATCGGAAGAGTCCACCGGACAGTATCCGTATTAGACTAACGACTGGGCCCCAACAGGATAGGCTGCGAAGATCCTGGACGACCCGGTTCTTATCACACAATGCTGTTTCACGAGAAAGACAGGCAAAGACCGAAAGGAGGAAGGGATGGAACGCGAATCGATGGAATTTGATGTTTTGATCGTTGGCGGTGGCCCGGCGGGCTTGGCGGCGGCAATCAAACTCAAGCAACTGGCCGCTGAACGCAATCACGAGGTTTCGGTGTGCCTCATCGAAAAGGGCGCGGAGATCGGCGCGCATACCTTGTCTGGCACAGTTCTCGACACAAAATCCCTTGAAGAACTTTTCCCGGACTGGAAAGGACTCGGCGCGCCGATCAAAACCCAGACAGTGGAAGATCGCGTTTTCTACCTCACCGAAACCAAGGCCTTTGCCTTCCCGGCTTTTGCCATGCCGGATTGTTTCAACAACCACGGATGCTATATCGTGCGCATGGGCGAGGTCGTCAAATGGCTGGGCGAACAGGCCGAGGCGCTGGGCGTCGAAGTCTATGCGGGTTTCGCGGGTGCGGACGTGCTCTATGACGAAAACGGTGCGGTCAAGGGCGTCGTCACCGGCGACATGGGCATATCGCACGATGGCACACCCGGCCCGAACTTTCAGCCCGGCATGGAGCTTCTTGCCAAATACACCCTCTTCGCGGAAGGCTGCCGAGGCCATCTCGGCAAGCGCCTCGAAGCCAAATACAACCTGCGCGAAGGCGCCGATCCACAGGTCTTCGGTGTCGGCATCAAGGAACTCTGGGAAGTCCCCGGCAACCCCAATCACCGTCCCGGCCTCATCGTTCACTCCACGGGCTGGCCGCTTACCAGCGATGTCTACGGCGGTTCGTTTGTATACCACCTCGACGACAATCTCATCCAGACGGGCCTCGTCGTCGGCCTGAACTACAGCAACCCCTTCCTGTCGCCGTTCGAGGAAATGCAGCGTTTCAAGACTCACCCCGAGATTCGCAAATACCTGGAAGGAGGCAAGCGTCTGGCTTACGGCGCGCGGGCCATCGCTACCGGCAACGTCCAGAGTCTGCCACGCCTGGTCTTTCCCGGTGGCGCGCTCATCGGCGACAACGCGGGTTTCCTCCACGCTGCGCGCATCAAGGGCAATCACACCGCCATCAAGTCCGGCGCGCTTGCCGCCGAAGCGACGTTTGATGCCGTTGCTGCCGGTCGCCAGCGTGACACCCTCACTGCCTTCCCCATCGCCTTCCGCGAATCGTGGCTCTACACCGAGCTATACAAGACGCGCAACTTCAAGCCGATGATGAAAAAAACCTTCTGGGTCGGTTCCACCCTCTTCGGCATGGATCAAAAGCTCTTCTTCGGCAAGGCGCCCTGGACGTTGCACAACAACAGCGACCACGACAAGCTCAAACCCGCTGCCGAATGCAAGAAGATCGACTATCCCAAGCCCGACGGCGTGCTGACTTTTGACCGTCTGTCCTCGGTCTTCCTTTCCAACGCCAACCACGAAGAAGATCAACCCTGTCATCTGCGGCTCAAGAATCCCGAAGTGGCGATTTCCGTCAATCTGGAAGTCTACGATTCACCCGAACAGCGCTACTGTCCAGCCGGGGTCTACGAGATCGTCAATGACGGCGAAGGCGGCAAACCACGGCTCCAGATCAACTTCTCGAACTGCCTGCACTGCAAGACTTGCGACATCAAGGACCCGACACAGAACATCGAATGGGTCACGCCACAGGGCGGCGAAGGGCCGATTTATCAGGGGATGTAGACGACAGTCGGTAATCGGTAGAAGATGAGATGCCGCCCTTGGGCGGCATCTTTTTGCCTTTGCGCGGAAGAACTATCTGTGCTGCGAGAGTGCCATGAATTTGAGAATGATTGATTGAATCATTCCGGTTTTCATGTCGGGACTCAAAGATAGAAATCAAACAATGAGGTACTGTGAAAGCCATGATTGAACGAGACCAGGCCATCGAAATCGCGCGGAAACGTGCCGCAGAAAGGGTTGGTCATTTGTCAAGTAGCAACATCTGGTTGCCATAGACGTATTTCAGTTTTTTCACATCAACATCTTCAGGGACGCTGAACGAGAATTCATAAATAGAGCTACCATTTTCATCGCGGACAGTTAAGCCACCCGCGTTATATTGCTGCCCATCCGGTGCAATGAATTTACTTTTTTCAAGTAAGTCAGTTCCTCTTTTCAGAGTGCACTTCAATCCCAGCGTGAACGCTTTCTCGCCTTCTTTCATGCCTTCGGGTACGATCCTCGGGTTCATATCCAGTTCATGGAATACGCAACTGCCGCCTTTCAGTTTGATCGCTTTTACGATTCTTGGATCTGCCGATTTCCTGGTTTTTGCAGTTTCGTCACGTTTGCATGAGAGCTTTCTTTTACTGACCTGAAGGGTGATCACCTCTCCACCCGTGATGTCACGGGGACTCATTACGCAAACGTTATCGACAAGATCAATGGTAAATTCGTAATCCTTATCCTTCTCCGGCTTAAAATAAACAGTTGCATCACAATGTTCCGCACCACCAAGAAAGTGTGCCGCCTTTATATTTACCTGCTGATCTGCCCTGATATACATTTCTCCCCAAGTTTGTTTAGTCATCATGCCATGCATGCCATTCGGCATGCCAATTGACCTTTTTTTATATAGCGTACTTTTCGATTGAGTGTGTTCATCCACAAATCGGCCGCTAGGTAAGTCGGGGCGGTCACCGCAAACGTTTTGGTCAACCAGAATCAAACTGGTCCAGCGGGAAGAATCGCCAGTCGGGATGATCACACCCCGTAATCTGGCCCTTTCGCCATCTTTGGGTTCAGAAACAGGAGCACTAGAGAACACGTTGGCACATCCGGCCACAGCTACCGCGCTTGCCAAAACGAGTAAGTGCTTGAGCATGACAATCTCCTGGTTTGATGACTTTCTTCTCTGCTTTCAGACAGAGATGTTGGCATGCGTGCTGAAAACAAGGACACACTGCCTCAAAACGACGTCTTTACAATTTTAAGGTTTGGTCGTCATCGAAGCAAGTACGTTCCCGAGGCTTCTGCCGCGTTCTTCTCCGCAATTGCAGATATCCTTTCCTGGATTGCCTCAAAGCTTTCACCCACTTCTTCGAGCTTGGCCCACTCGGAAGGAGGCAGTTCGGTGTAAGAGCCTTTCGCTTCCTGCTGACCGATATAGACAAAATCGGCAGTTATTCGGATAGGGACGATGTTGACCTTGCCTCCGGCCATGATCGTGCCGCGATAGATGCCTTTGGCGGTACGGAATTCGATCGCGTGCTCTCCTTCGGGCAGGATGGCGCGGGCAATGGATAGACGTGCCGGCAAGGTGCGCCATGTGCGCTCATCGGCCTTTTCCGTTACGACAGCGGCTTTTGCCGCCCATTTTCCCCACCAACGGCTTCCAGCGTATTGCTGTCGTGCAGATTTTTGAAGGTTGGCTTTGAACTGGCCACGAATAACCGTGCGTTTGATGATGCCAGGCATCAGGTCTTTCAATTGACGTTTTGCCATCGCATCGACGTTGACGATGGTTTCAACGGGCAACTCTTTTCCAGCAACGTTGAGTGAGGTTGGCGTATACACCCCAGAAGAGATTATGACAGGAAATGATAAAGGCATAATAATTGGTTGCTTTTCCTTCGTAACCGACAGGGGGAGGGTCACGGATTTCCACGCTGGCGCCTGGCCACTCTCCACAACAAAAAGCACGTCGACCTCATTGGGGGCAAGCTCCGGCTGTTTGCTCTGGGTTTTGGCACGAATCAGCGTGCTGTCAGGTCGCAGTTCCAGGGCGTTGCGATAACCGGGGTCGGACAGCGATGGCTCTCCCATCATTTCGAAGTAATAACCGGCAAGATAATGCGCAAACGCGTTTTGGTATCCGTTCTTGAGCGCGTTGACTTCCGGGTCGTCCAGGCGATCCATCGGATACCCGGTGGCTTGCAGGTCGCCAGTGTCGGACGTGACCGACTTTTTTTCCGCTTCTTCGCGGATCTTCTCGTATTCCAGTTCGCGGTAGTTCTTGATGAACGTTTCGCGCTCGTAGGTTTTCTTCATCTCGACGCGGGCATTTTCGATATCGTCCAGCATGATGTGATTGAGCATCAGCTTGGTGGACAGGAATACTTTTTCGTAATCCCGGCCGTAATAACGCAGCACGCGATCATTGACTATATATGACCCGAGGTTTCCGCGGTTGTTGGTGAAATCCGTTTCCCAACCATGAATCATGTCATCGGCTTGCCGCCAAACGTCACGGCTTTGCGTGTATTCACCGCTCAAGCGTAGCAGTTCGCCCTTTTCGAAGTAGTACAGAATGTCCTTCTTTTTAGGAGGTTTCTCTTTGGGAGTCCTTTTTTTAGGGGAAGAGTCATTCGATTCGGGTTGAGTCGACTCGTCATCGAGGTTTGCTTCTTCCTGCTTTTCCGGGACACCTCTCTTTTTCCTGCCGGAGGTTTTTGTTTCGAGTTGGGCCAACGCTTCGCCAACGTTTCCCTCTTCCAGCAAAGGCGTGACATTGCTCATTTCTCTGTCGTAACTACGCGCAAAATTTCCTGCGCAAGCTGTCAAAAATGCCGAAGTGACGAGGAGGGGTAATACCAGACGCAGGGTAGGGCGCGGTAGCGCAGTTGTTTTTGACATGGTTTCCGCTCCATGTAGAAAATGCGTTTATGCTAACCGGCGTCCAGGCGCGTAGCGATTGGGTGTCCGGCGCGCGAAGCGCGCGGGGTTGAATGAAATGAGCGCCTCCCCCCGCGAGGGGCAACCCAGAAACAAAGGGTACTCCCTGACGCAGGATTAATGGGGTTTGACCCCAAAATCCCCACACCAAAATCCCAGGACACACTGCCTCAAAACGACGTCTTTACAATTTTAAGGTTTGGTCGTCATCGAAGCAAGTACGTTCCCGAGGCCTCTGCCGCATTCTTCTCCGCAATTGCAGATATCCTTTCCTGGATTGCCTCGAAGCTTTCACTCACTTCTTCGAGCTTGGCCCACTCGGAAGGAGGCAGTTCGGTGTAAGAGCCTTTCGCTTCTTGCTGACCGATATAGACAAAATCGGCAGTTATTCGGATAGGAACAATGTTGACCTTGCCTCCGACCACGATCGTGCCGCGATAGATGCCTTTGGCGGTACGGAATTCGATCACGTGCTCTCCTTCGGGCAGGATGGCGCGGGCAATGGATAGACGTGCCGGCAAGGTGCGCCATGTGCGCTCATCGGCCTTTTCCGTTGCGACAATCGCTTTTACCACCAGTTTTTCCCACCAACGGCCTCCAAGGTTCCAACGTGCAGATTTTTGAAAGCTGACCTTGGTGTGGCCACGGAGACGCGCGCGGTTGATGATGCTAGGCATCATGTCTTTCAATTGACGTTTTGCCATCGTATCGACGTTGACGATGGTTTCAACGGGAAGGTCTTTTCCGGCAACGTTGAGCGAGGCTGGCGTATACACCCCGGAAGAGATTATGACAGGGAACGACAAGAGCATGATGATCGGCTTTTTTTCCTTCGTGATCGGCAAGGGGATGGTCACGGATTTCCACGCCGGCGCCTGGCCGCTCTCCACAACAAAAAGCACGTCGACCTCATTGGGGGCAGGCTCCGGCTGTTTACCCTGGGTTTTGGCACGAATCAGCGTGCTGTCGGGCTGCAGCTCCAGGGCATTGTGGTAGCCGGGATCGGACAGCGATGGCTCTCCCATCATTTCGAAGTAATAACCGGCAAGATAATGCGCAAACGCGTTTTGATATCCGTTCCCAAGCGCGTTGACTTCCGGGTCGTCCAGCCGCTCCATCGGATATCCACTGGCTTGCAGGTCACTGGCATCGAACTTGAACAACATTTTTTCCACTTCTTTGTGGATATTTACCTCTTCCAGTTTGCGGAAGTTCTTGATGAACGTTTCGCGCTCATAGGTTTTCTTCATCTCGACGCGGGCATTTTCGATATCGTCCAGCATGATGTGATTGAGCATCAGCTTGGTGGACAGAAACACTTTTTCGTAATCCCGGCCGTAATAACGCAGCACGCGATCATTCAACATATATAACCTGAGGCTGCCGCGGTTATTGGTAAAACTCGTTTCCCAACTCTGAATCATGTCATCGGCTTGCCGCCAAACGTCACGGCTTTGCGCGTATTCACCGTTCAAGCGTAGCAGTTCGCCCTTCTCGAAGTAGTATAGAATGTCCCTCTGTTTAGGAGCCTTTTTTTTAGGGGAAGGGTTATTCGATTCGGGTTGATCCGACGCATCATCGAGTTTTGCCTCTTCTTGTTGGACACTCTTCTTTCTTCTGCCGGAGGTGTTTTTCTCGAGTTGGGCCAACGCTTCACCAGCGTTTCCCTCTTCCAGCAAAGGCGTGACTTTGCCCATTTCTCTGTCGTAACTACGCGCGAAACTTCCTGTGCAAGCTGCCAAAAATGCCGAAGTAACGAGGAGGGGTAATACCAAACGCAGGGTAGGGTGCGGTAGTGCAGTGGTTTTTGACATGGTTTTCCGCTCCATGTAGAAAGATGCGTTTATGCTAACCCGCATCCCAAGGCGCAGCCTTGAGATGCCCAGCGCACGAAGTTGAGCATGCTGTCAGGGTGCTTGGGAAACCTGGACTCAAGCTCAACCGTGCGTACAACTTGTGATGTATACCATCATCGTTCCGAAGATAGTTATAAGATGTACGAAAATGTCGACGAGGCCGTGGCTAGTTACAACCAGCATTAAAGAAAAGTTTCTCAATGCGTTCGAACCCCACGGGGACCTGAACGGTGATCCCTCCGAGGAGCGCAAAGAGCGCATACATGACCAGCAGTTTCAACATTCCGCATCCAATCTGTCCGCTGGGTTCATAGGTCACATTGGGGTTCTCGTAAGTCGTGCCCATAGCAATGTCAGTACTAACGGAGGTTGTGTGGTCGGCTGGTGACTCAAAGAAGATTCCTTGAATGGTTTACGGCGTTACTGGTTGTTGAAGCGATCAAAAGGAATCCTGTTTCGTGCTATCGCCAGACGCATGCTGGGTTTTTCAACCCGGCCTACGGAACCGCCGGTGGTGAAAGTTTGGCGGTTTCTTCGGGTAGCAGGGCGTATTTTCCATCCGAACTTTTTCGCACGGCAAGTTTGCTGCCATTGCCAATGCTGATGGGATAAGTTTTCTTGTCAACTTTGAACGCGAATACTACTTTCGATCTATCCATAAGCTGGAATTGGGGTTCGCCGCCCGATACGCCCAGAGTGAACTCTGAGCCCTTGGGTAAGGTGATGTTTTCTACCGTAGCGTTTTTAAACCATTTGGCTTTGTCGCCAGAAAACACAATTTCCTCACTTTTTTCGGCAACCGCTTTGATCGAAGACACGTCAAACGGCTGTAGTTTTATCGCGATGCTTTTGACTTCAAGCGTCATTACTTTATCGCTCTCTTGTGCATTCCCTGATAATGGAATGAATACGAGGAACGCGAGTACAGACAGTGCTTGTTTCATTTTATTATTTCTCCGTGATGGAGGCTGGGCCTTCACGCATGAGTTCAAGAATCTGTTTATTACGAATAGGTTCACCATTATCCGTAACATAATTTTCTCCTCTCGGACCATCAAGGATATACGATTTTCCGGAAATGAAATCGAATTCGATTTCCTCATCTCTAATGAGTCTCGGGAAATTAGGATTGCCAAGCCGCTGGTACGTAATCTGATGATGGCCAGCGGGAATCTTCGTTGACCTGCCTTCCTTTATAGTCTTTGGCTCGTCATCAAGTTTTATCATGGTGAAGCCTTTCCCCATAGTCAGCTTGGCGTGGCCTTCCGGGGTTTGAGCTGTGGCATAGCCGGTCAGGAGCACAGACAACACGAGAATGGATAGGATGTTTTTCATGATGACTCCTTGTCGAGTGACCTTACGTAGGATGCAGTTGCGAAACCAAACAATCTACGCAGATTTGTTGAAAAATGGATTAATTGGGGTTTGACCCCAATCATGTTACAAGACCCCTATTTGATACGTTTTTTGGTTTTTCCGTCGAAAGTAACGGAACTTTGATCGTTGTAAACGATGATTTTTTCCGGCAGGCTGGTTGTGTCGAATGAAAAACTAAGAATCTTAAAAATTATTACAAGATCCCCGGTGCCCGTCCCGGTGATAATCATACCTCCTGCGGGAGATCCGAACTCAGACGGTTCCATTGTTTTATTTCTAACAACAATTTTTACCTTGAGAATCATTTGTGCGGCGTTTAAAGCTTTTTGGATATTATCATTATTAAATTCAGAAAATCTTTCCTTTATTAGAATATTCGTAGGAATTTTAACTGTTGTTTTGCCTTTGTCGTTCTTCCCTATTTCTCCGATACTGACCGGAAATGGACTTCCTTCATCTTGAAGCATTCCCGCGTTGTCCGATTCTGGTTGGGCGTTCGCGTTCAGTTGAGAAATCGGTTCCGGCGCTGTCTTGGCGTCGAATGCGATTTTTATTTCCACTTTTGACTCTGGTTTGTCACTCGGATAAAAAATAAGAATCTCTGGTTCTGCAGAAGTTTCAAAAACATAGGTGACCGATTCCCAGTTTGCGGAGGCGCTTCGGGCGTCAAACTCTTGTCCGCCGGAAACAAACGCACACCAGACAGGAATAATGACTTGGCCGTTTTTAACCGGCAATTTTCTAAATCCGTTGGCTTCTACAGTAACAACCGTCTTACCTTGTTCGTTCTTTTCAATGGCATAGCCCGTGATGGTATAAGTGTTTCCATACGCGTAAAAATTTCTCGGCGATATGGAAGTAAATATCTTTGACGGCACGGGAGTTATTTTTTCCGGTTCAACAGTTTCTTTTTTATCTGGCTTGGATTCGGGTGGATAGAGTGTTGCCGCAATAAGCCCTACGCTAAAAAAAACCATAAAGCTAATCACTGAAACGATTCCGCTGATTTTTGCGCTTCGTTTTTGAACAAGACGCACAATTGAAACGATCAGCGAAGCCAGTGCGATGAGCAGAGCGTTCACCGCGATAAGAAGCAGAAAAGTGCTCATATTGGTATCTCCCAAGCTTTGTGCAGAACAAAGTAGAGGTATGCTACGAGACTCATTTGGAAGCATCTTTAATACGAATATATGGCTTCTCTGATTTGTCATTATATTTTGTGACGCTAATTTGTTCTAATCCTTTATTACTGAATTTCGCATCAAAATTACCAGATTCCCATTCTCCTGATTTTTTGAAATTCTCCGAATACACAAGAATATCAGGATTTTCTTTTTCTATTTTGTAATCAGCAATAGTTGCATTCCCGTTGCTGAATACAAAAGCAACACGAGCATGTCCTTTTTGAGCAATCAATCTGGCAATTTCTTCATACCATTGTTCAGTTAGTGTGCTAGACAGTTTTCCAAGAGGATTTACTGTCTTATAAAAAGCTTCTGTTGGAAGTATCGGATGACCATTAGCGCTCTTTTGGACACAGTATCCACTTGTATTTAAGATGTGAAAGTATCCATCATTGGCAGACTCTATTCGTATAACTGCATGAGGTTGCGGGAAATCTTTGACGGTGTCAGATTTAGTTACGAATTCTTGATTCATACCAGGAAGGCAATTTGCAATTTCTGACGCTATATTCCCTTTGCTCAGCTTTAATTTGGTAAATGACTTTGGTATGCTGATTGCATTTTCTTCTGCGCGACACTCCGATAGCGAGATAAGGCTAGAAAGCACAAGGCTGGCAACGACAAACAGCGGCTTCTTCATCGAGCGTTTGGCGAGCGTAGAAACATATCCGAGTTGCATGATCATTCTCCTGGCTTGTTGGTTGATTGGCGAATCAAACGCAAACAACCCCACCCCTTTTTCAAGGGATGGGGTTGTTCAGAAAAGCGGCAAAAACCCCTAGCGCAAAGCGCAGGGGATGTCAACAGGTTGTTTACGCTGTGTGTGTGTGTGTGTGTGTGTGTGTGTGTGTGTGTGTAGCAAGAACCAAGCCCGATCGACGGATTGCAGTCCGTGTAATTTCTTGCAGAGCGGGAGCAACTTTCATCGCCAGGTTCATTTTGCCCGTGTCTTGCTTTTTATGTCATGGCGGACACCGTACTGAATAACGCAAGGGCATGTCAAGGTACTCATAGTAGTCAATTTTGCTTGACGGGCTACGGATAAGGTCTGCTCGCCAGTCTGGCCGGACAGTTGCAGAGGGACATGGGCGAATTGGCTATAGCGTTACCGCTGGAAACTCTCGCACCACTGGTGCGAGAAATTGGAGATGCGCTGATTTATTCCAACCTCCGTCATCAAGGGAATGACGCGGCGGGGAGGCGCGGAAATAAATCAGTGTTTCCCTACAACTCCGGAAACTGCCGCGACCTCACGAGCCGTATTTCCCCGCTGGCAACGCGATGGGCAAAGGGACGGGTGGAGTCGATGCCTTCTTCGTAGCGCAGTTCATTGAAACCGGCGTAGCCACCTTTTGCCGCGAGTGAGCGGGCGGCGCGAAGGAACGTTTGCCGCGCTTCGCCGTCGCCGCCGGTGGCAAGGCGCTTCATGTTGAGGTCGATGCGACAAAAACCGCCGTCGAACTCCGTTACCCGAATTTCCCAGGTCGGCGCGAAGGGATCGTAAATGCTGTAGACAATCAGGGCGGGCGCAAGATATTCCGGGCTGAGGTAGCCAAGCTGTTGCGCCATCCATAATCCGCCCACGGCCCCCGCCGTGGGGCCGGGAGATTCCCTGACGGTCTGTTTCACGGAACTGCCAAATCCGCTCACGGTATCGCCAAACCCGCTGCATGCGGCAAGCAGGAAGGGTAGCAGGAGTGCGCCGTATCGCGTGGCGTATCTCATGGCTTCGCTCTCCCCGGTCATTGCAGGTAGTTGAAGAGCGATAGCCCGCTGACCCGCATGAAAGACAGTTGCGAGGCTTCGAGGTTGGTTTGCAGCCGGGTGAGCCTCGATATGGCTTCGGCGTAGTCGCAACCTTCCAGGCGGTTGAGGGTGTCGGCGTACTGGATGTCCATGTCGCTGTTGACGTTGCTCAACTGTTCGAGTTCGACCAGTTGAGAGCCGATCTGGGCGCGTACCCTCAGTTCGGTGTCGAGCGCAAGATCGATGTTCTGGAGGGCAAACTGGACCCCGCTGATGACCCCGCTCGACCCCGGTTTTTCCAGAGTGTCGATGAAAAGGGCGAGATTGACGAAAACGTTCTTCGAGGGCACGAATACTTCAAAGGAATTCCCTGTGGCAAAGCCGTTGACGTCCATGCTGAGGCCTCTGAAGCTGAGGGTGTTGCCAACCAGCGCGGGGGGAGGATCGAGAGGATTGGAGGGGTCGGGGACGGGAACCGGAACGGGATTGCCCGGTTTGTATTCGATGACGTTGTAGTTTGCACCGTCAAAGCTGATTTCATAGCGATGCCCGGTATCGGCAAGCGCCGGAGGGGCTGGAACGAACCTGCTGTTGGTCACGCTTGCTCCGGCGCTGTTGCTCGTCGGGGTAAAGACGCTGATCGCGGCGTCGTTCATCGGCCGCGTGTTGTCGAACAGATCAGACCCCGGCAGGCTGATCGGCATGAAGCGCGAGGAGGAAACCTGAATGGTGCGTGTGCCCTGATCCCCTTCGTAGCTGACATTTCCATAAGTGCCCTGGAACGGCTGAACGTCCGCCCTGTAGCCGGAGAACAGGAAATTGCCGGAAACATCCCGCGTGTTGGAGAGCGCAAGCATCGCATCGAACTGGTTGCGCATGTCGGTGACGAAGAAGATGAGTTCCTTCTCGGTGAGAATGCCGTTGCCCGCGCCTACCGCGCCTTCGCGCATGTATTGCAGGATTTCGCCCATGCCCATGAGCTTGTTTTCCAGCAGCCGGAGGTTGTCGGTGGCGGTGTCCAGATTGACTTTGTATTGCGCGTTGATGACGCGCGATTTGTTTATGTCCAGCGCACGCGAGGCTGCGATGGGGTCATCCGCCGGGGTGAGCACCCGGCGGCCCGTGGCAACTTCCTGCTGAACATGCAGCAGATGTGACCAGAGTTGCTGAATCGTTCCAACTCCTCTGTCATAGATCATGTTGGTGCTGACGCGCATGAGAAGTCTCCTTGCCTTAACGCACGATGGAAATGATTTCGTCGAACAGGCGCTGCGCGATGGACATCACCCGGCCGGAGGCCTGATATGCCTGTTGATAACGGACGAGATTGGCGGCTTCTTCATCGAGATTGACGGCGGAAAGCGAGTCGCGCGCCTCACATGCCTGCGCATAAAGCATGGTCTGGGTGAGTTCGTTGGTCTGCACTTCATGGGTCTTGTTGCCGACCTTGTTGACCAGTTGCGAATAGGCGTTGTCCATCGTGGCCGTCGGCACGTTCAATCCGTTGTTGAACAGCAGCTTGGCAGTTTGCAGCGCAACGAGCAGGTTGGCGTTGCGGTTGTCGGCAATG
>Ga0209737_10002455_pt1 | contig 12985 bp, 19 predicted proteins | sample TergutCu122P3_FD_187284 | JGI IMG/M metagenome (GOLD analysis project Ga0209737, IMG submission 187284) | Cubitermes ugandensis P3 segment gut microbial communities from Kakamega Forest, Kenya - Cu122 P3 (SPAdes) (version 2) | ecosystem: Host-associated > Arthropoda: Insects > Digestive system... | reverse complement strand
TGACGATGCAGCGATAATCTTGTTAAGATTTTTCATGTGTGAACTTTCCTTTTTCGGGACTAAATTTTTCAGAAACTAGGGTTAGCGGATTCAGTGCAAACCTAGTATTATACCTACTCATTTTCTGGCATCCTTACTTCCCACGCGTTATATAAGTTCTAACGATTACGCGTGGATTATTCAACCTTTTAACGTCATTGTTGATTATTGGACGTATGACACCCAGAGGAATCGAACCTCTGGTACACCGTGTGCCGTAAGCGTCGTGTCTAGAAAAGACCGCTACACTCATGAATAGAACCAACCGCGTGCGCTTTGTCCCAACGCTCGAAGTTGTGAGATACAATGGAGAGTAGATATAGCAAGCCTTCTTCGTAATTTTCTTCGTTGTTTGCGTCGCGCATATCGAACAACACGTGTTCAGTGTAGAAACCGCCGTATTTCAAGAGCCAATTTGCGTAAGAGGCGAGGGAGTAATCTTTGCTATATTTTGTGACGTTAATGTTATTCTCAAAGTACTCATAAACCAATTTGGAAATGGCTTGAACAGCTTGGTTGCCCATAGATTGCCACTCACGTTGCGCTTGTGTCCAAGTGGCTTCGCGCACCAATCCGTTGTGTAACACTTCAATTTTTTCTCGGGTGTCTAATTCTTTTACGTTCATGTTGTGTTCCTTTGCTTTGTTGATTTTTACTACTCATTAAGTATATAACTTTTTAAAATAAATGTCAACACTTAAGTCCTATTTTTTTTAGAAAAAATGTAAATGGCGTTCCCGACGTCGTAAACTTTGACATAACCCTCTTTTTCCATGATGCTTTTTTCCGTCCACTCTTTGTTTTTATAGTCGGGGTTGTTGAAACGTTTAGCCAATTTGTGTCGTTGGCACTGTTCGCGCGCGAGCCAAGTGTTTGATGTTTGGTCAACCCACTTATAATTGGGGTCGCTGATGTGCGACAACTCGAAACCAAGGCGCTCATAGACGCCACCCGTATTATAGGTCAAATCGCAATATGAACCAACACTTTCACCGTCCCAATCATTCTTCAACCAATGTTTGAACAACTTTTCTGAGCCGCCTACCACCATCACACCTGTTTTAAAACAAAGGCGTTTTAGCTCCCATTTAAAGGCGGACTTGTTTCTCGAAGTGGAAAAAGTGATGCAAGCATATAGCTCCCCCGTCTTCTTATCAAACAGTCCGTAACCATTCGAAGAGTTGCTTGCCCCTTGGCGGTGGTGTTCGTTCATGAAGTCACGGAACTTGCCCGATTTAACAACGGTGTTTCGTGCGTAGACCTTGCGTTTGGGTAAAAGGGGTTGGAGTACTTTTTCTAATTGGTCGAAGTCTTTCTCAAAAACGTGAATGACGCGGTAACCGTGGGAATTGGCAAGGAAAGTTTTGTCGCGATGGTAATATTTGGTCGCATAGGATTCTTGACCAACAAAACCTTCAGTCGCATTGTGCGTATAAGTGGGGTTGACCTCGATGAGGATGCTTCCTACCTTAAGGTCGTATCGCTTGTCTTCTAACTTGCACTTCATTTTAACTCTATATTTCTTGTTTCGCATTTGTTCGTGGGCGCAATCCCGAGAACAACATTTCGTGAAACCAGTGTCGAAACTCTTACTCCTGAACCAAGCCCCACAACTGTCACATTCTTTAATCATGAATCTTTTGTCATATTTTGTTTTCATGGTTCAATTATATAAAAAAGCCTGACCGAAGTCAAGCTTATTTCTTATTCTTTGTCTTTGAGGCTTTCAAAGTTTTCGGCAACGCACTTGTCGTTTTCCGAAGTTTTTTCTTCGCCTGCCCCGAAGATGATTTTGTCGATGAGTTTAAAAGTGTGGTGGATGACGAGTAGAGCGCCACCTCCCATGATGAGGGTTAGGGTGAGGATGATGAGTGTATTTTGCATAGTGCTTCTCCTTTTTCTAGCGAGGAAATGAGTTGGTCAAGGGCTTGGTGTGTGAGGCGGTAACGTCTGTAACCGTCTTGGAAGGTCGAGATGTAGTAGACCCCGCGTTTTCGTTCGAGTTCACAGGGTGTTAAAATCCACGCGTGTGCTTTTGTTTCTTTGACTACGCCCAATTCACACTTCGTTTGAGATGAGCTTACCATAGGCTTCCCCCAATTCTCTTTTAGTGGCTACGTACAGGATGATGAGCGCTTCTGCTTCGTCGTCGCTCGTAACTTTATAGCCCCAAGTTTTGGCCACTTGTTTCGCTACGTCTTTCAATCTTTTTTTGCCATGGAAGTTGGTATAGTAACCTGACTCGCTCCGCCACTCAAAAGGTTGTATCCACTCAAGGTCATCAATGTTTAAGTGATTGAAGCCTGCCAAATACCCTTGCCCCAGCGTGTAAAGGCGCTGGGTGCGAAGGTTGAGGTTACCGAAATTCGCGCCCTCGAAGTAGAGTTTGTTAAATTCCTTCGGGAGTACCTCGCTAACTTTTTGCACCATGTTGACGACTTTTTTCTTACCTCGCAGCCGTTGTCCGTTTTCATCTTGGCGGTCACTTTTGACCGTGTAACTTTTTACTTTTGCTTTTCCGTCTTCGATTGTGAGGATGGCAACGCCACAAGACGAGCCACCCCAGTCCACCGAGACGAGTGTGTAAGGTTCGTTTAAGTTCATATCGTTCCTCCTTAGTTGAGTAGGGAAATGAACAACCTACTTTCAAAACATTTTTGATAAATCGGTCGATACATGTTTTGGCCTGAAGAGACCCACTGCATGTAAATATTGTAAACGTCTTCCGTTCGAGAAGCACCGCTGCTTCCACCAAGGGAATCCGTTTTGGTTATGCTTTCGCGCTGTTGAGCTGAAGTGCCATCCGAAGTGGTATCTGAATCGCTCGTGCTTGTGCCTTCAGCGTGGGTTGTGCCGTCTTGTTCGGTCTGCCCAATGGCAGTTGCCCAAGCCATATTCCAACCGCCAGGCATCTGATTTTGAGGCGTGTCCAAGTTCCCGAAGTTGCCTTTTGAAGTACTTGTTCCATCTTGGAGGGAAGTGCCTTCTTGATGGGTCTTGCTTTGATTGTGCGTCTGCCCCTCGGTGTGCCCTGTGGTGTATTGATTAGAATTCGAGAAGTTACTCGATTGCTCACGTTGATTATTCATGATGTTGTCCAGAATTTCGCCCCACATTCGTGAGAAGAGCGGCATATTTTCTTTAAGCAGAGCGTTTAATTTCAAGTAAAACATCTCTTCGTGCTTGAAGTTAATGCGGTAAGGGAGAAAGTGGAGAAGGAAGGCTTCTTCAAAGTCAATGCGTGCTTGGTTGTTGATGACTTCCAAGTCGTGCATACGGAACTCATAATCGCCCACTCGTCGGAAAAACTCCGCCCGTGTTGCCTTGACTAAATCCTCATGGCGTTTGTAAATGAGCGAAGAATTACCCAACTCATCGTCAATGTCTTGAAGTAAGGAATGAAGTGAGAGGGGCATATTCTTTGCGTGGTTGAAAGAAGAACCCCTACGGGCTCGTCCTCCACCTCTAAAAAATAGGGTCATGACTACACCCCTTCTTCCCAATTCTTCGCGATTGTTCCGAGGTCAACTTCTTTCGGTTCTTCTTGGAAAACATCCCATTCCCCTTCGCCTTGATAAGGGGCTTTGAGTACTTCCTCACGTTCACCTTGGTTGAGGTCTGTCGTTACGGTCTGTCCCCGTCGCAACTTCTCACCAATTTCCATGTAAGGCATGTTGAGGTTGTTGAATTTTTCCTCGCGTGCATCTTTGATTTTTTGGTCAATTTCTTTTGGGTTCATAGGTTTGCTCCTTTCTTAAAGCGGTGTTGTGTTCTGTGCTGAGTAGAGTGCGTCGATGTTCGCAACATTAGCTTCAACAATGCTTTGCCCATCCACGAGAACATCTGTGATGAAATTGCCTGTGAGAGAATCTTCGCGAATCACGTTAAGCAATGTCCCCCAAACGAATCGGTTTGCAAATACTACTTGACTTGCTACATCGTAAACCTCTGTGATGGTCACGAGGACAATCTCGGAATCAAAGAGGGTCAAGTTAGTTTGCGCATTGTAAGGGTGGCGATGCCAAGCGCGCCCTCTGTGATACCCGTGATGGTGGTGGTGCGTGTGTGGGCGGTGGCGATGGTGGCGATTTGTCGGACGGCGACAAAGTACCATATCCCCGACGACTGGCACATAAGTTGAGTTTGCCACTGGGATGACGATGAACTGGTCTTCTGTCGGACGGCTCTGGATTTTGCCCGTGTGGTCGAAGAAGTTAATCTCCCCCGAGAATGCCTTGAAAGTGGTTATAGCTGATGTCATATTTCAGCTCCCTTCTTGCCTTTTAGAGTGGTTGCTTGCACTTAGTTTAATTTTAACATATTTCTAAATTTTATTCAACGCTCACGACAAATTGACCTGTGTGTTACCCAAAATATCTCGTGTCTTATACGCTTCCTTATCCCACCATAAGGTTACGCCACGGTCAAACAAGGCTTGCCAAGCGACCGTGAACTTCTCATTGTATTTCGTCGAGATGACAGGGACGCCTACGGTTTGAATGTAGTTGAATTTCTTGCGCTTGTGGTTGTTAATCAGCGCCATCGGGTCGCCGTAATTCGTGAGTGAAACACCATACATCATGAGCGGAGTAAGTGCGGATTGGATTGAACCGTCCTTTGCTTTCCATGATTGGACGTTCAAGGAAACGTTGTAGTTTCCGTAGTCGCTGGACACGGACGTGCCATGCCCGCTCATGTTGGGTGAAGCGTACCTCATGTCTTGCACCCCTGCGTTGATAGAAGCGATGGTCATGTCTCGTTGCGAACCCGCGATTCGATTGCTCAAGTCCAAACTCCGCCCCAAGTTAGCCGTCGTAGCCCCTTGCATATTCGCCAACGCTTGGTTAGACGCGTGCTGTTGCGAGAGGTTGTTGTTCATCAGACGGTCGAAGTTCGCGCCTGTGAGGTAAGATTGTTGCATAATGTCCACTCCAGCAGCTGCTGTTCCAACCCCCATTCCAGGTAAGCCACCACTCATGAATCCTTGCGCCGCCCCAGAAGCAGCACCTGTGACTTGATTCAAGGAGTTTTGTTGATTCTGATACATCATTGCATTAGTGAGTTGATTGTTGGCATTTTGGTTACTCAAATTGGCATTAGCTGTCCCCGCTTGGTTCATAGTGTTTTGGTTTTGCATTTGGACACGAGAAGAAGCGAGTTGGTTTTGGTAGTTGATATTAGCGTTGTTGACGTTCACTGCACGAGAATTTCGTGTCGCGCCAATATAAGCTGTAAGCGCATCTGTGAAGGAGACAAAAGAAGTGTCGATGTTTGAAATCCATGAGAGGAAGGCTTGTTGAGACGTAAGGGAAGGTTGTGCTTTGGTGTCGGTGGTTGGGCTTTGGTCGAGGTGTGTTTTAAAACCGTAACCTTCAAGGAAATATTGCTCCACCTCGCTTACGCCGATGCTCCCTTGGCGGAAGAACTTCATGGGCGCGAGAAGATAGGTGGGATTAAACCAATCCACTGTAATGTTGCCTTGAATCCCCCGCGAGTTATCCACCACTAGCGAGAAAAAGGGTTCTTTGAAGACCTTGATGGGTGGGTATTTGCCGTAAATAGGGAAAAGCGTAGAGTTCTTGTACATTTCATAGAGCAGTTGCCAAGGTGTTTTTTGGTCTTCCGTCAAGCCATCTTCGGGTTTGAAAACGAGCAACTTTTCGACTGAAGCCATTTGAAAGGCGGGCGTCCCACTGATGGGTTGGGCTTTGATGGAAGCAGCGATGTGTTCTTCTGACATGTCAACTACTAGTTTACGAGTCAGAGAATTAAAAGTATAAGGATAGCCGATGGTACGTGTCACGTAAGAAGTGACGTAGCCGATGTTGTTGCCAGCAAAGGCTTTATCCATCGCCAAATTCTTCAAGAATTCGTTGGTGTAGTGAGAACCTAAGCCTGAATTGATGGTCACGGTACTTGAGTTGAGCTTGAAGTCTGTGTCCAAAATTTCCTTCGTAATAGAGGAGAAAGGAATGATGGAATAAGTTGCCTGTGTCGGTGCCCCTACGACCGAGCCACCTGTGACGAGGGGGACGTCTCCGCCTCCATCCGCGAGGGAGGGGTTAATCGCAAAGGAGAGCACCATGAAGGCCACTTCATCTCGGACGTCTCCATCGCCAAAAAGGACGCGTTGTTGTTTTGTAAGTTCGGAAACTCCGTCTGAGCCGTACCCTTCAGCAGAGAACCAACCCGAAGAGTTGAGGAACTCGGGGTCGGGTTTAGGGTAACCCAGATTATCGTCCTCTTTCAAGTATTCATTTTGGTGGGTTTTATTTACGAAGCAGTTCAACATTTTCATGTCAAATTGGCAGGTTTGAGTAAGTGAGGGCGAGTAACGGGCAAGAGTCATTGCTTTAGAAACACCATCAGACGATGAATATTCCACTACGTCCAAGTAACACCACCACACATCATTACCTATCACACTCGCAATATAAGAGGGGTTTTCTATTCTAATGAAGTTACAGGTTTGAAGGTCTTCCAAACGGAAGGGGGTTTTCAATACTCCTTCATTGATTTTAACATAATAAGAATCAAACATGTCAAACTCAGGGGCGTGGTATTGCTCAAACCAATCCTCCTGTTCTTCCCTTGAATTGAACATAAGCACATCGTCCTCCGTCACGGGGACGCCGCGATAAAATTTAACCGTAGATAAAGGTCTATTGTCTACCATATTTTTTCCTTTCTAATTAGGGCGTCCGCCCGAAGTCGAACGTGTCCCCGTTGAGATTGATTGTCTTGTAAACAGGGAAAGTGTCAACGAAGGGTCTCCAACTCGAGTGCCAAGTCAAAACTTTAGGCACGGGTGGTGTATGCTTGATAATTTCAAATTGAGTGATTGAATCAGTCACAGAAGTGGAAATCATGTTGGTGTTGAACCAAGAAAGCGTTTCCACATTTGCGATAATTTCGCCATTTTTTGCTACGACTTGCATTTATATTCCTCCAATCTTCATGATGCCGATTTTTTTGTTGTTCCACACTAACTCCAATTCGGCATCGCCTTGGAGATAGCCACTCACTTCGATGTTATGGACGGGTGCGCTTAAGCCTTCCACTCCGTCAAAGTCCCAAACAAAGAGCAAGCGTTTCATCATCCCATCGAAACAGGATTGAAGGTCTTGAGCAGCGAAAACAGCCATTCTGCCTCCGCCATTTAACTCTTCGTACGCGACGTAGAGGACTTTGGGGTCACTTTTAATTTCTACCATGTTCTTTCCTTTCTATTTGAATTTGCCTTGCCCAATGTACTTATCATGTAAGGATTGGCGCAAGAGTTGGTCTATCATCCGTGCCATGGCTTGTGCCTCGCAGGGTGTGAGGTTTGGATTGAGCTTAGAAATCAAGCCGTATAAGTCTTTGGTGTCTGGGTCTGTGCCTGTGTCTCCCTGAGCGTACTCCGAGAGTGGGATGTTGTTTATTTTGAGCCACGGCGTGGTTGAAATGAGCGATTGTATGTTCGTTTTTGTCCAATTGATGGCGTCACTCGGGGAGATTTGCCCCTGCCAATTATGTTGTCCCCTGTAAAGAGGAGGAGCATAGAGGTAATCAGGGCGGATTAAGCGGGCAATGTCTGAGAAGTGATATGTGAAATGGCCTTCGGGGTTCAAAGTCATTTGCGAGCCTGAACCGTCCGAGGGGATATAGGTTGTGTTAGAGTGCGAGACGTTTTGGGAAACCATGTGGAAGGTTTGTGCCACGGGGTTGACGTCACGCACGATGCCTGTATGTCCGAAGGGGTTGTTGGGCGTCCATGTCGGATTGTTTGGTGCGATGATTACCACATCAAAAGGGATGACGAGCGTGGTGTCTGGTTCTTCCGTCCATTCAGGGTATTTGAAATTGAGGTAGTCTCGGGGGTTGCCCAGTGGAATGTCTAGTTTTACCCCGTCGTTCATTTGATAAAGTTGCTGTATGAGGTCTACTGCTAAACCCGTACCGTACATCTGCCCCTTGGAGACCATGTCATCTAGCCATTTGGCTACGTTGTTTGTGTCCATTAAGCCCATTGTCAATTCCCTTCATAGATGTTGAGTGTACTGCTCATGTTAGAGAAGTAAGCGTTTTCGATTGCGAAGTAAGCCAAGTCTGAGTATTTACTTGAACCCAGAATGACGTATTGTAAGCGGATACTTCCGCTAGCCGTCCCAAGGTCGTCGCCTTGAAGCACCGTGCCAAGTGTGTTGGTATCGGGGTTAAAATTTGAGCCTGTGACAATTTGGGCGAAGTAGGAAGCTAAACCGTTGCCTGCCAAGACAGGTTTAGTCGAGATGTTAATCACCCCTCCGCCCGTTGCCTGATAGAGTGTCCCATCGAAACTTGCCGTTATTTTTCCTGCACAAGTCACGTCCCAATAAGCAAAGGGGGAATTTTCTAAGGCACATTTCGTGATTGTGACATTACTCGTCACTTTATTAAAGGGCGAGTAAATGAGTTGTTGTTGTGTTTCTCCCATTATGTTCCTAACCTCCACCATTCTAAGTAGGTAAAGCCCCCGTAGGCTATCCAATTTAACGTCCAATCTTGCACAGCGGGTGTGTGAGGCAAACAATTGATGCAATTGGTCGTCGATGACGCGATGCCCGTATGAGAGGTTGCTCCGTCCGTCAAACTCGGGGAATTGGAAAGGATGAAGATGTCTCCACGTTGTTGAGCGAAAGTCTCAGTGTAAGCCCCTGCGTAAACCCGCTTGAAACCTAGAGACGTGAGGATTTGGGGCATTGCGCTTGTCGAGAAAACGGGACAAGTGAAACCACCGCCGTTGGTTAAGCAAGAATAGACGTAGCGTGAACAATCAGAATAGCCTGTTGTGTTAATCCATTGCCCACCCATTGCGTAAGTGCCATGTCCTACAAATTGTTCACCCCATTTCACGTAAGCCTCGACGGTTGCATTGCCTGAGGGTTGCGGGACAGCGGGTGTAGTAGGAAAGGAGGTAGCGGGGTTGGTGTTTTTGGCGGGCTGGTTACCGCAATCTTGAAGTGTTGCCCCTGCTTTGGGTAAACCCGCTTTCCCTGTGTCAGGTGCGATTTGGAGGTTTCCTGTGCCACCATTCGCTCCCCAGTCCACACCGAGGGCGTCGAGGGAAGCTTTGTGTTTGAAGCGTCCGTAAGCATAGGCAGGGCCAGGTCTTTCGTAGTTCATTCCCCATATGTCGCAACAATCAGGCGCGCTATATTTCCCTTGGACAATATCAGTGAAAGAACCAGGTATATTATATATCCAACCCGACATGGTATTACCACCGTTGGCATCTGCCATTGTTTCACTTAATTGTGCTTCAATGCCCGCTACGGTGTTAACCATGCCCGCACGGTAGGTGGGTGTTGGACTTAACTCTTGAAAAAGACCCGAAGCACCAATACTATTGACCGAAGTAGGGTCGAAACCTGATTCAGCCATGATGTTGCAACAAATACCGATGACCGCGTTAATGTTATAACCTCGATTGTTGAGCCAATTGATGGCGATTTGAGCATTTGTTTTTACGTCCATCATTCACTCCTTTTGAAAATATAAGCTACTTTCGCACGAGAATTGTGGGCGCAAAAGATGGCAAAAAGGAAGTGTCCATCATTAGCTTGGAGAAAGAGTTCGAAGTCTTCGTCATCCACGTTTTTGATGGCAACGAGATGGTAAAGTTGTTCTTCGTTAGTCCCTTGTTTGACTTCCACCATATGCGCGCCTAGATTCATTCCGCCAAAAAATTTAAGCATCTTGGGTTTGCGGTGCGCGACTATCATCTCTCCTTCTTCTACTGGGACAAGGAAAGCGATGGCAGGGTGTTTATCCACGAGTTCTTGGAGGTCGTCATCTTCTTGTTTTTCCCACACCTCTAAGTGGTGCAAGCTCCTGTAGTAAGAGCGTTTTTGGTAAAGTTTTTTCACAACATCCCAGCCCCTTTCCATGCTTCCAAAATTTCATAGATGACGGCGAAGGGGTCGATACCATCCGCTTCTGCTTCGATGAGGGAGGCGAACTCTACCAATTTCCCATTGTCCTCCAACAGCTGGACAGGCATGCTGTAGATGAACTCCTCTAAACGCGACTTTTCTTTTTCTGGCATTTTTATGCTCCTTGGCGCACTTCACACATTCCGAAGAAGGTGTTCCGTGAGCGCGCTCTAGACCTTTTAAAGTGGATGTCGGCACTTACTCACATTATAGCATTTTTAAGCAAAAAAAGCAAAACGGTTAAGTTTTGCCTTTTAGACGAAATTCTCGCTCTATGTCTTTGACGCCGTGTTTTGTCAAGAAATCGTAAACCATGTCTTCTACCCTTGAGGACGTTTTTTTAACAGGGATGTTGTAACGTTGCGCAATTTGGACTGCGGTGCTATAAGCACAGCCTAATAATTCGGCTAATTCATAGATTTTTAAGTGGGAGGGGACACGTCCAAAACGCTTGAAGTAATTTTGCTGGAAGTGGAAGCAGTCCCTTGAACAGTAAAGGGCGTCACGGTGCTCAAGCTCTTTTTTCCTTATCGCGAAAGTTTTACCGCAATTAAAGCACTCACGTTGCAACCTTTCTTTGTGCATCCACCTACTCCTTACTTCGCTTGTGCAAAGGATTGAGCAATAGCGTGAGAAACCATTCCCTTGCTTTTTCGCCCAAAAGTAAGTCCCACACTCAATGCACTCTTTTTCTCTAAATTGCCATTTTATTCTCTTCATAATTTACCCTATCCTTCCATTATCTCATATTTTACCAGAAAAGTCAAGCAATATCCACATCAAAATGGTAAGAAACGAGGTACAAAATGCCTATTTTTCTTGCAACTCTCGCTTCCAACGGAGACAATAGGTCGCTTAACCCGTAAAGGTAATCCCTCAAATTGTCGGTGATATAACCCCGTTTGTCAAACCAAGCTATGCGACATTCAAGCGTATCGTTGCGTGAGAACCACTTATTCTTCAATTCTCGCTCTTGGTGCAGTAGTGCCTCGTACTTTGATTGTTCCCACCTGTGCTGGTATTGCAAACGGTGGAGTTCAAGCAAGTCATGTCGCAATTCTCTACGCATCTTGTTTACAAGGTGGGCGCGGTAGTAAGCGAGGTCGTTTTCGAGGTTTTTCTTTTCTAACCATTTAACATTTCTGATGACTTGTTTTTTCTTTGGTCGTCCTTTTTTTATTTTCTTACCCGCGCGCTTGTCCGGGTTCTCAGGGACGGAGTGCCAAACCATTATTTAAATCTCCTATGCTTATTCAATGCTCTGTTGTCTGGGAAACGAGCCAACGCACGTTCCGCGAGGATTTTCGTGTCAGGGGAAGAGAAGTTTAATCTGCCTTTTTGGAGCAAGCGCCACAACTTGCGGTACATCTCATTGCTTTGGCGTTCGCCCTTGTTTGGTGCGTAATGTGTGAACTTCTTAACACTATTCACTTCGCCCTTGTGCATGAGGAGTAAGCGCCCTGTACCTTTATAGACCGTGTACCAATCTTCGTTGAGTTTGATGCAATAAAGAGGGATGTGTTCATCACTCAAGTCTTCAATGCCTTCGTAAACAAGGTCAGCGTATTCATTGTCTTCAGAATATGAGCCGTATGAGGTTTGGGATACGAGCTTTTGCCACCTTGACTTGGCGCGAACCACGGAAGGTTTATTTGCCAAACGATAAAAAGCAACATCTCCCATCTTGGTTACCTTTTCTTCATCGAATTCTACATAATCAAAGGATTGGAAAATCGGATGAATGATAGATGCGGAGTTGGAAAAAGCGACGAACTTAAAATCATCTCGCTCGCGGACTAATGAATAAATGATGTCCAAAATCAACTCATCTTCTTTGGGGTAGTAAGCGCGTCCGTTTTTGGTTTGGAACTCGTCCAAAATAATAAGCTTAATCCGTGGGTCGTCTGCACCACGTATCGAATCCGCTTTCGGTAAAGCAGAATAGAAACCAATCCTGAGCTTTTTTGGTTTTTCATCAAATTCTTTGTCTTGCAAGTGCATGTCAATGTAAACGATGTCCTTGCCGTTCGCCACGAACTTGATGAGATAGTCCTCCTTGAGCCAGCTCAAGCCCGCTTGTTCTAGCGCCTCATCAATGACCATGAGCTTAAAAGGTTGCGCTTTGTGAGACACGAGGTTGTCGACTAAGCGGCGGAGGAAGACGCCCCAATACTCTGTTCTTAATTCCTCTGCCTCCCAATCATCAACGTGAAGGAGTGCCTGTTTCAACCAATAGCGTTGCGCATTGAAAGTTTTACCGATTCCTCGAGCGCCTGTGCCGAACTTTAATAATTCTGGCTCGTCGATGAGCTTCTCGAAGTCGAGCCAACCGTCATCGCGTTGATAGGTGGACAATTTTGTTTCTTCTTTCATTCTTACCTCTTTCTAAGGCTTCTGCCTACTTCCATTATAACACCCCCCCTAAAAAAACGCAAAAAAAAATGGGGGGGTAAAAATGACCCCCCCTAGACCCCCTCCCCCCCCTCTGAGCCTTTTCGCGAAATAAAAAAAGTCATATATACGCGTATGCGTGGGTGCGGGCGAGCGCGCGCGGGCGCGGGCGGGCGCGGGCGGGCGCGAGACACCTCTCTCATTTTTTTCTCACTTTCTCATTTTTTTGTTATATGAGAACTTTCTTATTTTTCTCAATCTTTTATCATCTTTTTAAATTGTTTCTCATATGAGAATAATTTAATTCTTTTAATTTATTTCTTATTTTTCGAGGGGTGCTACTGTTCAGAAAATGCTATTTAATAGAAGAAAAAACACGTTTTTTTGAATTATTACAATCGTCAAGCCTTGATACATATGGCTTTGTGAGGCTTTCACAAAGTGTATTTTAACATTGTGTAATTTTGTTTATATATCCGTGTAACACAATTTTAATAAACAAAAGTATTGACAAGTGATGGACGAAATGGTAGAATAGATTTATAAACTAAACAAGCAAAAAGTTGTTTGTAGTGAAATTCACAAAGTCCTTTGGAACT
>Ga0209737_10002454_pt1 | contig 12987 bp, 9 predicted proteins | sample TergutCu122P3_FD_187284 | JGI IMG/M metagenome (GOLD analysis project Ga0209737, IMG submission 187284) | Cubitermes ugandensis P3 segment gut microbial communities from Kakamega Forest, Kenya - Cu122 P3 (SPAdes) (version 2) | ecosystem: Host-associated > Arthropoda: Insects > Digestive system >... | reverse complement strand
TCCGCACAGCGCACAGTTTGATATGCGCTACGACCTCGGCAAGCCGTGGGAACACGAGTCGCTTATTGCACCATTCGATTTTTCAATCTACAAATCCGATGCCGAATTGACAGCCGAAAAAGATAGCATAAAAAACATTGCTTCATATTATATTCCTTCAACAATTAAAGGAAGTGTGCAAAAGGGTGAAAGAATTATAGGCAAAGGCGAAATAGTTGAACAACAGCAGTTTGATATTTTAAATTCGCTTACCCAAGCGTACAACGAACAGGGCAAAGGTAAAAGCAATGGTTGGGTAATGTTCGGAGAATTTTTGCTGATTGCAGGACTATTATTTCTTTTCGCTCTATATATTTATCTTTTTCGACCCGAATTTATCTCAATAAAAAATGTGTTGTTTTTTATATTGATGATAAATTTGATTGTTGGCAGCGCATCATTGATTATCAACTATTCGGTGCAGCACATTAATATTGTGCCTTTTGCGCTTATTGCGATAGTTGTGCGTATATTTTTTGATAGCCGAACTGCGCTTTTTGTGCATATAATTACAGTTTTGATTGTTTCGCTTTTTGTGCAATCGCCATATTTATTTGTATTACTGCATATTCCTGCGGGAATGGTGGCAGTTTATTCGTTAAAAGAACTCACCCATCGCTCGCAACTTGTTAAGGGTGCGATATTTATTTTCTTCACCTATTCACTTGTATATCTGTGTTTTGCATTGATTTACAGCGGTTCGTTGAGTAATCTTGAATTGAACCAATTTGGATGTTTTCTATTAAACGCGGTATTATTGCTCTTTGCATATATTTTGATTTTTATTTTTGAAAAGATTTTTAATTATCTTTCGGACGTAACTTTGGTGGAACTTTCAAACATAAACAACAAACTTTTAACGGAATATTCCACTAAAGCACCCGGCTCGTTTCAACACTCTATGCAGGTTTCGACTTTGGCTGCCTCTGTCGCCTCAAAAATCGGCGCAAACACGCTTTTGGCTCGTACAGGTGCTTTATATCACGATATTGGAAAGATGAAAAATCCGTATATTTTTACCGAAAATCAGAACGGAGGCAACAATCCGCTAAGCGCAAAACCGCTTGAAGAGGCAGCGCAAATGATTATTGCCCACGTTGCAGATGGCGTAAAAATTGCTGAAAATTACGGCTTGCCCACAAAAGTTATCAATTTTATCAAGTCGCATCACGCAAAGAGCGTTACCAGATATTTTTACAATACAGCGGTAAATGCTGCAAATGGCGCAGAGGTTGATATAACGAAATTTTCTTATCAAGGTCAGTTACCCGCAACCAAAGAGGAGGCGATTGTAATGATGGCGGACTCTGTGGAGGCGGCTTCGCGCTCTTTGAAAATGTACAACGAAAACACAATTGGAAATTTGGTAGAAAATATTATAAACACGCAAATTGCTGAACACTCGTTTAAAAATGCGCCAATCACTTTCCGTGATGTTGAGATTGTAAAGCGCATTTTGAAAGCAAAATTATTAAATATCTACCATTCAAGAATTTCATATCCAGCAATAGAAACTAAAAATTAAAATTATGTTGCAAAGAAAAAATATTCTACTACTCGCGTTCTTACTTTTTTCGCTTTCGCTGTTTTCGCAGCAGTTTAAGATTGCTACTTTAAATTGCGAATGGCTAAGTTGCCTAACTAATGGTCCTTCAAACAGAGCATTGCAAATGAACAATATTGCACAAGTAATTACCAATGTCGATGCTGATATTATTGCTTTGCAGGAAGTTGGCACAAGCACAAGTTTTGCTACTATTGATGAACTTGTAACTATTTTAAACACTTTGGGAAGCGGTTGGGCAGGCAACATTGTGCCTTGGGCATCTAATCCCAGTAACTGTGGTCAATATCAAGCAGTTGTATATAAAACGTCAAAAATTCAACGAGTTAGTTCTTCGTTGATTACAAACGGCGGAAGTTCTCAAAATTGGGCGAGCGGACGTTATCCTGTGCGCTATGATGTCAATTTTTTTACAAACGAAGGCATTGTCCCTGTTACATTGATAAATATTCACGCTAAGGCATACAGCGATTATGGAAGTTATGCGCGACGTGCGGCGGCTTCTCAGTCATTGAAACAACTGCTTGACGGTAGCGCTTACAGAACAAGAAGAATTATCTTAATCGGCGATTATAACGATTATCTTATTGGTACTATCTGTCGTGATTGTCCTCCGAATGTAACTGATTCACCCTACAAAAATTTTATGGACGACACGCCAAACTACAGGGGACTTACGCAATATGTGTATAATGGTCGTTTAATTGATAACATTATCATTTCCAATGAGTTGTTCGCAAATTATGTAGCAAACAGCGCAGTTCGCGATGTCGATTCAACCTCAGATATTTACAACTACCTTTACACAACAAGCGACCATTATCCGATTACTGCGTTGTTGCGGTTTGGCAACTACTCCGATATTGACGAAATTGAGGAAACGCCGCAATTTATTATTTTCCCAAATCCCGCAACCACAGAATTGACAATTAATAATGGACAATTGACAATTAATAATGTAGAAATAATCGATATTGCAGGAAAAACATTAACCGCTAACCACTATAAACTAACCACTACTATTGATGTTTCAAGTTTAGCAAGCGGAATTTATATACTAAAAATTGCAACAGAAAAAGGAATTTTTACACAAAAATTTGTGAAAAGATAAAAAATCAATGGAAAATCAAAAATACCCTTCTGTTTTATTGGAAAATGTTGTTGGCGAACTTTCGCGGTTGCCGGGCGTTGGCAAAAAAACCGCAATGCGTTTCGCTCTACATTTGCTTAAAAATGAGCGTATTGAGGCAGAAAATCTTGGAAATTCAATATTGAAATTTAGCTCAGAAGTAAATTTTTGTAGTGTTTGCTACAATATTTGCGATGACGAAATTTGTGGTATTTGCAACAACTCCAAGCGCGATGTTGGCACAATTTGTGTTGTGGAAAATGTGTCTGACGTAATGGCTGTAGAAAATACCAACCAATTCAATGGACTTTATCACGTTCTCGGCGGCTCAATTTCACCAATTAATGGTATAGGACTTAATGATTTAGAGATAAAATCTCTTATTGAACGTGTCGAAAACGGCGGAATTCGTGAGATAATTCTTGCGCTCAGTCCCGATATGGAGGGCGATACAACTTGTTTATACATCTATAAAAAACTTGCACCTTTTGATGTGGAAATTTCAACCATCGCACGTGGTGTATCTGTTGGCGACTCGCTCGAATACGCTGATGAAATCACGCTCGGTCGTTCAATTATCAATCGAGTGAAATATACGATTTAACTAATCAATTCTTTCATACGCTCCCAAATCGGGTTTTGAGTCGGCAAAGCGGTTTCTGCCAAGCAAATCGGTTGGGTATTGCGCCGCAACTTGTATGTTTGCAACATTTTTCGCACGCGAATCCTCTGCAAGTTGGAAATTATAATAGCCCCTTATTTCAAAATTTTGCCAATCAACCGTTGGGTTTACAAAAACTATGTCTGTTTTATTGGCTTGGTTGCCCGAATATGACCAAATTATATTTTCAAGTTCGGGACGTTCAAATTGCTTTGCCTTGATTAAACAATAAGAAATCAACACGTTGAACATAATATCAGCAGTGTCTTTCAAAACAAGTTCGTCTGTACGGTTGCCAAAAATTATGGAATTTTCCACCACAGCCGAATGTATCGGAAAAGGACGTACAATTCTGTCTTCAACAACAAAATTTCTAATAAAAACAGCGGGGTCTGTGCGTGTTGCCCAACTAAAATAATTGGCAATTGTGGAATGCACCATTTTCAACCTTCCGCCCAAAACCGCAACGCAGGCGTTTCCGCAATTCGAAATTTCGGTGTTAATTATCTCTAAATCACCGAATTGCGATAAAATTCCGAACCCGCTCATATTGTGAATAATACTTTTTTCCAACCGCAATTTTGTGTGAATAATAGAATTACCGTAAAGCACAATGCCGCTACCAGAACGAATTGTGGTATTTTTGAAAATATTTTCACCTATTTCGTTTTGCAGATAAATCATTCCCCATTGTGCAGGCAAAAAATCATACGGAATATTGACATAAGCCAAATCGAACCTGTCTCCGCGAATTATAACACGTTCATTTTCAGTGCCATTTGAGATAATATTTCCGTTTGCAATAATATTTGCGTTTCTATGCATAAAAATTCGCGTTCCTGCATTTAAAGTGAGCGTTTTTCCTGCTGCTATTTCCAAATTTCCAAATATTAAATAGGGTTTTTCAGAAGTAAAAATTGTGTTTTGTGTCAAGGTTTCGTTGCGTAAAATTACCGCATCTTGCGAATATGCCTCTAAAACAATTTTTTGCGTATTGCCGTTGGTGATAAATATCAGATTTTCAGATATATATACAGGCAAAGTTGAGTCATTCTCATTAAAAGTAACCTCAACCAAAAGAAAAAGTGAATCGTGCGCTGCTATTTCGATGTCAGTCAGCAGATTAGCACTGTTTGGCACAAAGCCATCAAGATTGAATCGAAAAACCGAATTTGCGCCGTTTTCAAGAAATACACTGCTGATTTTCAACGCTTTATTATTGCGATTGTAAATCATTACCTCCGCCGTATAGGACGGAATTGTGGAAAAAAGCGTATCAAACGACAGAGTGTCCGCACTAAAAGTCAATTTATCAAGCGGGTTTTTGGAAAAATCCTCGTTGATGCAACTCGAAAACGAGAAAATTACTGTGATAATTCCCAAAATCGCAACACTTTTTCTCAAATATCTAACAATCAGCATATTAAATCAAAATATTAATTGTTTTAAATTAAAAATTAACTGCAAAGATAACCAAATTTTTACAAAAAACGGAAAAGTTTTGTTTTTGTTGTGCAAATCACACAAAAACTTAAGAAAATTTTGTAATTTTGCAAAGAAAAATTTATTTTAATGATAATTAAACATCTGAAACATAGCGAAATAAATAAGCAAAAATGGGACAACACTATTTTTGCTGCAAATAATTATTTGCCTTATGCTTCTTCGCAATTTTTAGATGCAGTTTCGGAAGATTGGGAGGCATTAATAACAGATGATTATCAATATGTTATGCCGTTGCCTGTAAAAAGAAAGTTTGGTTTAAAATATGTAATTCAACCGCGATTTTGCCAACAACTTGGTGTTTTTTCGCAAAAAACAATTACAGAAAATATTGTAAATGGGTTTATTAAAGCAATTCCGTATAAATTTTTCGCTTTTCAATTAAATTATAAAAATATTTGCAAAGGAAAAGAGTTGCCAAATTTAATAGTTTCATTATCAAACAATTATGAAAAAATAAAACAAAATTTTTCTGAAAACACAAAACGAAATATTCGTAAAGCGGAAAATTTTGGTTTGAAAGTGAAAAAGATAAATACGGAGGGATTTTTAAATTTTTGGAAGACAGAAAATTTTGCAAAATTTCCTTATAATTTTGCTATTTTGGAAAAATTAGTCAATTTAAAAAATGATTTTATAAAATTATATTGTGTTAAAAATCAAGAAGATAAAACTATAGCAATAAATTTAGTTTTGGAAACGAAAAAGCGAATTATAAACCTCGTTCCGACTTCAAATGCAGAAGGAAAAGAAAAGTCGGCAATGTTTTTTTTGCTTAATTATTTAATAGAAAAAAATGCTGAAAAAGATATGATTTTTGATTTTGAAGGTTCTCGAATTGAAGGAGTTGCACGTTTTTACAAAGGTTTTGGTGCAAAAAACGAACCATATTTTTTTATTAAAAAAAATCGTCCCGAATGGCTGCTAAAATTAATTCACAGATGAAAACACTTTTTTTAACTGCTTGGTATCCGCATCGTTATGATGCTATGGCAGGACTTTTTGTGCGTAAGCACGCAGAGGCGATATCGTGCTATGCGGAAGTTTGTGTGTTATACCTGCACACAGATGAGAATATTAAAAAGTTTGAAATTATTGAACAAAATTTTAAAAACGTACGCGAAGTTTATGTCTATTTTCCGTTTATTCACAATAAATTTCTTGCAAAAATTTCCAAAGCAATAAATTATGTTCGCGCATTTTTCAAGGGTTATAAAATTGTAAAAAAATCATTTGGCAAACCTAACATCACGCAAGTTAATGTGCTGACACGCAACGGAGTTTTGGCATATTATTTAAAATTGATACAGAAAATTCCATACACAATTATTGAGCATTGGTCGCGTTATTTTCCTCAAAACAAGACATATAATGGGTGGCTAAGAAAATGTGTTACGGAATTTGTTGTTAAGCGAGCGGAAGTTTTAATGCCTGTTTCCACTTGTTTAAAAAATGCAATGGCAAATTACAATCTGTCTCATAATCAAACAATTATAATCAATAATGTGGTTGATGACTTCTTTTTTGAAAAAGTAAAAGAGAAAGAACAGCGAATAAAAAAACGCATTTTGCATATCTCGTGTTTTGACGAAAAAGCAAAAAATATTTGTGGCTTACTGAATGCCGCAAAACTTTTATATGATAAGCGTTCTGATTTTGAACTTGTTGTAGTAGGAACGGGACGAGATTTTGAAATGTGTTACAAGCATTACGAAAATCTGAACTTTCCTCAAAATGTGATAAAATTTATCGGAGAAATTACACCAAAAGAAGTATCGAATTGGCTACAAAATTCCGATTTTTCGGTAATGTTTTCAAATTATGAAACGTCGTGTGTTGTTGTAATGGAAAGTTTGGCAAGTGGCGTACCTGTTATTGGAACACCAACAGGAATAGTGCCTGATTCTATCAATGAAACAAATGGATTGACAGTAGATTTTAATGATACAAATGATTTAGCCGAAAAAATGAATTTTATGCTTGATAATTTTGAAAAATATGACGCTGAAATAATTAGAAAAGAGGCAAAAAAATTTAGTTATCAAAGTGTTGGAAAAAAAATGTTTGAAATTTATTTAAGATTTTGTAACAAGTGAGATTAGATAAAAATTATATAAAATCAATTTTAAGTAGTCTTTTTAAAAGTAAAATTTTTGAAAACTACGCCTCTATGACTTTTATTCAGGGCGCAAACGTGATTATCGGTTTGTTGCTTTACCCATATTTAATCAGGTTTTTAGGTAAAGAGGCATACGGCGGTTATGTGCTTGCGGTAGCGATAATTTCATTTTTTTTGCTTTTTGTTGGTTTTGGGTTTCATTTGCCTGCACTTAAACAAATTTCGTTAAATCAAAATAATTTGGAAAAACGACAAGAGATGATTTCTCTTGTTTTTACTGCAAAATCAACTTTGTCTCTATTTGCGCTGATTATACTGGGGTTATTAATATTTTTTGTACCGTTTTTTAGAGTAAACTATCTGCTATATTTAATAGTTTTTGCTACCGTTATTTCCGACATTCTTTTTCCAATATGGTATTTTCAAGGAATGCAAAAAATGAAAACAGTAACAATTATTCAAGTTGGTGTTAAAATTTTGTGTATTCCGTTTATTTTTATTTTTGTAAAAAAGCCCAATGATTTGCTAATTTTTGCATCTATTTTTTCGTCAATGAGCGTTATTGGTGCAGTAATTTCTGTTTTTTATCTGAAAATAAAAGAAAGTATTGTCCCTCGTTTTGTTAAAATCGGCAAATTGAAAATTTTATTCAAAGAATCGTTACCGCTTTTTTGGTCAAGTCTAATGGTAACGGCAAAATTGGAAAGTGTAACATTGATAATAGCCACTTTTATCAGTATTGCAGATGTTGCGATATACGATTTGGCACGAAAAATAATCAATATATTGCAGATGGCAACACAATCTATAAATACCGCACTCTTTCCAAAAGCAGTTACAGCAACCAAAGAATTGGTTAAAAAAATTATTTTTTATGAATTTTTATTCGGCGCAATTGCTATAATTTTGCTAACTTTGTTTGGTTATCCGCTTATTTTGCTGCTTGGCGGCAGCAAAATGACAGCGGCATATCCGCTAATGCTTATTTTAAGCGTAACACTGATAACTTGGATGATTGTAAATTGCTATATTTCATTTGTTTTTGTACCAAAAGGTCGTTACAGTTATGTATTTGGAAATCAAGTATCAGCAGTAATTTCGTTTTTTGTTTTGGTAACTATTGGGTTATTGATTTCAAAAAGTATTTTTTCGATTATTATTGCCTTGTCATTATCAAGTTTTTTCGAACTGTTTTATTGTAAAATATTGATAAAAAAAGAAAAGTTATTATGATACTCGAAGTTTTGATATTAGTTTCAGTCTAATAAATTATAAATAAAAAAAATGAATACAAGATTCAAACATTTTATTTTAACTCGATTTAATCTCATCAATGAGCAACAATATGATGTCTCTTATGATTATGTAAATAGCGATGAGTATCTATTGGAAAGGTTTAGATTGTTTGAGTTGTTTTGTTTTCCATCTGTGAGTGGACAAACAAACAAAAACTTCACTTGGCTTGTTTTATTTAATGATAAATTGCCTGGAAAATGGAAAAATAAGTGCGAAGATTATAAGAAAAAATGTCCAAATTTTGAACCGCGTTATCTATCTGCCGTAGAGACAAGAGAATGGAAAAATATGCTAAATAAACTGATTTTAGATGAGATAGATGATTGTGATTTTGTTCTGACAACACGTTTGGATAACGATGATGCAATTTATTTATCATTCGTAGATTCGATTCAAAAATATTTTTTGGAAAATCAAGAAGAGGCAATAATTAATTATGCTGATGGTTTGCAATATATTCCTAAATACAATATTTTGAAAAATACAACTTTTCCTAAATCACATTTTAATACATTGATTGAGAAAAATACAAGTAATTTGCAGACAGTGTTATCTTTTGCTCATTCCGAATTGTCAAACTCTTTTAACTCTGTCTTTTTGAAAGAGAAAACGCCAATGTGGCTTGAGGTAATTCACTCTACAAATGTTGTTAATACGACTTTTTTTCAAATAAATAATTTGTTGAATGATTTATTTTTTATTGGTTTTAAATATAAAAATTTGAATGATTTTGGAATAAAACAAGATATACCTATTTTTAATTTTTATGTTTGGAAGGTATTTTTTGAGTATGCTTTTATAAAATTTAAAGAGAAAATAATATACAAGATTTTACGAAAGTGAAAGACAAGACAAAACATATAAAATTATTATGGTACGACAATTCAAAGGTTGCTGAAAATTATTTTTTTATGACCTTTTTGCAGGGAGCAAATTTATTGATAGGGTTGTTGCTTTTTCCGTATTTGATTCGAGTTTTAGGAAAAGAGGCGTATGGCACATACATTTTTATTTTTTCAAATATTCAACTTTTTTCAATTTTTGTCTCTTTTGGTTTTGATTTTCCTGCGTTAAAAAAAATATCACTCTTTTTAAATGATAATAAAGTAAAGAGTCAAACCATTTCTGAGGTTTTTACGGCTAAAGTTTATTTATTTATTTTGTGTGCTGTAGTTTTTGCTTTATTGATTTTTACGGTTCCTTTCGTTAGTATAAACTCTGTTCTTTATATTATTATTTTTTCAACGCTTTTGATAGAGATTTTATTTCCTATTTGGTATTTTCAGGGCATACAAAAAATGAAATTTGTTACTTATGTAAATCTTACGTTTCGTTTGTTGAGTATTCCCTTAATTTTTATTTTTATAAAATCGTCCGATGATTTATTAAAATACACGTTAATTGTCTCTTTATTACCTGTTTTAGGAGGTGTTTTTACATTTTTTTATTTACAAATAAAAGAAAAAATAACTATTCGTTTTGTTCGGCTTGAAAGTTTAAAATTTGTTTTTAAAGATGCTTTGCCATTTTTTTGGACTTCTGCTTTTGGAACCTTAAAAAAAGAGTCAGTTACATTTATTATTGGAACTTTTTTTAGTATGGGAGATGTTGCGTTGTATGATTTGGCAAATAAACTTGTGGTAATTCCGCGAATGATAACAAATAGCATTAATACTGCATTATTCCCGAATATTGTTCAAAATTACAATTTGACAAGAATAAGAAAAATTATAAAGTATGAAAGAGTTATCGGTTTAATGAACACTTTAGTAATTGTTGCCGTTGGTTATTGGGCTGTGTTGATTTTAGGCGGAAAAGATATGTTGGCTGCTTACCCGTTGGCTGTAATTTTGAGTTTTACAATATATGCTTGGTTGATAGTTGGCTGTTATATTAATTTCCTTTTTGTTCCGCAGGGGAAGTATTATTTTGTTACAAAAAATCAATTTGCCGCGCTTTTATCATTTCTGATTTTTGCAGCAATAGGACTATTAATCAGTAAAAATATTTTTATTTTGGTAACTGCTTACGCTTTGTCGCATTTAGTAGAAATTATTTATTGCAGATATTTAATAAAAAAACATAAACTTTTATGACACCCGCAGTTTCCATATTAGTACCTATTTACAACGTTTCAAAATATATTGAACGTTGCGCTCATTCTTTGTTTCAACAGACATTTGAAGATATTGAGTATGTTTTTGTAAATGACTGTACACCAGACGACAGCATCGAAAAGTTGCAAAAAGTTTTAGAGCAGTATTCCAATCGAAAATCGTTTGTAAAAATTATTCATCACGAAAAAAATCGCGGTTTGGCAACAGCACGAAACACCGCGATTGACAATTCAACAGGAAAATACATTCAACATATTGATAGCGATGATTGGGTGGAACTTGATATGGTTGAAACAATGTATAACAAGGCGGAAAAAGAGCAGGCAGATATAGTTACCTCTGGTTATATTACTGAATATACAAAGCATAACAAAATAGAAAAAGATAATATATTTCCTACTTGGAAAGAAAATTTCTTACATATTTTATCAGAAGATGCTCTTGCTTGTGTTATTAATAAATTGGTTAAAAGTGAATTATATAAAAAAGCAGATTGTCGTCCTGTTGAAGGTCTAAATTACGGCGAAGACAGACATACATCAATACGTATTTATTTTTATGCTCGCAAAATAGTAAATGTTGATAAAACTTTCTATCACATAAATAGAAGTGATGAAAATATTTCAATAACAAGCAGTAAGAGACGGATACACTTTGAAAATACAATTCATTTTTTTTCATCATTGGAAGAGTTTTTTAAAGAAAAAAATGTTTATGAAGATTATAAGCAAATTCTTGAACAACAAAAAATAAAGTTTAAAATTCATCTGTTTTTTTGTACAAATATTCCTTCTCTTCGTTATGAATACCGCAATATTTTTATTGAAGAAGAAAAAAAACATTATAACACATTAAAACCTGTAAAAAAAGTAATGTTGTTTTGTTCAAAAAGAAGATATTTACTTTGGATAACGCAAACTCTAAGAAAATTGCTGCTTTTAAAGATAAAATTATTTTCTTAGACAAAAAATATCTCGTTTTTTTTGTACCTTTGCAGATTAAAAAAGTAGATTAATGAAAAATTTTTTCATATTACTAAAACGTTTTATTCCGCCATATAAAAAATATGTGGTTTGGACTTTTATGCTCAATTTTTTGAGTACCATTTTCAACCTCTTTTCTTTTGCAACAATAATTCCGATTTTGCAAATTTTGTTTGGTGTGCAGACTGAAAAACACGATTTTATAGCGTGGAACTACAACTCAATCGGCGAATTTTTCAGTAGCGCAATAAACAACGTCTTCTATTTTATCGAAAAATTGATTGAAACCAACGGCGAATTGGTTGCACTTTACTGGCTTGCAGTGTTTTTGGTGACAATGACTTTGTTAAAAACAGGCACATCATATTTTTCGTCAATGGCTCTTGTACCTGTGAGAACAGGTGTTCAGCGCGACATTCGCAATAGTATTTTCCGCAAAATAACCGACCTGCCAATCGGTTATTTCAACGCAAAACGCAAAGGCGATATTATGTCGCGAATGACCTCTGACGTAGGTGAAATTGAGGCATCAATAATGAGTTCGCTCGAAGTAATATTCAAAAACCCGATTATGATTTTGGTTTATATGATTACACTTTTTATTTTGAGTTGGCAATTAACGATTTTTGTATTAATTTTGTTGCCTGTCAGCGGTTATTTAATTGGAAATATTGGGCGAAATCTCAAAAAACGCTCTCTTACAGGACAGCAGCAAATGGGAGAAATGTTGTCTCAGATTGAGGAAACATTGGGTGGAATTAGAGTTGTAAAGGCGTTTAATGCGGAACAAAAACTAATAAATCGCTTTTCGATTATAAACGATAAAATTCGCAAAACATTTACCAAAATCAACAAAAAATATCTTTTGGCGCACCCGCTCGGCGAATTTTTGGGAACAATGGTAATTTGCATCTTGCTTTTGTACGGAGGAATGTTGATTATAAACCAGTCAAGCGGACTTAACGCACCGACTTTTATCTACTATTTGATAGTGTTTTACAGCGTTGTGCCGCCGTTTAAGGACGTTTCAAAAGCAATGTACAGTGTGCAAAGAGGTATGGCTTCGATGCAACGCGTTGATGAAATTTTGAACACAAAAAACCCTCTAAAAGAGGAAAATAAGTTGCCTATTAAAGATTTTAATTCGGAAATAATTTTTAAAGATGTTTGGTTTAAATATTCTGAAAAATGGGTGTTGCAAAATGTTAATTTAGAGATAAAAAAGGGGAAAACAATCGCTTTGGTAGGACATTCTGGCTCTGGAAAATCTACTTTGGTTGATTTAATTCCGCGTTTTCACGATGTTCAAAAAGGAGCGATTTTAATTGATAATCAGAATATTAAAGACCTTGATTTGCGTGATTTGCGCGAACTTATGGGCAATGTAAATCAGGAGGCGATTTTGTTTAACGACACATTTTATAATAACATAACTTTCGGTGTGGAGAGTGCCACCGAAGAGCATGTTATTGCAGCGGCGAAAATCGCCAATGCGCACGATTTTATCACCGCAACCGAAAATGGTTATCAAACCAACATCGGCGACCGTGGCGGGCGGCTTTCGGGCGGACAGCGA
>Ga0209737_10002453_pt1 | contig 12987 bp, 11 predicted proteins | sample TergutCu122P3_FD_187284 | JGI IMG/M metagenome (GOLD analysis project Ga0209737, IMG submission 187284) | Cubitermes ugandensis P3 segment gut microbial communities from Kakamega Forest, Kenya - Cu122 P3 (SPAdes) (version 2) | ecosystem: Host-associated > Arthropoda: Insects > Digestive system... | reverse complement strand
CTACAATCTGCCTCTTAAACTCTTCTGTAAATGTCCGGCGCTTTCGTTTCTCTGTCATGCGACCACCTCCTCTGTGATGATTCTAGCACAACTTAATTTTTTTGCTCAATTTTGTGTTGCCGATCCAGAATGGAATTTCAGCTGTCCCTCTCTTCGCGTAAAAGTAGACATCATTTTTAAGAAGTGCCTTAATGGGATTTTTCTTCTCATGGCAATTCACAATGGAAAATCGTAGTTCGGGTCTACCATTGGAGCTTTTCATTAGCTCAATCATTTGATCCTGCGAAAACATGTCTATTGTTTGATCCGGTCTAAAACTTTTTTGCTTCTTGCAATGCTTGCAACATTCTAAAAAAATTTCAACTTTTTTAGTGTTGTCTAAAGGGAATGGTAGAAATTCAATACTCTTCTCTTTTTGGTTTTTTTCGCACCTATTCAGATAGTCATCTATTTTAACTGGCACAAGAGCATTGTAATATATACATCTCTGTGTCTTATCAGGGGTTATATACACAACAAAGTACATAACTCCGCCGTCGGAACGAAAGCTCTTCAAATCGACAACATCAACTGAAAACGAAATTTTGTCGCGCTCAACTTTATTTTTGAGAGTACCCTTAACTTGCACTGCAACGCGACCTACAAAATCCTGTTTTCGTTTCTTAGAATCCTTATATATGTAAACAAAACCGTCCCACGAAGGTTCTGTGCTATTTTCATCAATGAATTGATCCAGAAGATCTGTGGTCAGAATACTGTCCTTGACAGTGTTCGTTGCCAGTTCCTCAATTTGCTTTGTTGTAAACTTCATTCGCTTAATTCCTCACTTTACGGCTCATTGCACCCCGTCGGCCTATACCTCTTAAAGATGAACTTGAATGCACTTTGCAGCTAAGCACCGGAGGTGCGATCGCGTGAATAACCGCCGGCTTCTGTGAGCAACGCGAACGCAACCGGCGGTCAGCGTATCCTTACTCTATCAGCCCCAGCGGGGCTGAACAATTAAAAGGTCAGGAAGGACGTACACGCCAGCACAAAGCGTTGGTGTGTGTCGACAATACGAGAATCTCGCTGTCAGTACCCTGGTTCAGCCCCGCTGGGGTTGATGTCTGGGGAGGCAGTGATCCGCCGGTTTCGCTGCGCTACACCGGCGGTTATTAAGATTTCGTGCCTCTGGCGCTCTGATGCATGCACACACAAGTACTGCTTCACCCACAAGCGATACGAAGTATCGCAGGGGGTGTGGGGGAGCAATGCTCCCCCACAAAAAAACTAAAAGCGGGCGTTGCGGGCCGGCGTTTGAGGCCCGCTATGGGGGTAGCCGCGTATCGGGCGCTACGCGGCCGAAAGCGGCGTAGGGGGCGGCTGCCCCCACCAGCTTGTAGGGGCGGTTCGCGAACCGCCCGAGCAATTCAGGGCAGCGTTTTTTTCGGATACCGCTTGGCCTCAATGACGAGGATGGTGGCGGTGAGTGCGAAGAATTGGAGTGAGAGAGTGTAGAGGATGCTTTTGGCGTCCAGGACGCCTTTTGCGATGTTGGCGAAGTGGTAGCTGGCGGAGAGGTTTTGCAGGAAGGTGGCGTGGATCCCGGAGGCGTTGAGGGCCAGGTGATGGATGTAGGAGAGGCCAAGGCAGAGGAAGAAGGCGGTGAGGATGGCGACGACCTGGTCTTTGGCCAGGGCCGAGGTGAAGAGGCCGATGGCGATGTAGCCGCCGCCAAGCGAGATGAGGGCCAGGTAGCCGCCGACAACGGGACCCCAGTCGAGCGGGCCGAGGGTGGAGAGTGTGGCGGGGTAGGAGAGGGTGCAGGCGAGTGTGATGGTGAGAAGGAAGAGGCAGGCGAAGAATTTTGCCAGGACGATGTGCAGGGTTTGCAGCGGCATGGTTTGGAGGAGGGCAAGGGTGCCATCCTGGCGTTCGCCTGCGATGCGTCCCATGGTGAGGGCGGGGCAGAAGAAGGCCAGCAGGAGGGGGGCTTTGGCGAAGAAGCTGCGCATGCTGAGGGGCTGGATGGTGTCGAAGAAATCCATAAAAAAGAGGCCGCCCATCATGACGAGGAACAGGATGATGATGATGGTCATGACGCTGGCGTGGATCATGCGCGAGATTTCGCGGTGCAGCAGAGGGATGAAGGCATTCATGGTGATATCGTTTGTGTGAGTAGGGGCGAATAACCATTCGCCCAGTAGAGGGCCCGTAGGGGCGAATCATCATTCGCCCAAGGGTGATGTCGTGTTGGGGAGGGTGTAGAAGGCGAAGAGATCTTCGAGGGTTGGGGTGGTTTTTTTGATTTTGGGGGCGATGGCCTGGCAAAGGGTATTGATGTTGCCGTCGCAGGCGATTTTTCCCTGGTGGATGAGGATAAGGCGCGAAGCCAGGGCGTGGACTTCCTGCAGGATGTGGGTGGAGATGAGGATAGTGCGGTGCTGGCCGATGCTGAGGATGAGATCCCGGATGTCGCGGATTTGGTTGGGATCGAGCCCAGTGGTGGCTTCGTCGAGTATAAGAACCTCCGGGTCGTGTAGTATTGCCTGTGCAAATCCGACTCTCTGGCGGTAGCCCCTCGAAAGCTCACCAATGTACCGATGCATGACCGGAAGCAGCGCACACGATTCAGCCACTCGCTGGACGACGTCGGCGCATTGATGTCTGGGCAGGAGGCGTTGTCTGGCGATGGAGGTGAGGGCATCGAAGACGAGCATATCGCCATAAAGGGGGTTATTTTCGGGCAGGTAGCCCAGTCGCCGCCGCACTTCTTGTGGTTCCTGCGTGACGTCATAGCCTGCGATTCGGACGTTTCCGGCGCTTGGGCGCAGGAGCGTGGTGAGTATTTTCATCGTCGTCGATTTGCCGGCGCCGTTGGGGCCGACCAGTGCGACGATTTCACCCTTTGGAATGTGAAAGGAAATGTCGTCGACAGCGCGTACTGTGCCGTAATCGTAGGAAAGGTGCGAGACGTCGATCATGGCGTTAAATGCGCGCTGGGTGGCGGTGAGAAGAAGGGCGCCATGGCCGTGCACAGGGCATGCAGCGTTTGAGGGAGCCGCATGTCCGGGACGCTGAGATCGGGATCGTCCAGTGTGACGATGCGCCCGTGTTGCACGGCGCTTAATGTCGGGTAAACGGTTTCGAAGGTGGTGCGCTTTTGTGCGGCGTCGTCGGGAGAGTGCCCGAGAATGAGGACATGGGGCGGGTTGAGTGTCAGGAGCAGTTCTGCGCCAATCTGTGCCCAATCCTCTGTGTTGTTGGCGATTGGTATGGCGTCGGCGCCGCAATCGCGGACGAGGTCGGCTAAATAAGCACGATTCTGGGCAACAAAGATGCGTTGGGCGCGCATGTCGAGAAAGTCGATGATGAGCAGGACGCGCAGCGAGGGGAGGTTTTTGTTTTGGGCATAGGCAGATCTGGCTTGCTGCATCTCTTTGTTGAGATTTTCGATGGCCTGTTGGGCAGCTTCCGGTTGTTTGATGGCGTCTCCGATGCCAATGACTGCGGCTTCAATGTCTGCGATGGTGTCCATGCCATAGGCGCGCGTGTCAATGCCGAGGCGAAGGAGCTTTTCTGCGGTTTGCGTGTCGGAGGGATGCAGCAGGACGAGATCCGGCTGAAGCGCCACGATTTGTTCGAGCGCACTTTGCTGGGGAAGCGTGGCAACCTTAATCGCGGCTTCCGGGTAGCGCGTAAATCGGCTGGTGGCCACAAGGTTAGCTTCTGGGTCGACGGCATAGAGCGCGGAGGCAAGCGATGGCGTGAGGGCAACCACGCGGGGTTTGTCGCCGGGGATCGGCTTTTGATGCGAACGGCATCCGATAGACAAGAGCAGCATGAGCCCAAGCCCAAGCCAAATATGATTCATCCTGTGTATCGATAGCATTTGCGACTCCTTTCTCGCAGGCCCTCCCGTGTTTAGCGCATCGCTTTGGTGACTTGCAAGGGCAGACACGCAGGTCTGCCCCTGCGGATTTTTGGTGAGGGGGCAGCCGCCCCCTGCGCCGCTATCGGCCGCGGCCGATACGCGGCTACCCCCTCTGCGGGGACACCCCGCAACGCCCCGAACACACAATTTCGCCCAGCCCCATTTAGCATTCCGAATTTATAATGTTTCCATCACCGCCAGCAGGCTCTGATAACTGTCCACGTTGTGGTACTTCTGCAAATCGCCGCGCTACGCTGTTGAACGCTTGTGTCTGAAACGACTGTATCATAAATTGGAATTTCATGGGGTGTGGTCTCCCTGATCAGTTTTGATGATGTCTATTTGTGTTTCGACAAATTCCATTTCGCGTTCTATTTCTTCTATCGTGGGCAGGTTGGATCGGATTTCATCAGGAATGCTCACAGCGAATTGATTTTGCCAATCAGCCACGCCAATGGGATTCGTATAACCGGCAAGCGAGTACTCAACGACCGTCTTATTCTTTCCTTTTACGAGCAGCAGTCCAATGGTCGGTTTGTCATCGTGGTGGCGTAAAACCTCGTTCACCACATTCTGGTACATATTCAACTGGCTCACGTCGCCTGGCTCGAAATCACGAGCTTTCAGCTCTATGACGACATAACAACGCAACTTCAGATGATAAAATAGCAAATCAATATAGAAATCATCGCCACCTACCTCCATATGTACCTGACGCCCAACAAACGCAAAGCCCTGTCCCAATTCCAGCAGGAACTTCTCCATATGTTCCACCAACGCTCGCTCGACTTCCGCCTCTCGCCGTGCCTGCGCCGTCCCAATAAAATCAAACAAGTACGGATCCTTGAATGTTTGAACAGCCATATCCGAATCCACAGGTGGCAATGCACTCGAGAAATTGGTCACAGCTTGACCTTTTCGCTCAATATGTCGCATGTCGATCATATGCCACAAAACATTACTGCTCCAACCGTATTCCAAAGCGGCTTGTGCATAGCGTTCACGCAAATTATTGTCATCAAGCTTGCTCAACAGCAAAATGATGCTTCTCCACTGCAATTTTGCAACAGCCTGTTGCAAAATTGATGACTCTCGCCAAACACTTGCAAAACGCTTCATGCTACCAAGGTTTCTGGCAGAAAAACCACCCATCTCGGGAAACGCTTCTTTGAGGTCTTCTGACAGTCTGTCAATAACACTCGCCCCCCATCCTTCGCTTTCTTGTCGCCGAAGAATCTCGCTGCCAATGTGCCAATACAGTGCGATCATTTCTTTGTTCGCCTGTATGACAAATCGCAACCGCGTCTCCTTGACACGAGCAATAATGCTGTCATGCAATGCATTGTAAGATGCATCCATTTCTGCTCTTAATGGCGGAACAGGCAATAGAACATCCTTACGCGATTTTCCCCGAGTTTTTCTATCGTTCATTACAGCACCTTGAAGTTAAGAATTAGGAATGGTGAATAAGGCATTGTCGACAACCTCAATCCTCATTCACAAAATAACAAATCCTCGCCCGTTTGCCCACCCTTGATGTTGTCCTTAAAAACCAAACAGAAATCCCATCTTCTCGTATTCCTCTAGTCACTGCGCTCTTACTGCTTGACTTTGGCAGAATCGGTACCTTGTAAAGAATACAAATATATAATAAGGTACTTGTAACATAATCGTGGCATAATTTTCAAGCGATTGCTCTGCTGACAAATTCCCAGCCCCTACCTGTGCACTGTTTTTTCGCACATTTTTTCGTCACAACGCCCTGCCCAACGGCATCATTGGGTTGAGGACATGCTGCGTGCATGTGTTCGCCAAACAGAAATTTGTGTGGGAGGAAGAGATGACAAAAGCCCGTTTGTGTGTTTTGGGATTTTTCTGCTGTCTGGGATTGACAGTGATGGGTTGTGTTGATGTAGTCGGGTTTGGGGGGGCGTGTCATATTTTGTCAGAATGGGAGGAGCTTGGGATGGCGATTCGAAAGGGAGATATGTCACAGAGCGTTGGCGCTGCGCTGTCATCCGGTGCAGCTGTGCAGGATGATGAGGAGAGTGCGGCTATCTCTGAAAGCGCGCTGGCGCTGGTGGGAGAGTGGGCAGGAGAGGGAGACAGCAGCATGATGCGGTTGTCGTTTTCGGGCTCGGGTCAGTATCGCCTTGAGCGCATCCGAAATCAGGGCGTGCGCATTGAGGGCGAGGGGGTGTATTGGCTGGATGCCAGTCAAAACTTGCTTCATGTGTCGCTCTGTGATGGCGGTGATTATGTCGTGACATTTGCCATTGTCGGGGATGAGCTTCGTCTGTTCGAGCCAACCTGGAATGAACCTTACATGCGTTATCGCCGTGTGGTGTCTGTTGTTGAGGATTAATGCCATTTCCAGCTCAAGCATGTACTCACTGCACTCAACCAGATAGTTCGTAAGCAATGTTTTGAGAACACCCCAAGCCAGAGCTACTTATTGTTATCAAATATTTTCTCTCTATCTATATTTGTTGCCAGGGGGGCGTTGTGTGCGCGAACGCCCCCCTTGGCGAGCCCCCCGCGCGCTTTTGCCTCGTCGAGACGACATCCATGTCGTCGCTCCGAGGCGCCCCGACATCCTTGTCGGGGTCTCTGACAGCAGTGGATGCCTTTGGCGTTAAAGAGATTTTTGTCGATGGTTTTGAGTGACTCTTACCAAACCACCCCACCCTTCGGGCCCCCCTCCAATGGAGGGGAATTTAGGTAGTCTCCTGCTCAACAAATCATAGTTACGATCATAGTTCCAGTTTTGATCTGCAAACGGCATTACAGAGCTGTTGGCCACAAACGAAGCACTTTGCCACTTCACCCACAAGCAATGCGCGCACCCCTCCGTCGGCTTCGCCGCCACCTCCCCTGAAGGGGAGGCTCGCAGGGGGTGTGGGACCCCCTGGCAGCTTTCGCTGACGTCCCCCTAAAGGGGGAGCAGCTCCCCCACAAAAAAATCACAATCGGCATTTGTATCTGGTGCGGTGTTGGGTGAGTTTGCCGTAGTTGATGGCTTTTTGGGGGCAGCGGTGCAGGCAGCCGAGGCAAAGGGCGCATTCTTTGGCGGTCCAGTGCGGTTTGTTGCCGTCCATGGTGATGGCGCTATCGGGGCATAGCTGAGCGCACAAACCGCAGCCGGAACATGTGTCTGAGAGGCGAAAATGGCGCGTTTGGCGCATGATTTTGTAGACGGGCTGCATGAAAAATGAGTTTGCAGATGCGAAAACGCCCTTGAGTCGGTGACGCAATCCAGTTTGCCGTTCGGCAATGGCTTCGGCGGCCTGTTCTGTCATGAGCTGCATTTTGTATTCGATGTCATCGCGTGCCTCCCCCTCGGGTATGTTCACAAGGATGGCGTCGTTGTTGATGCATTGTACGGCAAACTCTGCACTTAGCGTCAGGCCTTGCCGCAGCAGGGCGCGCGCCAGTAAACGGCCGGCGTTTCCTGTCATGATGCCGCATGTCAGGACAGTATAGGCATAATACGTATTGGCGGTTTGAACGCGCAGTGATTTGATAAAGCGCTCGACGATCGTTGGTAGGCCTCCGAAATATACCGGAAAAACAAAACCCAGCCTCTCGTTGTCGCTCAGCGTATAGTCGAAGGCACCCTCTTTGAGGGCTTTGGCCATGTCGATGCACCTGTCGTCCAGTCGCTTTTTAATGATTCTGGCAACGTAGGCCGAATTTCCTGTGGATGAGAAGTAGAATATCATGTTGTCTCACGGGTTCTATTTTTTGTGGGGGAACGAGTTTCCTCAAGAACGTTTTCGGTTTAAGTCAACACAGTTAGACAGCGATTCTCTTGCCTGCATGGCGAGGTATGTTGCCACAGGCAAGAGCACTTTGCCATCTCATCCCACAAGCAATGCGTAGCATTGCAGGGGGTGTGGGGGAGCAATGCTCCCCCACGAAAAAAAACTGAAAATGCTCTACTCGCCGTCGCGGTAGCTTTTGCTGTAGTAATAGTAGCCGCCGTAGCCCCGCGAGTGTGCAGGCATGTCGTTGAGCACCACGCCCATGATGGGGGCTTGGATACCTTCGAGCAGTTCGCGTGTTCGCACGAGCATGGGGATGGGGGTTTTGTCGGCACGGGCGATGATGATGACGCCGTGCACGTAGCGCGCCATGATGAGGGCATCGGTGACGACGGTCACTGGTGGCGAGTCGATGATGATGCGGTCGTATTTTTTTTGAAGTATATCAATGAGGGCGGCGAATTCTTTTGTGTGGAAGAGTTCGGCGGGATTGGAAGGGATGGCGCCGCATGGCAGGAGATCGAGGCCTTTGACCTCGGTATGGTAGAGTGCTTCTTCGAGTTTTTGCTCCTGGCTGATGACGGCCGTGAGTCCGCCTTTTCCCTTGCTGCCGAGGGCTTTGTAGATGCGGGGCCGCCGCAAATCTGCTTCGATGAGGATGACCTTTTGCCCTGCCAGTGCGGAGGTGACAGCCAGGCTGATCGAGGTCATGGTTTTGCCTTCGAGGGGCTGAGCTGAGGTAATGAGGAGGACTTGGGAGCGGTCACGGGGGAGCAAAAACGACAGTGTCGTTCGGAGGGTTCGGACACATTCTGCGATGGGAGATTGCGGGTTTTCGATGATGAACCGGTAGGCGTTTCTGCCGGCAAACCGGTTTGAACGCGGATATTTTGGAACGGCGCCAAGGAAAGGCAGCAGTGCCCGCTGTTCGACATCCTGCTGAGTTCTGACGGAGATGTCGAGCAACTCTAATACCAGGACGAGGAGTGCGCCGGCAATAAATGCTGCCAGAAGGGTGATCGCGCCATTGATAAGGAGATTGGGACTGACGGGTGTCTTGGAGACGATGGCAGTGTCGAGCGTGCGGATATTGTTGATTTCGAGGAGGCGATTGAGGCTGACTTCGTTGAGCTTTTTTTGCGACTGCTCAAAGAGGCGCTCCTGTTCGGCTTTCTGACTTTCGAATTGCTCATAGAGCAGGCGCAGTTGATCGAGCTTAAGTGCTTCGCCCTGGAGTGCCTTGATTTCGTCGTTGAGTTCCTTGTTGAGCTTGACGAGTGCCTGATGCCGTGCGGTTTGACCCTGAACCTGACTCCTCATGTTGGCGAGAACATTGTTTTCGCATGATTTGATTTGCTCGCGAAGGGAAGTTACCTGGGGCGATTTGTCATGGTAGGTGATGAGTTGTTTTTGCAGGTCCTGCTGCAGAAGACGGCAGGTTGCCATGAGGTTTTCGAGGGCATTGGTTTCGAGCAGTGCCCCGAAGGCCTGGACATTTTTAACATCAACGGTGATGGCGCGTAACTCTGCCAGGATGTAGCCCGCATGCTGGCGCTGGGTTTCGATTTCGACGCGTTTGTTATGCAGGTAGTCCAGGCGCTGGTTGGTGATTTTTTGCTGTTCGATGGGGTTGGAGTAGAGGATTTGGTGATTCTCTTTGAAGGTGTTGAGATCATCGCGTGCCGCCTGGAGCTTTATCTCGTTGTCCTTGAATTGCTTATCGATGAATTCGAAGGTGTTGTTGAGTGATTCCAGCCGGTGTTCGGAGTTCTGCTCGGAGTAGGCGGTTGCAATGGCATTGGCAATGGTCGCGGCGAGCTCTGGGTTGGAGTGCCGGACGCGGATGTTGACCAGCCGTGTGCCGAGGACGGCTTCGATTCTTAATCCTGCGAGCAGAACCGCTATGGGATCGATGCTGTCCCGTCGTTTTTTCAGGATATCGGGATCTTTGATGTCATGGAGATTCAGGAATACGAGGTCGTCGGCAAGCCCGAGATCGTCAATGACACGCCCGGCCACATAGCGCGACTGCATGACCCTCAGCTGTGTATCGTAGTAGGTGTCCCGCAGGAACCATTGCTGTGACTCGCTTGATTCGAGAGGATTAATCGTAGGCGGTTCGGGATTGATGATGACGGCTGTAACGGCCTCGTAGATCTTGGGCTGGTGAAGGGTGTAGAGAACACCCAGGCAGGCGACGAGGGTAAAGGCGAGCAGGAATCCCCATCGGCGGTGCAGGACAATGGCGATATATTCCCGGATGGGAAATATGGCCTGCGCTGAAACTGGCTCGTGGGATTCGCGGGCTGGAGGTGTGGGCGTCGCAGAAGCGTTCATGCTAGAACACGCTCAGGGGGATGTAGACGAGATCCGCGGGGTGCATGCAGACATTGGCTGCTTTGCCCTCAAGGATGTTCTGGTAGGGTACGGTCACAGATTCGGACTGTTGGTGAGATTTGCGCACAATGACCACGGCTTTGGTCTGGGCCCGATTGGTGGGGCCGCCTGATTGGGCAATGACGTCCGTTAGCATCAGGCCTGGTCTGAACTCGACGATGCCGGGCTTCTGAACCTGGCCATCGACGGTGACAGCCGTCTTGGATACTTCGCGGTTGATACAGACGACGGAGGGATCCCGGAGGTAATCGCGCATGAGCCCTTCGCGGACAATCACTTCGATTTCATCGCACCGCCTGCCTGCCACTTCGAGCTCACCAAGCAGGGGGAAGGAAATCGTTCCACGCGGGGATACCTCGTATTCACCGCTGAGGTCGGGCTGGCCATAGACGCGAATCTCAAGCCTGTCCCAGGGTGAAAACTTGCCAAGTTCGGCGCTTGTGGGGCAAGTGCTGAGAATGGACTGCCAGTCGCTTGAGATCACTGTGGCACAAGCCGAAAAGGGCAGGCCTGCCAGCAACACGATCGCAAACCATCGGCTGAAACGGTCGTATCGCCCGGCATGTGCGTTAGTACTCATAGCTGAAGTTGAGGGTGATAACGTGTTTCGTGTACTCGGCTATGTTGATGTCGCTGTTGTTGAAGCGCAGCTTATAGTCGAGGCCGAGCCGCAGACCCGGCATAAAACTGTAATCAATATTGGCTTGCGCCGTAAGGAGAAGATCGCTGCGAACTTCCGTGCCGCCTGATTGGAAGGTGAAGTATCCGAGACCTACGCTGGCGCTCGTCTGAAGGCGTTTAAACCAGAGACCGTCAAAACCAATGTTGCCGCGATGGAATTGGTAGTAGTCGCCGTACAGCGCGTTTTCGTGATCCTTGCGGTAGTCGATGAAGACTTTGGTGTCCTCAGTGAAGGCATATTTGAGGCCGGCATTCATGATGAACATGTGTGCCTTGGACTCGCTGCCGTAGTAGGCGTAGGAATAGCCGAGTCCGAGTTCATAGCTGAGGCGGGCCAGTGTCAGCCCCTGGAGGCTGTATCGGATGCGAACCGGCAGCGCTGTGTGGTTGGGGTTCTCTTCCGAGATACCGCCGCCCGATGTTGGACGTTCCGGTTCGAGGTAGTGGATGATTCGGAAGTCTATGGCGAGGGCCATGCTCGTTTGGGGCAGAAAATTCCAGCGCGTGGTGGCATCAAAGCGATGGTCGAAGAAGGTCAGCCCGCTGAATTCCTGGTAGATTCGCCCATTAAAGAAGTACCCAAGCCGCTGGGTAAAGATTGCGCCCTGGCCGGGTTGTAAAAGAAACGAGGAACCCAGACGCAGGCTGTGATTCTTGAGATCTCTCTGGAGATTTTCGTCTTCGGGTTCGTTGAGGTAGGCGTAAGAAACCGACGGCGAAATGCGCAGGAAGCTCTCTTTAAAAAGGTCTGCCGTAGAGGTCAGTCGCACGGCCGGTCCGCCCGAAGCGGGTTCATCGCCTATGCCAAAGAACTGCCGCCAGTTAAAGGACAGTTCGTTGTCCCACCCGTGGATGTCGTCGTTGAGGCGCTTTGCCTTGACACGCAGGCCGATGTCGACAAGCCCATCGCCTGCGCTGTTGACGTCACTCCTGGCGCCCATGGAATTGTAGCCTACGGAGAGTGTGGCGCCAGGGTGGATGACGAATCCGCCAGCCTGAATGCCATCCGGTTCGGGCCCGAGTGTTTCGGCTTTGGCACTGGCAGAAGCCAATACCATGGAAGCCACGGCGCATGCGCCTATGTATGAGAGCTGTTTTAACATGAGCGTTTCACTTGTACGGAACAAGCGCGCGCTTCGCTCCGCCAGAAAATACTAGCGAAAGGGCGAGGCGTCGACAATAGGATCCAGGATAGTATTGGCAGGCGGTTTGGTGAGTGAATCGTCCGATTCACCGCTCAGGCATGGCTCAATTTTGCATGTTCTCGTTGTTTCCAGACGTGTTTCTCCGGAAACCTCGACGACGCTTGCGCCACACTGCAGCATACTCGCTTCAATGTTGTTGCTTCTGTCAACAGCCAGCTGGATGAGTTTGTAGTGATGCGTCTGGGCGGGCTGATCGTTGCGTGACAATGCATCGCGCAGGTTTGTGCTGCCATTCTGAGCGATTGACAGGAAACCCTTTGCATTGACGAGCAGCGTATTGATGCAGTCCATGCGGGCGATATCCGATGCTTCGCGCGCCTCATCAAGAAGCGAACCGCCGCGATCGATAATGCTCGTAATGCGCATCACCGCTGCATCGGCCGCATTGAGCATCTGACTTCCATCCTGTGCCTGGGCAGGCGCAGGTGATGCCAGCATGAGGAATGAGGTACAAGCCAGTACGAAAAAGGTTACATGGTATTTTTTCATCGTCAGCCACTGCCTCCCAGTCGAGGTGTAATCCCCCGGAACATAATGCTATGCGCAATTCGTGCCAAGTCAATGCGAGTTGGCAAAGAACACATAAGCAAGAGGAACCCATACACAATAAACCTCTTGGCTTCAATGATCAAGCCAGGAATCATCGGTGTCTTTTTGCGTGGTTTTTTTATGGCGTGAAGGCGTGAAGCCAGACTCGCCCATGTGGTTGTTTTGCCATGCTTCGAAGTCTGATTTTTGCGTCAGGGCGCGCTGCGGGCATATGGCTGGGGCCGCTATTGCCCGCTTATGGCGGGCAATACGCGGCCCATGGGCGCGGCTATCGGCTTTGCCGATACGCCGCGCCTTTTTTTGGTGGGCGGGAACTGCAGAGGCGACCCTTGCGGTCGCCCTCCTGAAGCGGGGCGTTGCGGGGCCGGCGATTGAGGCCCCGCAGTGGGGGTAGCCGCGTATCGCACTCGCCTCGCAGTCGCCCAAATGGGCATCTTCGTCGTCAGCGGCGTCGTTGTGGTCGGTCACGTACGAG
>Ga0209737_10002452_pt1 | contig 12989 bp, 14 predicted proteins | sample TergutCu122P3_FD_187284 | JGI IMG/M metagenome (GOLD analysis project Ga0209737, IMG submission 187284) | Cubitermes ugandensis P3 segment gut microbial communities from Kakamega Forest, Kenya - Cu122 P3 (SPAdes) (version 2) | ecosystem: Host-associated > Arthropoda: Insects > Digestive system... | reverse complement strand
TACACCCTGTAACGCCGTTTGTTTTCCTCATTGCCCGGCTTGTCCCGTCCCCTTCAATAGCCGCTTCCTCTTGAAGTATTGATACCGCTTCCCTTATGGTTTCCTCTGAATACGGTACATCCATTTCCCGGTGTGTGGTTTTAATAACAATAGAACAATCGCAGCCCTGGACTTTCATTTATTCATACCCTCCACTGTTACTCGCAAGGTAAGAACTAAAGTCCAATCTTCACCGCAATGTGGTCGTTTCGGCGGATTATATTTTTTCCCTGTAATTACTGCCCTGTTTACAATGCCGCCCAAAGTGGGGTTATCATGGACAGCTCTGCCTACCACTCCGGCGTATGCGTAACAAAGCAATTCACTTTCCGGTGTTTCCGGAATGTTAAAAGTGATAGTCAGGGAAAAAGCATCAATTCTGATAATCCGTTCTTTTTCTGTTTGTTCACAAATCGTTAATGCAATTTCCGGAACAATAGAACTGGCATATCCGAATTTGCTAATCTCTATCATGGGTATGGGAAACTGTGATTTTTTCAAAAGCTCATTTACCTTTCCGGCAAGTAGCTCCTGAATAGCCTCGATAATTTTCTGCTCAATAAAATCGCTGTTAGCTGTCATATAGTTTTCCTCCTGTATGGTTCCAGTAGAGACCGCACATTCGCCGGCATGGTCATTTCAAAAAGCTCACCGTCTTTACCGCTTCCACGGATATTTCCGGTCATCCCGATGCGCCGCCCCTTGTATCTGCCCAGATTCCAGGAAGCAAGCTCCATACAGGCAGCCGCTAAGTCAGATGGAACTCTCCCAGCAGAGTATCCAGCCCAATAGTTCACCTTAATTGCTTTTAATCCCCGGTAACGGAGTAACGCCGGAGAAAGTGAAAGACAGTAGGGAATATCAAAGACAATGCCTTCATTGGGAAAAAGGTAGTAGTAATCCGGTTCTATCAGTTCCCCGGTTTGGGTAAAATCTCTTATGGCATAAGCCGCCAAAACGTTGCTGACAGGGTATTCTCCCAAGATAAGGTTTTTGTCTCCGTAAAACTCAACTGTTTCAAAGTATTTTTTCCGAAGAAACCGTCTCTTGCAGTATTGCTCTATAGAGAAAGAAGACGTGGCAAGGCAGAAACGAGCGATTTTATCTTCTCGGTCGTCTATGCCTGTTATAGCCTTAAATTCTTCAAGAGGAACAAGGCTATATAATTGTTTTTCTTGCTTTTTCATACTTAAAAGATATGTCCGGCGAAAAGGGAATTAAATACGAGTTTTGTGCAATTTAGAGAGCAGAAGCCAAAAAAATCTAAAATACCTCGGCTGTTGACATTAAGGAATGGATAATGTAATTTTATTTGCAAGGTTTTGGGAAAGTATGATTATAAAGCTTGAAACATCTCCTGAACAGGAGGTTATAGAAATCCTAATCAAGGCTCCGGAGGGAAACAAAGACGCAGAACAGATTGTTTCTATGTTAAAATCATTTGAAATAAGAATTGAGGGTTTCTCAGGGGCAAATCAAAAGCCAATCCCCCTTTCGGATATTTACTTTATTGAAAGCCTGGATAACAAGACAATTATACATTGCGAAAAAGATGAATATCAGAGCAAGCTGCGTTTATACCAACTTGATGAAAAATTAGCCGATTATGGATTTACTCAAATTAGCAAGTATTGTATCGTGAATATCAATAAACTGGAAAAAATAAAAACTTTGTTCAATAGCCGGATGGAGGTTTTCTTGCTAAATGGAAAACGTCTTATTGTAACCAGAAAATACCTAAACGGTATAAAACAGATATTATTAAGGGATGGGTAATGAGAAAAATACTTGTAAATACTTTGGCTACTACTTGCGCAGCCCTAATTCTTGTATTGATTATCAATGTGATCTCTCTGGACAAATCTTTCCTGTTCTTATTTGACAAAAATTTCACTATTTCCGCGCCTTTTTTCATCCAATTACTCGGAGTAAATTTTGTCATTAACCTAGCTCTGTACTTTACATATAAATTTGAGTGCAAATATGTCATCGTAGAAATGTTACTTGATCTCGGTACAATAATTTCTATCCTTCTTGTTTATGGTGCAATTTTTGATCAGTTTACAGGCAGACGATGGATTTTTGCGGTTATAGCAGCATTAATCTACTCATTTGCCATTTTTGCGAATATGGCTAGAGAACGAGCAGATGAAAAAAAAATGAACGAATCTATTCAGAAGCGCAGAAAAGGACTCAACGGTAAAAGCCCTTTTATTGCATCTTAACATCAAATTCATGCATCTTACATAATTTCTATTCCATAAACAGAAATCGATTGTTATATTTAACTAAGAATCAAAGCAGGCAAGCTATGTCTCAATTAAATAAACACCTGAAACAATAGAGAGGATTTTGTGCAAAAAAACAATGTACTTTGGAAAAAATCTATCAGAATTCTATCATTGATTCTCGTTTTATCCATATCTTCTTGCCCAATGTCGTTCGGAGATATTGCGAGTATGTCTTCCAGGGAAATGATAGAATATACTACAAGAGGAGTCAGGAATGCGCGAATCACCGTTGGAATTATTCAAAATGGACAAATGTCTTTTACAGTTTACGGAGAAAACGGCAAGGTTCGACCAGCTATAGAACATATTTACGAAATTGGCTCTATTACAAAGGTATTTACTGCACAATTGTTTGCAAAAGCAATGAGTGAAGGCAGAGTATGTAATGTATGTCATGATGTGGTCAGTTTAGATTGTTCCATTGACCATTTCCTTGAACTTTCAACGAAGGCATATTATCCGACAATCAGACGCCTTTTAACACATACATCAGGTTATGCCCGCTCCTATTATTATGGAAATTTATTACCTCCGCAATCAGTACCTTTTGGATCAGCTCTTAACGGTATAACGAGAAAAATGGTATTGGATCGTATTGGAACTATAAATCTTGAAAATAGAGATTATCAATATTCTTATTCCAATGTTGGCATTGCTCTTGTCGGTTTGGTTCTTGAAGAAATATACAATAAAGAATTTTCTTCATTGATGAATGAGTACCTAAAAAATGAATTAGGATTGAATAACACCAAAGTAAATGACGGGAGTGGAGATTTATCACATTACTGGATATTGGAAAATGGTAATCCATATATTGCAACAGGATTTCTTACATCCAGTATAACTGACATGTTGAAATTTGCTCTAATGCAAATTAACATTATCCCTTCATATGTAGGATACACACAGAATACTTTAGCAGAAATAATACCACGCTTGACCTTACCGGGCTTTGATTTTGGGTTTGACAGTATTGGTTTAGGCTGGCATATAGACAGTCTTAATAGTTTAATATTTCACGGTGGGGATACTGGTAATCAGCACAGTTGCATTATTATTGATAAAACAGATAACACTGCTATAGTGGTATTATCAAATATGTCAGGTAATTTCAGAATAAACGGCCAGTTAATTGGTTTTGCACTTTTAAGAGAATTAAGGGGATAAAATAAAAAGATATTTATTTTCCTTGTAGGAGTATGAGATATGGCGGATAGCATCGCACATTATTTTAAAGGCTTTATTTATAAAGTCTTAAAATCTGGTAGGAGCAGAAACATTGAAAAATATTTTTGGAAAGATTATAAAAGTAAATGTATTAGTTGTTTTGGGTGTTGGGAAAAAATTCCCGGGCGATGTGCAAGAAAAAGAATAAGTCTGGAGTTTTTAAATGAAATCAATTGGTTTCGTTTGATGTAATAGAGGAGATAAAATGAAAAAAATATTTATTTTTCTTGTATTGGTTATCGTTTCTTCATCTTTAACATTTGCTCAAAGTGAAAGAAAAGGAACTATTACAGGAACATTTGGAGTTGGCATAGGATTCTGCAGAACAATTGAAACAGCACCACAAATTTCTTTCATGTTCGACCTAAATCTTATTAATAGAACAGGTTTTACTCTTTGTCTAACAAATGTGGTTAGTGTACATAATTCGGGCCCATCACAAAACCTTATGTTTGGCGCAGGTTATTATTTTTTAAGGGATAGCTGGAATATTGGAGGGGCGATTCTTGCAGCGCCTGCAGCAAGGGAGTTAATACTTGGTGGCAAAATAAATGGCGGTTACTATTTCTCGAATGATATAGGTGTAACCGGAACAGTAATATATAGACGTGCAGCAGGAATTAGCTGGGATTTTTCAATGCTTGATGTATTCATTGGACCAACAATAAGGTTCTGACAGTAATGGCTAAAAAGGCAAAACAAATTACGTGGTTTTGGCTTTTTGAGAGCAAGGATCAAGAAGCAAAGAAGCGATCTTGAAGGGGTCTCCTTCTTTAGACAATTGGGACTTGCTCTCTATTTTTATTTATACTACTGGCGGTATGGTATGGAAAAACCAAATATCTACTCTAACTTAGATTTACTCTGTTTTGTCATCATGCCCACAAATAGCTTCAAAATCAAGATACAGAAAGATGTTTATGACAAAACACTTTGTTTCATTCATGTTACAATGGGGAAATTATGACTCAGAAAGAAAAACATATGGCAGCCTTTGAGAACTTTGCCGCCCGTTTTAAAGACAAATCCAATGTAATAGGGTTTTTAATCTATGGCAGCCTCGCATACGGCACGGTGACAAAAGACAGCGATCTTGATTTAGTTGTGTTTGTGCAGGACGGCTCGCTTATTGATTCAAAAAGCACCTGGGTAGATATTTGTGCAAACGAAGACGACGTAGAAATCCATGCAGGGTTTATACAAGTATCCGTATTCAAAAAAAGAATGCAGAGAATGATAGCCGGAGATTGGACATTATCCCAATACAGCAAGGGAATTTTGATGCATTGCAAGGATGAGTCCCTGAAAAAATTTATAGATGATGCCAGGAAAGTTGGAAAAAACGATGCCGCATTGGGTATAATAAGAGATTTAGGTTACATAGTCATTGATATGGAGAGGGCAAACAAATGGATAACCACTCTGGATGATACATTGTACGCCCAGCAATTTCTGCAAAGAATCAGCCTGCCGGTCGCAGAAATTATCATGCTGCTTAACGGGGAACATCCCGACCGCGAATCTAAGCTTCGCGCCATGGAGCTTAACGCTGGCATCATGGAAGAGGTTTATGTGAAACCCGGCACGACTGTTATGACAAAGGAAGAAATAACAGGCACGCTGCAAATACTTGACGATTTTATCATGGAATATATGCCCCTGTGGAGCAAACCATTGATTGCCTATTTGAGTGATGAAGAAGGCAAAACAGCGCAACAATGTCATGAGTATTTTGGGTTTGAATTAGATGTCCTGGGTTACATGGTAAAAAAGGGCATAATCGAAAAAAGAGCTAGGCTTACCAGGATTTTCAGAAACAGCAAACTAACGCTGGAAGAACCGGCGTATGTGTACATCCAAAAAGAGGCGGCGGTATGAACGAAAAAAAATCATTTGTCGAGGTCATCGGTGCAAAGCAGAACAATTTAAAGAACATAAATGTAAACATACCTCACAACAAACTCACAGTCATAACAGGAGTCTCCGGTTCGGGCAAGTCATCTTTGGCTTTCGATGTGATTTACGGTGAAGCGCAGCGGCGTTTTCTACGCTCATTGTCAAACGCTGCAAAAAGCCGTTTGGGGCAGATAAAAAAGCCAAATGTGGATTATGTTCGCGGCCTGACACCTGTTATTGCCATTGACCAAAAAAAAGGAAATCATAACCCGCGCTCCACCATAGGAACGATCACTGATATCAGCGATTACCTGCGTTTGTTATACGCAACTTTGGGTACAGGGAAATGCCCGGAATGCGGTCATGTCCTGGAACCGGTGAGCGCATCTCGTTTGGCTGAGAGTTTAACATCACTCCCGCGCGGCACTACTATAAAGCTATTCACTTCGGTCCAAAAAGTTTACGGTGAAAACTACGATTTTCTTTTTAAGAGAATACGGAAAAAAGGGTACAGCCGAATGCTCATTGCTGGGCAGTTATATGATTTGACCGAAATGCCCTTTGAGCCGGATGAGAAAAAAGAATACCGCATGGAACTGCTGTTGGACACAATATCCATAAACCAAGAGCTATCTCTACAGACAACAAAGGCCATCGAAAGCGCTACAGCGGCACTGGATGATGACTTACTGATAAGGCTTGAAATATCCGAGAAACCTAGGGGGTCTTCTGGATCCCATGGTTCCCATGATTCCCATCCGTTGAATCGCATCGGCTGCCCAAAACACAGTTATGTTTTATGCGATCTTAAACCGCATCATTTTTCCTTCAACATTACGGAAAGTTCCTGTGAAACATGCATGGGCATAGGAACATCGTATGTTGCCGAACCGCGCTTTATCGTCAAAAATCCGCGAAAAAGCATCAATCAGGGCGCATTGCATCCGCGTGTATATGACCGGCATTCTCCCACTCAGTACAATGCAGTAGTTCTTTACAGCGCATCAGTGAAGTACGGCTTCTCCCTTGATACACCGTTTGAAGATTACCCTGACGATATACGAAATCTGCTTTTCTACGGGGCCGATGGCGAGCGGATAGAAATGCTAAACCCGCCGTATTTTCCCAAAACCCACTGGTTGGTAGGCAGCCGGATGGCTTTCCGGGGGATATTAAAAGACCTTGAAAGTGAACATCGGAATAACAGCCGCAAGATGAACAATGACGACAAACAACATTTATACAGCATTACAAAAGATGTTATGATTGAAACAATCTGCCCGGATTGTAATGCTGCGCGATTGAAGAAATCGAGATTGGCAATCAATATTGGCGGTAAAAATATTCATGAACTATGTCAACTGCCATTCCCGGAGGCAATATCTTTCTTTGGCATGCTGAATCTGCCAGAGCATCAGAAGGATGTTGCCGATTCCATCATTCGGGAAATTACTTCGCGCTTGCAATTGTTGGCGGACATTGGACTTCATTATTTGTCTCTTGGGCGGCGCAGCGATTCAATTTCAGGCGGCGAGTTGCAGCGGATCAAATTGTCCACGCAAATCTCAAGCGAATTACAGGGCATTCTCTATATAATGGACGAACCAAGCATTGGGCTGCATCCGCGGGATTCAAATAAAATAATTGAAATTATGAAAAAACTTAGAGATATAGGCAATACAGTAATTGTAATAGAACATGACCTGGATACAATGCGCGCCGCCGATTATCTTGTGGAAGTTGGACCTGGCGCCGGTATACATGGCGGGTATATAATAGCTGCCGGAAACCAAAACCAGTTTATGGCCGATAAAAACAGCCTGTCGGGGAGTTATTTATCAGGAAAGTGTTCGATTCCATTACCCAAAGCCAGACGCAAAGTCGGTTGCGATTTTATTTCGCTTCACGGTGCGCAGGAAAACAATCTAAAGAACATTAATGTAGAAATTCCTTTAGGGTTATTTGTGTGCATAACAGGTGTATCCGGATCAGGAAAGTCAACGTTGATTTTCGAGACTCTATCGAAACATCTTGAAGTGCTAATGCGCGGCGCGCTCATCGTTCCCGGCAAATTGGATCATATATCCGGCTGGGAAAACATCAGTAACATAATCACTATAGACCAGTCTCCCATAGGACGTACATCAAAATCGAACCCGGCAACTTATGTCGGCGTTTACGATCAAATTCGTTCCTTGTTTGCATCAACAGAGAAATCTGTCTCAAAAGGTTATCAGGCAGCTGATTTCAGCCTTTCAAATGGAAACGGGTTACGCTGCGAACACTGCAAAGGCGACGGCATATTGGTTACCAGTTTGCAGTTTATGGCTGATATTGAAAGTGTGTGTCCGGCATGCAAAGGCGGCCGGTTTTCTCAAGACTGTCTTGAGATACAACATAAGGGTAAAAGCATAATGGAAATGTTACAGATGACGATTGAAGAAGCATTGGATTTTTTTCAGGAGGAAAGCTTTATCAAACACAAGCTCAGTATAATGAATGAACTTGGTTTGGGTTACTTAACACTTGGGCAAAGCGCTCCGACATTATCAGGCGGGGAAGCCCAGCGTATCAAACTTTCATACGAACTGGGCAAGATAAAACGTGGAAATCACAATTTATATATTCTTGACGAACCAACTACCGGGTTGCATTGCGCCGACATAATAAACTTACTGTCTTCGATTCAAAGGTTAGTCGAACAGGGGCATTCGGTTATTGTTGTCGAACACAATCTTGATGTAATAAAGTCCGCAGACTATATTATTGACATGGGGCCGGAAGGTGGAATAAACGGCGGGTTTATTGTCGCAACAGGAACACCGGAAGACATAGCCAAAGATTCAAATTCCTTAACCGGATTGTTTCTCCGCCGAGCGCTTTTACAAAAAAGTCAGAAAAAACGGGAAAGTTGTATACCAAATTCGTTAAAGTAATGTTCACAGGAGGAATTTATGGATTTTATTCAAAAAACACAGAAAGATGATAAAGCTGTATCAGATATTATTAGAGGTTGGGGATCTGATATAATTGTTACAAGGGGAAAGGCATATAAGGCAGAAGATTTAGATGGAATAATAGTATATGAAAATGGAAAAATCACTGGGTTAGTGCTTTATCGCATTAACAATGATTGTGAAATTGTTTTGTTAGAAACATTTGTTCAGAATAAGGGAATAGGAACACAATTAATTGAAAGACTAAAAAAAATCGCAATTCAAAATGCCTGTAATCGAATTTGGTTGGTTACAACAAATGATAATATAAACGCAATAAAATTTTATCAAAAAAGAGGTTTTCATATTTCGTATATTTACGTAAACGCAATGGAGGAAGCCCGAAAAATAAAGCCCGAAATTCCATTAATAGCCGAAAATGGAATTGAATTAAGAGATGAGATAGAATTTGAATTCTTACTTGATTAATGATAGTAATAATATATTGGAGCAAATAATGGAACATATATACAACAAATTGATAGAAACAATTTCCAATATCAGTAGCGTTCAATCCATTGGGAAAACAGGAACTAAAGAATTACCCTTATCAAATGAAAGCGATATTGACATATTTATTTTTTGCAATGAAGTACCGAATTCAGAGCTTAGAAAAAAATATTATGACAGTACTGATTATAATTTGATTATAGTTCAACATGATATTGAAAGTAAACATTGGGGTATTATGGATTTTATTAGCATTGATAATAAAGAAGTTTGTTTAATGTATTTTAAAGTAAACCAAGCAATAGACGAAATTAATAATATTCTATCTGGAAACAGGCTGGAAAAGGAAGATAATTATTTTTATCCAATTGGTCGATGTGCGACATTAAGAGAAATAAATATCCTTTTTGATAAAGATAATTTTTTAACGAACTTAAAAAGTAAATTATCAGTATTTCCTGATGTATTGTATAGCAAGAAAATTGAACATCACTTGAATAAATTATCTGATAATGAAGATTTTGAGCGTGCTGTTTCCAGAAAAGATATATTACATTACCATTTTGCTCTGGATATTGCTTTAGACCATTTTCTGCAATTATTATTTACAATTAATTTCTCTTATTTCCCATCTAGGAAAAGAAGTTTTGATTATATTAATAAATTTTTAATTAAACCTAATGATACTGTAAATAGGATATTAAAAACATTAGAATTAGGTGGGAATATAGAGACAATAAGCAGCTCATATAAGAATTGGGAAGAAATATGTAATGAAACAAAGAACTTAATAAGAAATTAGTAAAACTGGATGTGCATCGTATATTGTTTGTTATGTGTAATTAGGCGAGGTGTTGAATGTGATTACGAGGGAATTGACCGGAAATTAGATATAACTATAATTAAATGCGGAACCGAGGTAAATGAATGAAGTTTCCGAAATTGTTACAAAAAGGCGACACGATAGGGGTTTGTGCGCCGTCCAACGAAGTTGTTAGTGATTTTGCCCTTGCAAGAATGGATAAAGCCCATAAAAATATACGCGAACTTGGATATAAAAGTATTGAAACGCCTTCTGTGCGCAGTATAAAATATGGCAGCACTGACGCAAAAACACGGGCACTTGAATTTATGAGCCTGTATGAAAACCCAGATGTAGCTGCGATTATTCCGCCTTATGGCGGCGAGTATTTGATGGAGATACTGCCGTATCTGGATTTTTCCCGGTTGACTGTGCTGCCGCCCAAATGGATCAGCGGATACTCCGACATTACAACGCTTACGTTTCCGTTAACCCTAATTTGTGACTTTGCCACTATACACGGCGCACAATTTGCCGACATGGGAGCTGATAGCGTTGACAAATATGATTTAGCGGTATTCGAAGCGATGTCAAACAAGGAATTTACTCAAAGGAGTTCAGACTTTTATTCTGATGGTACGGTGAAAAATGAAAAGACGGTGTGGAAATCCTTGGACGGCAAGGAAAACCACGCATTTGAAGGGCGTATGATAGGCGGCTGCATGAATTGTCTGCGCATACTGCTCGGCACAAGGTTTGCCCCCGTGCCGGATTTTTTAGAGAAATACAAGAATGATGGCTTCATCTGGGCGTTGGAAAGCAACGTCCCCGAAATGCGCGAGGGGGACATTTACCGCACTCTTTGGCAAATGCACGAATGCGGCTGGTTGAAGCACTGTAACGGTATTCTATACGGACGTCTTAACAATTATTCCGATACAGATGAAGCAAGTATGTTTGACGCCCTCAGTGTGCTTGCATGTTTAAACATTCCTGTAATTTACGATGCCGACATAGGCCACGCTGGCCCGCGGATTCAGATTATTAACGGAGCTTGCGGAAAGGTGGAATATCATGACGGCAAAGCTGTGGTAACGCAGCAACTAAGAGGCTAGACTTAGGAGAGAAACAATAAATACTATAAGCATAATCCACGATGTTGTTAGTGTTTAAATGAATATAAACACGCCAAACTACACATAACAAACGGTATAGTTGCGCCGCCTATTCGGCGGCTCGGGGTTCAAGACTGGAAAGTATAAAAAGGGAGATGAGTTGAAATACAAGCTAGGTAAAACGATCAATAGCTTAATTGAGTTAATTTAGGATTGCTTCAAAAAACACAAAACTTCCTATAAATGTAAACGGTTTGTGTTAATATAGTCTTGTAAAATTATACAAATTATTGTAAAATAGTATCAATCTTTAAGAAATTAATGCAGAGTATGTTATAATTCAAAAATAGATATTCGCTTTTTAGTGGTGATTTTTTTTATTTTGTACATGAAGGTAATTATGAACGCTATTCACTTGCATACAGAACGCTTATCTTTAAGAACTACACAACAGAATGATTTAGATGCAGTTGCTGCTATCTGGGGTGACCATGAAGGTGGAAAATATATGCCTGATCCATATTATCAGAGTGGCGAAGAATTGGTGGAAATCCTTAATGATGATCCAGCTTGTCCTGTTTATTACTTTGTAGCATCTCTTTTAGGCTCTGATCATGTAATAGCTACATGCAGTTTGGGGATGGAAAGACCCGATTCCAGCACATGGTCTATTGGATATACAGTTAAAAAAGACTATTGGGGAAATGGCTATGCCGTTGAAATGGTTAATGCGTTGGTTGTTTTTGCTCGAGATAAAGGCATATATACTATTACTGCTCCGGTAGCGAAGGAAAATAGAGCCTCAAATAGAGTAATGCAAAAATGTGGTTTTCATATTTACCGAGAAAGTTCGTTTAAAAAAAGTGGCACTGACATTACCTATCCCTCATTTATTTACAAACTAACACTTACCTAGTTTAAGTGCTAATATCGCCTAATAACCATTACTGTATGATAATAGATGCTGTTTGCAAACATCCTATGTTTAAATCACTTCTAAACATATTAATAATTTATCTTCATAAACGAAATATTGGTTCTCAACAATTAATTAAAATTGTTTTAAATAAAAACTGTCTCGCATTGCATATAACGTTCTAGGTATAATCCGAGTCGTCGATCAAGTGTCGCAGCGTATACCGCTTGATATATGCAGTCTGCCCTTTTTCAGAAATTTATTTCACCTACAAATTTAATAAAATAGTCTTCAAAAGTTTGCGAGGGGTTTTTTTTGACTTTATTTAAATAATCATAAAAATATGGTGATAAAACATGTGAACCCTCATCATGAACCTTAAAATACTCAATAGGATTAATATCCACACCTAATTGTATTAACACATAAATTCCTAAAGCTTCAACGATATGCTCCTCAATAAATCCTTCAATCGAATAATACCCAGAATTTGGGCTTTGATTTTCAAAAGCTTTTTTCACCCAAGTCTTTTCTGCAAGCACATTTAAATGGGGTTTTACTATATCAAAATCAAAAGCAGGATGAAATACCTCATGTGCCACGTTCGATAGAATATTTTTATCCGTGTATGAATAATCAGATAAAATGTTATTACCACAGAGTTTTATTCCATGAGGTTTTACAAAAGAACCAAGATAAACAGTAAATTCCGAACAGTCAAATTCTCTAAACTGATTTATGAAATCTTCAATTCTGTATTTTGCCAAATATCTGTCTATGTTTTCACATCTTTCCTTGATATGAACCAATTTATTTTCTTGCCAATAAGAATGTAAACCTGCTTGCTCTAACTCATTAATTAAAGGTATAAGGGTGCTATCAAAATATCGAAAATAAAAATCAAAAGCTTCCTTTGTAAAAATATATGGGGTTTTATTCATAGATGATTCAATTTCTGATTGGCTTTTCAACATCTCAATGATATTTCTTTCACAAAAGTTTGTAAGTGAGGAGATAAATAGAGTTAGAGTTGGAGACAGCATCGAATATCCTTGTTCTTTTACAAGGGAGTTGATATTTTTTTTGGTTTTATCACTTATCATTGGATAATATTTTTCAAATAGATCTTCATGGAAGTTGATATAGTATTTATCCGCAGTCATTACATTAACAAAACTAAGAATTTCCAGATTATAGCTGATATTTGTAAAAATTTTCAAAAATATGTCTCCTTTGTTATAAATTATATTTACTCAA
>Ga0209737_10002451_pt1 | contig 12991 bp, 14 predicted proteins | sample TergutCu122P3_FD_187284 | JGI IMG/M metagenome (GOLD analysis project Ga0209737, IMG submission 187284) | Cubitermes ugandensis P3 segment gut microbial communities from Kakamega Forest, Kenya - Cu122 P3 (SPAdes) (version 2) | ecosystem: Host-associated > Arthropoda: Insects > Digestive system... | reverse complement strand
GGCGGCGCGCCGGTCGATCCGGGGCTCCCCCCGGGGGTCGATACCCCGCCGCCCGTGTGCGTGACCATCGGATGCACCGTCGAGAGCGGCGGGGGAGATAGCGGTGGAGACAGCGGGGGTGGCGATGCCGGCGAGACGCCGCCGGCTTGCGACCCGTTGACCGATCCCTCGGGCTGTCGTCCTCCCGGCTGCCGCGCGGGCAATCCCGATTGCGACCCGATGTGCCGGCAGGCCTGCTGCCTGCCGTCCGCTTCCTCGTCCAGTTAGCCCCCATGATGCCAATACTGTCTTTACGCCCGACCCTGGGTCACCTCGTTTTACGCCTGTTGCTGTGCGCCCTGCTGTCGTCCCTGCCGGCGCGGGCGCAGATCAGCGCGGCCCTGCTCGATTGCGGCGCGGACACCCCCGACGCCACGCCCTGCCTTTCTTCCTTCTCCTTGCGCTGAGCGCCTCGGTTGTGGCGGATAGGGGCCGGGAAAACCGGGGGCGGCCCGGCGTTTTCCGGGCGAGGGGTTGCGTTCCCTATTGTGTTTTGAAGGTTAACCATGTTGTCATGGGCTTGCGACAGCCATCTAACAAAATGGCTAAATAAACGCGTGTACCTATTTAATTTTCTTGGTTTTTCCTATAATACGCTCAATATTTTCCGAAGACGGCCATGGCGGAAGAGAGCGATCTCGAGAAAACTGAGGAGCCTACAGGCAGGCGCATCGAGCAGGCGCGCGAAAAAGGCCAGGTGCCCCATTCGCGCGAACTCGGCACATTCCTGGTCCTGATTACCGCCGCCGCCTTCATCTGGATTCTGGGCGGCTGGTTCATGCGTCGCGCGATGGTGATTGCGCGCGAGGCCTTCATCATTGATAACGAGCTGGCTCGCAATCCCGGTTTGCTGGTGCCCCATGTCGGCGCGTTGTTTAGCGATGCGCTGCTGCTTGTCTTGCCCTTGATGGGCGTGCTGGTGCTGGCGGCCTTGCTGCCGCCTTTTTTCCTCAATGCCTGGGTGTTCGCGCCGCAGTCCCTGGTCCCTGACCCCAAGCGCCTCAATCCGCTGACCGGCATTGGCCGGATGTTCTCGTGGAACAGCTTGATGGAACTCGTCAAGGCGGTGCTCAAGGCCTGCCTGGTGGGCGGCATCGCCGTGCTGCTGATCTGGCATTCGCACGAGGAAATTTTCGGCCTGCTGGCCGAGCCGGTGGATTCGGCCCTGTCGCATGCCGGCCGCCTGGTGTCCTTCTGCTTCCTGATTCTCGTGTCGACGCTGGCCCTGGTGGTGGTCGCGGATGTCCCCTTCCAGATCTGGCAGTACTTCCACAAATTGAAGATGACCAAGGACGAAGTGCGGCGTGAAATGAAGGAAATGATGGGCGATCCGCACGTCAAGGGGCGCATCCGCAGTCTGCAAATGGAGGCTGCCCGCCGGCGCATGATGGCGGCGGTGCCGGAGGCCAATATCGTGGTCACCAACCCGACCCATGTTTCCGTGGCCCTCTCCTACAAGACCGGCATGAATGCGCCCAAGGTGGTGGCCAAGGGGGCGGGAAGGATTGCCCTGAAAATTCGCGAAATCGCGAGCCAGCATGGCGTGCCGATACTCGAAGCGCCGCCCTTGGCGCGAGCCTTGAACAAGCACGCCGATCTCGATGCCGAAATTCCCTCCGCCCTGTACAACGCCGTGGCGGAGGTTCTCGCTTATGTCTATCAGTTGGCCGGCTGGCGTCAGCATGGCGGCGCTTATCCGACGCCGCCGCGCAATTTGCCGGTGCCGCCCGAACTGATCCCGGAGGCAGCGTAAATGGCGACCTCTTCTTCGCTGGGCATGCAGAATTTCTTCGGGCGCTTGAATGTCACCCAGTTGGCCGCGCCCATGCTGATCCTGATGATCCTGGCGATGATGGTGCTGCCGCTGCCGGCCTTCGTCCTCGATCTGTTCTTCACCTTCAATATCGCCCTCTCGGTGCTGGTGCTGCTGGTCGCCATGAATATCCAGAGAACCCTGGATTTCTCGGTTTTCCCGACCGTGCTGCTGGTGACCACGCTATTGCGCTTGTCGCTCAACGTCGCCTCGACCCGGGTGGTGCTGCTCGAAGGGCATACCGGCCCCGCCGCCGCCGGCAAGGTGATCGAGGCTTTCGGGCATTTCCTGGTCGGCGGCAATTTCGCGGTCGGCATCGTCGTTTTCATGATTCTGGTGATCATCAATTTCGTGGTGATTACCAAGGGCGCTGGCCGGGTGGCCGAAGTGTCCGCCCGCTTCGCGCTCGATGCGATGCCCGGCAAGCAGATGGCCATCGACGCCGACCTCAACGCCGGCCTGATCGGCGAGGACGAGGCCCGTCAGCGCCGCCAGGATGTTTCCCGCGAATCCGAGTTCTACGGCTCGATGGACGGCGCGTCCAAATTCGTCCGGGGCGATGCCATCGCCGGCATCATCATCATGTTGATCAATATCGTGGGCGGCCTCTTTATCGGGCTCTTCCAGCACAACATGGATTTCGCCCTCGCCGGCAAGACCTACACCCTCTTGACCATCGGCGACGGTCTGGTCGCCCAGATTCCCGGCCTGATCGTCTCGATTGCCGCCGGTCTGGTGGTGACCCGCGTTTCCGACGACCGCGACGTCGGCCAGCAGGTGCTCGGACAGATGTTCCACAATCCGAAGGCGATGGCCATTACCGCCGCCATCATCGGCATTCTCGGCATGATTCCGGGCATGCCCAATCTGGTCTTCCTGCTGCTCTCCAGTCTCATCGCCTACCTCGCCTGGCACATGGGGCAGCGCGCGGAGCGCATCGCCAAGACGCCCCCGCTCAAGGTCGCGCCGACCGCCGCGCCGGAAGCGGTCGAGGCCAGTTGGAGCGATGTCGCGCCCCTTGACGTGCTGGGCCTCGAAGTCGGCTATCGCCTGATCCCCCTGGTGGACAAGTCACAGGATGGCGAATTGCTGCGGCGCATTCGCGGCATTCGCAAAAAATTCGCCCAGGAAGTCGGCTTTTTGGTGTCGCCGGTGCATATCCGCGACAATCTCGAACTCAAGCCCAATGCTTACCGCATTTTGCTCAAGGGCGTCGAATTGGGCGCGGGCGAAGCCTATGCGGGCCAGCTTCTGGCCATCAACCCGGGGCGCGTGGCCGGCGCGCTGAACGGCACGGCCACCGTCGATCCGGCCTTCGGCCTGCCGGCGATCTGGATCGACGCCAGCCTGCGCGACAACGCCCAGGCTTACGGTTATACCGTCGTCGATGCCTCGACCGTCATCGCCACCCACCTGAACCACCTGATCCTGACCCATGCCGGCGAATTGCTGGGCCGACAGGAGGTGCAGCAATTGCTCGACCATCTGGCCAAGGAAATGCCCAAGCTGGTCGAAGACCTGGTGCCCAAGATCCTGCCGCTGGGCACCCTGCAAAAAGTGTTGCAGAGTCTCCTCGACGAAGGCGTGCATATCCGCGACATGCGCACCATTATCGAAACCGTCGCCGATCACGCCAGCCGCACCCAGAGCGCCGACGATCTGGTCGTCCAGGTGCGCAACGCCCTGGGCCGCGCCATCGTCCAGCAACTCTTCCCCGGCAATGGCGAAATGCAGGTCATGTCGCTCGACCCGTCGCTCGAGCGCCTGCTCGTGCAGGCCGTCGCTGGCGGCAGCGAAAACACCAGCTTCGAGCCCGGGCTCGCCGACACCCTGGTGCGCGAAGCGGGCAGCGCCGCCCAGCGCCAGGAAAGCCTCGGCCTGCCGGCGGTGCTGCTGGTGCCGAGCAGCCTGCGTCTGCTCCTGTCCCGTTTCTTGCGCCGCTCCGTCACCCAGTTGAAGGTGCTGGCGCATAGCGAAATTCCTGAAAACCGAATCATCAAGGTGACCTCGGTCATTGGAGGTAATTCATGAACGTCAGAAAATTCATCGCCGCCAATCCGCGCGATGCCTTGCGCAAAGTCAAGGAGACGCTCGGCAATGACGCAATCATTCTGTCCAACCGGGGGGTTCTGGGCGGCGTCGAGATCATGGCGGTTGCCGCTCGCGACATGGCGATGATCGCGCCGACCATGGTGGCCGACGCGGCCCCGCCGCCCGAGCGTCACCCCGCGAATGTTGACGGCGACGACGACTACCGTGTTTCGCTCTCCGCCGCGCGCGCCCAGGCGGCTTCGGCCCGGCATGCCATCCCCGGCCTGAAACCGCTCGCCGCGGAACGCCCGGCAGCTCCGCCGCCGCCCGCTTCCCGGCCGGCCGCCGTGGTCAATGCCGGCATTCCCCGGACGGGCGCCTTGCGCAACTTCGAGGCCGCGCGGTCCGCGCCGCCCTCTCAAAGCGCGCCAGCGCCGCAGGCCGAAGCGCCCCGGCGGCCCGCCGACGTGGTGCCCATGGAGGTCATGGACGAAATTCGTTCCTTGCGCCGTATCGTCGAGCAGCATCTGGCCGGCTTTGCCTGGGGCGAAACGGCCCGCTCGGCGCCGGTCAAGACCGAGGTTCTGCGTCAGATGCTCGATGCCGGCTTCTCGCCTGCTTTCGTGCGCGACCTCCTGACCGAGCTGCCGCCCGAAATGGACGGCGTTCAGGCCATGGCCTGGGTCAAGGGGGCCGCCGACCGTTCACTGCTGACCGTCGGCAGCGATGCCGACATGATCGAGCGGGGCGGCGTCTATGCCCTGGTCGGGCCGACCGGGGTCGGCAAGACCACCACCACCGCCAAGCTGGCGGCGCGCTGCGTGCTTCGCCATGGCGCGAACCGGGTCGCCCTGGTCACCACCGATGGCTACCGGATCGGCGCTCACGAGCAATTGCGCATTTATGGCCGCATCCTCGGCGTTTCGGTGTATCTGGCCAAGGATGCTGTTGAACTGCGCCAGATTCTGAAAGAACTACAGCACAAGCACATGGTGCTGATCGATACCATGGGCATGAGCCAGAAAGACAAGCTGGTGCCGGAATTGACCGACATGCTGACTGGCTGCGACGTGCAGCGCCTCTTGCTGCTCTCGTCGACCTCGCGCGGCGATACGCTGGACGATGTGGTTCGCGCCTATCAGGGCGAGGGGCTGGCCGGCTGCATCCTGACCAAGATCGACGAGGCCGCGAGCCTTGCCACCGCCCTGGACGTGATCATGCGTCACGGCCTGAGCCTGCACTATGTCTCCAACGGCCAGCGGGTGCCGGAAGATTTGCATTTGCCCAACCGGGCTTACTTGCTGCATCGCGCCTTCAAGAATTTGCCGGAAGCCTCGCCGCACCGCCATGCCGGCATCGAGCCCGCGCTGATGATGGCCAATGCCGGCATGATGGCGCTTGGGGCGCATCATGGCTGATTTCCGGCTCGACCAGGCGGCCGGGCTGCGCCGGCTGCTCGGCGGCGGCCAGCAATTGCAAGTGGTGACCTTCGTCGCCGGTTGCGAGGGCGTGGGGCGCAGCGTCGCCGTGGCCAATCTTGGCGTTGCGCTCGCCCGTCTCGGCAAGGAAGTGCTGATCATCGACGAGCATGCCGCGCGCGACGACATCGCCTCCTCTTTCGGCCTGATGGCCCGTTACGACCTGCTCAACGTCGTGCAGCGCGAAGCGGGCCTTGGCCGGGTGCTGCTCCAGCCCATGCAGGGGCTGCGCATCCTGCCCGCCGCGCGCGCCGTCAAGAAATTGGGCCGTCTGTCGCTGCCTCAGCAGCAGACCCTGCTCGACGCCATGTCGGGGCTGGAACGTCCGGTGGATGTGATCCTGGTCGATGCCAGCATGGCCCATCCCGGCGGCTTTTCTCCCTTCGGCCTGGCCTCGCAGGAGGCGGTGGTGGTGCTCTCGGCCAGCAGCGCGTCGATCACCGAGGCCTATTCGCTGATCAAGAAGGTCAGCCACGCCTTTTCCCGCCGCCATTTCCGCATCCTGGTCAACAAGGTGCGTTGTCATGCGGATGCCCGTTCGATTTTCGACAACATCGCCCAGGTTGCCGCCCAGCGCGGCGTCGCGCAACTGGAATATGCGGGCGCCATTCCGCTCGACGATGCGGTGCGTCAATCCTTCCGTCTGGCCCGCCCGGTCCTGGCGCAAGCGCCGGATTCGGCGGCCGCGGCGGCCTTTCGCGACATCGCCGCCGAATTGCTGCATTGGCAGGGCAGCGACGCGGAGGGCGGCGTCGAGCATTTCATCCAGCAACTGCTACACTTGAGCCAACGCATAACCCCTCACGCATTGCGAGCTTGATGTATACCGCGGCCGGGCAGCCCGACAGGGAGCAGTTGGTTCAGCGCTTCGTGCCGCTGGTGAAGCGTATCGCCTATCACCTGATGGCCCGTCTGCCAGCCAGCGTGCAGTTCGAGGATCTGGTGCAAAACGGCATGATCGGGCTGCTCGATGCGATGGATCGCTATCAGGAAGGCTTCGGCGCGCAGTTTGAAACCTATGCCACCCAGCGCGTGCGCGGCGCGATGCTCGATGGCCTGCGCGAAAACGACTGGCTTCCGCGCAATTTGCGCCGGGAGCTGCGGCGCATCGAAGCGGCGATCAATCAGCTGGAGCACGAACGGGGCCGGACGCCCTCGGAAGGCGAACTGGCCGAGGCGCTGGGCATGTCGCTCTCCGATTACCAGCACACGCTGCAAGAGGCGCGCGGCCACCAGATCGTCTATTTCGACGATTTTGCCGGGGATGGCGACGAGAGTTTTCTCGACCGCCATCTGACCGACAACGATGCCGATCCGGCCGCCATTCTTGAAGATCGCGATCTCCGGCAGGGGCTGGTCGAGGCGATCGCCCGCCTGCCGGAACGGGAGAAACTGATGATGGGCCTGTATTACGAGCAGGATCTGAATTTGCGTGAAATAGGCGAGATCATGGGCGTCACCGAGTCGCGCGTCTCTCAATTGCACAGCCAGGCCATCGCCCGCCTGCGGGCGCGGATTGTTGGCGACTTGCCCAAGGCCGCCGGCAAACGCAAGGGGAAGGCGCTTGGATAAAATCAGCATTGCCGGCCTTCTCTTGGGCCTCACGGCGGTTCTTGGCGGTCAGCTGCTGGAGGGCGGGCATGTCGGCTCCCTGGTCCAGCCCACGGCCCTGCTCATCGTCCTTGGCGGAACCCTGGGCGCGGTGTTGCTGCAAACGCCTTTTCATGTCTTTCGGCGCGGCCTCAAAATGACAAAGTGGGTCTGGGTGCCGCCGGTGATCGAGCAGAAGGGCATGATCGACCAGATCCTCCGATGGAGCCAGATTTCCCGCAAGGAAGGCCTCCTGGTGCTGGAAAACTACCTGCCGACAGTGAAGGACGATTTTACCCGCAAGGGCCTGCAACTCCTGGTCGATGGGGCCGATCCCGAGCGCATACGCGAATTGCTGGAGGTCGAGATCAATACCTTCGAGGACGAGTGGCGGCAATCGGCCCGGATCTGGGAGGCGGCGGGCGGCTATTCGCCGACCATCGGCATTCTCGGCGCGGTGATGGGACTCATTCATGTGATGGAAAATCTCTCCGATCCGAGCAAGCTGGGCGCGGGCATCGCCGTCGCCTTTGTCGCCACCATCTACGGCGTGGGCCTCGCGAATCTGATCTACCTGCCCATCGCCGGCAAGCTGAAGTACTACATCGGCCGCATGATCGTGACGCGCGAAATGCTGATCGACGGCTTGGTCGGCATCGCGCAGGGCGACAATCCGCGCATTATCGAAGGCCGCTTGCGGGGCTATCTGCTGTAATGGGCCGCCGCCACCTTCGCCGCCGCGAGGACGGGCACGAGAATCTCGATCGCTGGCTCGTCTCCTACGCCGACTTCATCACCCTGTTATTCGCCTTTTTCGTCGTGATGTACGCCATCTCCTCGGTCAATGAAGGCAAGTACAAGGTGCTCTCCAATGCCTTGGTCAACGCATTCAGTAACCAGACGGCCCAGCCCGGCGGGCAGCCGGTCGCCCTCATCCAGGGCGCGCCGCCGCTGGTGGCGCGGCCCATGGCCAAGCCCGACAAATTGCCGGATGCGCGCAAGCTCGAGCAGCGCCAACTGATGAAAAATATCGCCGCCGACATCATGGCGGCCTTGCAGCCCCTGGTGGCCCAGGGCAAGGTCCGTCTCCTGGAAACCAGTCGCGGCGTGACCATCGAAATCAACGACAGCGTGCTGTTCGAGCCCGGGCAGGCGCGCCTGCAATCAGAATCCATCAGCGCCATGCGCGCGATCGCGGCCGTGCTTTCCCACTCCGATTTCCCGATCATCGTCGAAGGGCATACCGACAATCTCCCGATAGCGACCCTCCAGTTCCCATCCAACTGGGAATTGTCGGCCATGCGGGCGACTACCGTGTTGCGTCTCTTCAACGATACCGGCGTCGGCGCGGAGCGCCTGACGGCCATCGGCTATGGCGAAACGCGGCCCATCGAGACCAATACGACCCTGGAAGGCCGCGCCCGCAACCGCCGGGTCAGCATCCTGATCGAATCCAACCGGCCGGAAGAGCCCACCGAACTGGCTGGCGGAACCCGCTGAGCCGGGCAGGGCGCTTGGGCGGATGCGGTATTGGCTGAAGGCGGCCCGATCGTGAATCAAGCGACGCACCAGGCTGCGGGACTGGGTTAATTCGCAATCAATTCGGGCCATGACCGCCATGGCGCTCAGCCAGCAAAACGGGAGCATCAACGCTCCCGTTTTCGTTTTCAAATGGTCTTCAAAAGAGCGCTGACTCAAACCTTGAATTGCGCGATAGAGGTCTTGACGCTTATTGCCAGTTGCTCGAGGCGCGCCGCGCTGGTAGCGGTTTCTGCCGCCGCCGCATTATTCTCGTCGGTCATTTGCGCGATGCTCTCTACATGCCGGGAAATCTCCTGGCTCGCTTCCATCAGGGTGATGTCGGCCAGATTGTCTGTCGTGCACAGCACAGAATGCGCCAAACCGGGGCAATTGCATCTATCCCAAATGGCGTAGGTCCACGGCAAGCGCGCCCTTACCCCAAAGGGGGTAGGTTGAGTCATGAAGCGCGCCTTTGGGGTTGCCTTCGCAAAAAATCATCAAGCCGCGCCGCCGCGCTTCAAGGCGATAAACCGGGACATTCCGCCCGCTGGGCAGACCTGATTGGGAGGGGGGACTCCCGCCAGGGGCGGGTCATGCTCGTTGAGGGAAGGCGGCGCGGGCCGGATGCCTAGAGCGATTTTGGTTTAATCCTTAACGCATTCGTTGCCTGGGGCTTGTAGGTTGGAGGTGAGCGAAGCGAACCACAACGCGCAGAAGCTCACAGGGCAGCCGATGTTGGGGTTCGCCTACGGCTCACCGCCAACCTGCTCCCAAACGATTACGCTTCTGCATGTAAGTAAATGAATCAAAACCGCTCTAGGGCGCGAGTGTTGCCGCGTCAGGCCGAGTCGACCAAGCGGCTGCCGCTGGGCGCGGCGGTTTGGCCGTTGCTGCCGTAGAGGGAATCGCCGGCGCGCCGGCTGTCGAGGATATGTAGCGCATCGCCCGTATGTTGCAGGTGCAGGGCGACCAGGTTGGCGTTGAGTTCGTGCAATTGCCTGGCTTCGCTGGCGAGCGAGAGCAAGGTCTGCCAGTCGCGGGCGAGTTGCTGCTCCGCCGGATGGGCGGCCAGCCAGTTTTCCATGGCGCTGCGGGTTTTTGAGTCGCTGCCGATGCCGAGCGCGGCGCGGCGCTCGTTTTCCAGTTCGTTGAGTTGCTCGACCAGGGCCACCTTGGCCGCGCCGAGGGCCGGCAGGGGTTCCGGATTGGCGGCCTGCAAGGCTTCCTGCTCTTCCTTGAGCAGTTCGATGAAGCGGCCGATCAACTCGACTTCGCGCCCGGTGATGGCGCCGAGCTGACTCATCAGGCGTCGCGCCGGCCAGAGGCGCCGATCAGGTCGCGGGCGGATTCGATCAGCCGGTCGGCGATGGCTTCCGGGTTGATCTTGAACCGGCCTTCGGCGATGGCCTGCTTGATTTCCTGGATGCGCGCGGAATTGACCGGCGGCGCTTCGCCGCCGCGCAGGCTGCCCGCCAGGGGGCTCAAGCTGACCGCCTCGGTGGTCGCGCCGGCGGCTGGCGCGGGCTGGGCGGCCGGCCCCTTGGGGGCGATGCCGGCCGTCGTGGGGGCGTATGAACTGTCGATCTTCATGATGAACATCCCGATGCTATCTGTCCTGATCTGTATAACGGCGCATTGGAGCGAAGCTTTAGCCTAATAAGCAATTTCGACGGTGCCATCGGCCTGGGCGATGCCGCTGACGGTCTGGCCGCCGGCATTCATGCGCACCTGGGCGACCTGGCCGACGCCGGCATTGTTCAGCGCCCGTCCTTCGCTACTGACAGCAAAACCCGTACCACGGGAGATGACGCGGACTGTCTGGCCTTGCCGGATGACCAGCGGGGCGATCAGTTGATCATTGCGTAGCGGCTGGCCGGCGGCCACGGCATTGCGCAGGGTTTTGCCGACGGCGTCGGCGCTCGAGCCGACGATGCCGCTGGGCAGGGTCGACAAATCGCCCGCCAGCACGCTGATATCGCCTTCCTGGATGGTTTGGCCCGCGCCGAGCGGGCGGGCGGTGACGACATAATTGCCGGTCACGGCAATTTGTACCGGCACCAGCACGCTCCAGATGTTTGGCCCCAGGCAGCGGACGCCGATATGGGTCCGCCCCGAGAGGCGCGTGCCGGGCGGCGCGTAGGCTTCGTGCGCGGTACAGGGCGGCAGGCGCTCGACATCGAGCCGGCCCATGGTGATTTTGACGTCGCCCGGCATGCCCTGGGTTTGCAGCTTGGCGTAGCGTTCGGCGGTGTCGATCACCCCGTCGACTTCGGCGGCGATGGCGGTTGAACCGAAGAGGAGGGCAGAGAGGAGGATGAGGCAGCGCAGCAGCATGCCGCCATTGTGCCTGATCGCGTGGGGCGGGGGAAAGCGCCGCTCGCCGAAGAGTTGGCACAAATAATGCTTCCCATCGGTTGAGTCAGGAGGAAACAGCCCATGAACCCCATTGCCCAACATGTGTCGGTATATAGCCAGGCCTTGAATTTGCGCACCCAGCGTCATCAGATTCTGGCTTCCAATATCGCCAATGCCGATACGCCGCAGTATCAGGCGCGCGATTTCGATTTTGCCCAGGCCATGCAAAACGCGCTGGGCGGGCGCATGGGCGGCGGCATCGGCATGGCGCGGACGGCGCCGGCACATCTTGCCGGCAACGGATACGCGGCGGCGCAATTGATGTATCGCCAGGAAAGCCAGTCGGCGGTCGATGGCAATACCGTGGATATGGATGTCGAGCGCGCGCAGATGGCCGATAACGGCTTGCAGTACCAGATCCTGACGCAATTGATTGGCGACAAGTTCAAGGGGCTGCGTAGCGCGCTGTCCCCGACCAATGGCTGAGGAGAGCCGGCATGAGTCTCTTTAACGTATTTCAGGTGGCCTCCAGCGCGATGACGGCGCAGTCCATGCGCCTCAATGCCGTGGCTTCCAATCTGGCCAACGCCGACAGCATCGTTTCTTCCGATGGTCAGCCTTACCGCGCGAAGCAAGTGGTGTTCGAGACGGCGGCCATGGGCAATGGCGAGTTGTCCAAGGGCGTGCGCGTGCGCGAGGTGGTCGAGAGCGCAGCGCCAGCGCGCATGGTCTATGACCCGAAAAATCCCGCCGCCGACGACAAGGGCTATGTCGCCTTCGCCAATGTCGATGTGGTCGAGGAAATGACCAACATGATTTCCGCGTCGCGCTCCTACCAGACCAATGTGGAAGTCATGAATACCGCCAAGGCGATGCTGCTGCGCACCTTGCAGATCGCCCAGGGATAAGCCCGACAGGAGAGAGCCATGAGTCTTATCAACAACACCGATTACACCGCCGAGCTATACGCCAAGGTGGGCGGATCGTCCGGCAAGCCCGCCGCCGGCAGCGGCGCGGTTCAGGATATGGAAACCCGCTTCCTGACGCTCTTGATGGCGCAGATGAGAAATCAGGATCCGCTCAATCCTCTCGACAATGCCCAGGTCACCACCCAGCTTGCGCAATTGAGCACGGTCACCGGCATCGAAAAGCTCAACGAGAACATGAGCCGCTTGCTGGCCGGTTATAACGAGGCCCAGGCGATGCAGGCGGCAAGCATGGTCGGCAGAAGCGTGATGCTTGCCGGCAATAATTTGCCGATGGCCGATGGGAAGTCGATCGGCGGCATCGGGCTTTCAAGCCCGGCCGATCAAGTGCAGATCACCATCAAGGATGCGAACGGCAAGGTCGTGCAGGTCGTGGATCTCGGCGAACACGAGGCCGGCAATTCCTACTTTGCCTGGGACGGCGCCGATGCCGACGGCAATGTGCTGCCCGATGGCAACTATACCTTCAGCGTCAAGGCCACCCTCGGCGGACAGCCGGTCGTCGCATCGACCATGCAGATTGGCATGGTTTCTGCTGTGACCCTGGGGAGGGATGGCTTCCTGCTTGAGATGGGCACCTTTGGCAAGGTGGCTTTCAACGAAGTTTTGCAAATTTTTTGAGTGAGGTGAAGAAATGGCATTCCAGCAGGCACTAAGCGGACTCAATACATCGTCCAAGGCGATTGATGCGACCAGCCATAACATCGCCAACTCGAGCACGGTCGGCTACAAGGCCGGGGTCGCCCATTTCGGCGATATCTATGCCGCCTCATTGAGCGGCAATGGCGCGAGCCAGATCGGCATTGGCGCGAATCTGGTGGCGATCCAGCAGCAATTCACCCAGGGCAATATCACGACCACCAATAATCCCCTGGATATCGCGATCAATGGCGGCGGCTTTTTTCGCATGGACAACAATGGCGCCATCAGCTACACCCGCAACGGCCAGTTCCACCTCGACAAGCAGGGCTACGTCATCAACGACCAGGGCCTGGTCCTGACCGGCTATGCGATGCAGAACGGCACCCTGACCCAGACCGTCGTTCCCTTGCAGATTTCCGCTTCTTACCTGACGCCCCAGGCGACCGGCTCGAATGTGAATTCGCCCTTCCACGGCATCAAGGTCAATCTCAACCTGGATTCGCGCCAAATCGCGCCGACCTCGCCCTGGGTCGATG
>Ga0209737_10002450_pt1 | contig 12991 bp, 13 predicted proteins | sample TergutCu122P3_FD_187284 | JGI IMG/M metagenome (GOLD analysis project Ga0209737, IMG submission 187284) | Cubitermes ugandensis P3 segment gut microbial communities from Kakamega Forest, Kenya - Cu122 P3 (SPAdes) (version 2) | ecosystem: Host-associated > Arthropoda: Insects > Digestive system... | reverse complement strand
TTTGATTTTCCCCGTCATGGTTCTTCGTTGTCGTTATATTCACAGTATTTTTTCTTCTTTTTCCCATCTTTTAATGAAATAAAATTATACGCATTAACAAAACTCATCTAAACTTATCTCCTTTCTTCAAGAATCGAACAATACGAAAATCAAACGGTTTATAAAATCCTTTGTCATCGGTTTTATAATAATGCTCTATCTCTATTGCATTAAACGCAATATCTTTTATCCGATATTTTCCCCCGCCAGTCGCATAAATCCAGCCATCGTTTTTTTTCTCTGTTACTCTATCGTCAATGTCAATATACTGTTCTTCTTTGCGGCTTTTGCCGAAGCAAATATCTGCCGAATCGCGTTTTTGAAATTCATCTTCGTCTTTCAGTGAACCGCGTACATACTTAATTTCGTGATTTTCATCGAACACGCGAAGTTCTAAAAATTTTGTGTCGTCAACAGAATAAATGTCACTTATCGACGCGCTAATAAATTCGCTTACTCCAATCGCTATAAACCAAGCGTTTTCGCTGAACTCATTTTTGTTAATCTCTATTTTGCTTAGCACCGAACATCGCCTCCTTTACTGTTTCGTAAGTCCAATCAATTTTTTCAGCTTTTTCTTTTTCGTTAATTTTAATAACCTCAAATAATCCCCGACCGACAGAAGTTAATCCGCCAACTGCGACATATCCATTATGTAAATCTAATATTGTTGCCGTCAACGCTGATTTTATATCGTCGCATATATTTTTTTCAAGACTGATTTCAAACTCGGTTGTCCCGTTATATACTGTTACTTCCGTAAATAACGCGCCGTCTTTTGTGCCATTAGTAAATCTATCGATTGCATTGCGCGTTAATTGTTTACGAACGGCGTTTTTGATTTGACTTTCGCTGAACCGAATTTTTGATTTGGCTGATTTTTTGCTGTTTTCATCAACAAATCCAAAAATATCATTGAGTCCATTCTTACCGAAATTAAGCAGTTTTGTCATGTGGCTACGGAATATTCCAGACCAGCTTGTTCCGGGGATAACAGGGGTTGGAGTTATTTCAAAAGTTCCGTTTTCTATTTTTTTTCCGTCATGCAATACAAGAGGGACACTGTCCGCTTCGTTCGGTTCTGTTGAATACTGCCTAATTGACAATCCTCCGTTTTGTTTCAGAGATAATTTTATTGTTATGAAATTATCAGTTTTATCGGGATTTTTCCAACTCTTATCTTTCCACGGCAAATCGCAAAACATATCAAAATCAAGCCATTTATCAGCATCACTTTCTTCAGGATTAAATATTTTTTCCTGATACTCAATGCCGACACAACCATATCCGCGCGTGTTCTTCGAACCAAGATATATCTTGGCTTGAAGCAAATCTCTAAATTCATTTGCGGCGGTTTCCGTTCGGGTTTCAACATACCCGATAAAAACCGCGCCTGTTTCAATAATCTCAAAATCAAACTTTGCGCCTTTTTCTGCGGACTTATACTCGTTCAGCGCGACAGAATCGCGGACAGATTTACTTGAAGTTTCTATTAGTTCAGCGTCATAAAAATATAATTCTGTTTTGTGAAAATCAGCGACTTTTTTATTTTTTTGAGTTTTTTCGTCGTATTCGTATTTATCAATCTCGCCGAACAGTTCCTCTTTTTCTTTTTTTGTGTGGCAGAGCGAGCGGAAAACTCCTGCGATTGCAGTTGCGGGAATGACAGGTTTACCTCTTGAATCAAGAATAACATCCCTGTCTGTACTTTCACTGTTTGAAGAACCAATAGAAAGCGGCGATAACAACGTTAGTTTAAGTTTAAAATAGGCTCTATATTTCATTTATTCTTCGCCTCCTTTTTTTTCGTCTATTTTTCTTTTAAACCTGTGATAAAGCAAAACCGTGTCCCAGAAAAGTCTATAATTTTTACAATTATATTTATTTTCACATTCTTTGCAATTTACATTTCCATGTCTTTCTTCTTTGCATTTTTTGCAATCTGCTAACCTGAAATATCGTATAGCTTCATTTCTAACAGCGTCTGTTTTAACATTATTAATTCTTATCATAAAATTAAAATGATTTGTAGATTCTACAAGCATTCTACGGAAACGCCCTATTTGAGTAGCTGTTATAATTTCATGTAACGGATATTTTTTGGCATGAATAATAGCTTTTTCTTTTAAGTTTGTATTGTCCCGCGCTTTTATAAGCAATCTGTTGTATATTCCCTCTTTCATGCCCCCGTCTTTGTCCGGTTCTTTTTTTATTATCTTTTTCATATCTCCGACCGCAACTGCTTCACACACTCCGAAACCCTCGCCCTGACGCGCACCTATGATAAATTCTGCTGGAATATTTTTTGTAATGTCGACATCTGTAAATATCAAAACGCTTCCCGCTTTAAACGCTTTCGCCTGCGGTTTTTTCAGATTATACACACCGCTGTAACCGGAATTTATTGTATATGCAATAGAAGTTTTTTCTTTATCAAGCGTTCCCGGTATATCAAGCGTTTTTATTAACTCGCATATATCCGTCGTATATACGCCGTCTTTGATCAACAAAATATCGGATTTTAACATCACAGCGACTTTAAAATTTACAGATTTGCTTTTTACCGTTTTCGCTTCTCCGAAACAGATACTGCAAAATGAATACTGCGCTGTTTTTGATTTTCCCACGCGGATACTTTTACTTGTAAAATATTCTTTTATTTGTTTTAAATATTTTCCCGTACCTGTGATTGTTCCCCAAAACTCCTGACCCTCGCTCAATGCAGTCTGCGTATATAAACCGATTTTCTGTGAAGTATTATGATAAATCGTTTCTTTTTTTACTTTGCTTACATGATAAACACCGTTATCTTTATCTTCAACTAGATACTTATCTTTCAAAGGCTTTGCCGTGTCGTCGTCAGGTGCTTTTTCGCCTTCCGCGAGATTTATATATGTATCTTTATCTTTCTTCAATCCCGAATAACATAGAGGCGCGGGAATATCTCCAATATAACAGTTTGAAAAACGGATATTGTCTTCGAGAAACAGTTCGGAAAACTCTTTGTTTTTTTTGTTGGGATATTTACTCGCGAACGCCGCGAGCACTGACCCTCCTGGAATATAATCCAATGTTTCGTCGTTGTTTTCGGCGGAAATAATCAACGGGGTTTCGCTAGTAAGCGTTATCGGAATTATATATTCGGTTTCGTCGTCAAACTCAATATTGGGGAAGTTATTTTTATCTTCTGTGTTATCCGGTATATACGCGCAATCAACCGCGCCGAAGCCCCTGTTACGCTTATATCCGATATTGCGCAGAGCCTTGCAAATCTTTATCATATCGTCTTTATATTTATCGTCAAGCTCGCAGTTTAACGTGAATGTAAGGGGATGATATTCGTTTTTTTCATCAGGTAAATCGGGCAAATATTGTTTTACAACGCGTATAAAACGCAAACTGTTTTCGTCTGCGGAGCCGTTCTCATCAATCGCAGTCGCCGCTCTTGTATATGTAAAAAGATTTAACACTTCTTCACGCGAAAAATCAGTCACCTGATTTTTAATATTATTATAATCCTCTAATTTTGCCGGAGAAGAAAATTTCAAAGAACCGCCAATTTCCGCACCGCTTTCTCCGAATATTGCAATTAACTTTTCGTTGGGGATTTCTATATCTTCAGCCGCTTCGCGTAGGCAACCCTTAATACGTCTTGCGGGAATAAACGGTATGCCATATTCGTCGGCGACAATATCTGTGTCAATGATAGAAGCAAACCCTTCACCATTCGCGTTGCATAAGTCTGATTTCAACATTATTTTTATTTTAGACATTACTTTCATCCTCCTTTACTTCTTTTTCTTTTGTATCATCGACTGGAAACCAATTCAAATCAAAAAACGCGGCTGCGTCACAAAATACAGGAATATCATCGCGCTTTAATTTACTTTCTTCATTAATCATAATTCGCTTTTCTTTTTCTAAATTTGAATTTACTCGCATGAGTTCGAGTTCAAAATCCGCTTCTGAAACGAACGCCGCGTCGTGCAGAGCTTTCACGTTTGTCCGTTTGATTTTATTTAGTTCTGAGCCTAATTTTTTGAACTGCTCAAAATCGCCGCCGATCCGATAAGGCATATTTGTTCGCGTTTTTCCCTCCTGTTTCCCGCGCAAGTCTTTCATCTCGCCCGTTATTGCCCCGCGGCAGAAATACGCATCAATATACGAGTAATTAACTGCGTTTTTATCGCCTTCTTTTTCCAATTCTTTTATTTTGTTTTTTCCGCTTTCACAGCATTGCTCCGCGATTTCGTATATATCGGCAAACGGCGCGTGCGAATGAAAAATCGCTATTCCCATGCAAGATGAAAATTTTCGGGGATTTTTAGCCAATGTTTTAAAATATATATCCGCAACTTTTAATGCGTTTCGAGCTTTGCATACAATAGTAATTTCGTCGCCGCCGCCAATAATTCTGCGCATGGCGAGAATATCTTTGCCCTCCAAATTGCCCAACGAATTTTTTATAGCATCAAGGGGTTTATCAACAAATGCAGTATTTATTTCTCTTGAAAAATCTCGCATTTTATTTACGCCTGTTTCAAAACTATAATCCCTTGTCGCGTCTTTTACTTTCTGACCCATAGCGTTACCGTCAACATAAATTAACGCGAGTAAACTTTCCTCGCCTTTTTTCTCGACTAAATCATCAAGGTTTTTTGCGTAATCGTCTTTTATTTCAGAATATTTTTCACGTTTAGCATGGCTTTCAGCCGAAACAGACAATTCGATGGCAGGCTCTTTGCATGTAACAGGTTTCGAAGTATTTCTGTCGATTTGTGTAAACGGAAGAACGTCGGCGTAAGCCACAGGCGATGCGAAACGCTTATACTCGCCCAAATCTGTGAAAACACGCCCAACATTTTTATCGTAGCTTGGCTTCCCCTTTTGTTCGCCTTCATCGACTGTAAGACTTTTGTTATATTTCGCAGAACCACATATCGGAGAAACTCCCGGCGCGTTCTCAATCAGATACCACGAAAAGTGATTATTAAAGGCAATAAATTCGCAGCAGCTTTTAAAAAGCATGAGCAAATTACCGCCTCCTTCATAGAGAATACAAGCGGAAAATTTGGATTCTTCAAATTCGCAAAGCGAAAAATCTCCGCAAGTATCGGTTTTAATTATCTTTTCGTTTTTATTATAGTTTTCTATCGCTTTGCCGTAGGCTTCCGCAATTAACTGTGAAGCCCCCATGATTTCTTTAACTTTGTTGGTTTTATAGATATAGTCCTGTTTGCTTCTAAAATCATATACGGCTAAAATGTAGTTGTTCTCCATATATATTACTCCTTTCTAAATTTTTGTATTACTTTTAAAATAATCTTTTGGGAAAATCGTTCAACTTAAATAATTAACCACAGATTCCCAATCAGGAAATCTCTCGCTACCAAATTGTATTAACTCGCCATTAAATTCTGACGCGCCATTTTTCGTTCGGTCATCAATTAAATAGTCGCCAATGTTAAGGTTTTTGTTGTGTGAAATAATAAGGCGCTTATAGAAAACGCTGTCTTTCCCTTCGCCGAAATATTTTTTTATCCATTCTAATTTATCCGACCAGGCTGACGAATTTAACCAAGGGGCGGTGGAAAGAACATATAAATCATATTTTACCGATAATTTTGCAATAGCTTCGAGAGCGCCTTTTACCGGCTTCATAAGCGCAAATATTCCCGGACAATCGTCAAGCGAACCATCATATTTTTTTCGGTTTTCATTGGAAATACGTTCAATACCACTTGAAAAATCAACGAGTACGTTGTCCATATCAATATAAACAATTTTTTTCATTTTAAAACTATATACCTAATACCTTTCATAAAAACACTTTTTTTCTTATTGACTTCCTCAAAAGGATGGACAATCCCCAACGGCATTTTAAACTCCTTTTGGAAATTTTTTATACATTACACTTAGCATATCAATTTTGCGTACAAAAGTCAACACTTTTACATCAAATTTCCCCAAAATATCATAATAATTCGACAGTTCTCCTTCAATTTATTTGCCGATTAGGAATTTTTCATCATTCTACTATTTATATCACAGAAAATTTCGCTGAAGTAAAATTTTATTTTTTTACTTATCAGATTTTTATGTTGATATAATAAGTGATGAAAGCGAGGCATGAATTATGTTTATTAATTTTACAAATCATCCAAGCACAAAATGGTCTTTAAATCAACTCAATAATGCAAAAATTTACGGCGATATAACAGACATACCCTTCCCGGAAGTAAATCCTGACGGCGATGAAAAATATATTTTACAACTCACAAATCAATATGTTTCCGAAATTCTCAAATATAATCCAAACGCCGTATTGTGTCAGGGCGAAATGACGCTTGCGTTCAAAATAGCGAATCTTCTCATATCTAAAGGGATTATCGTACTCGCTGCTTGTTCAAAACGCATTGTCACAGAAAAAATCGGAGAAAATGGCGAAACAATTAAAAATGCGGAGTTTCACTTTGTAAGATTTAGAAAATATTAAACCGTAAACATATATATATCTGGATAAATAGTAATAAACAAAAAATATTTTAAAAGAGGCGTGTAAGTTATGTTTGAATTTGAAAGAACAACCGGAATAAACCCATTGTATCAGGCTTGGACAAAAGTTTCATCTAAAAACAGCGCAGTAGGTATTGATAATATAAGCTTAGATTTCTACAGACAAAATCTAACGAATAATCTGGAAAAGCTTCACTATAATCTTGATACTTTTCAGTATATCCCTTACCCTGAAAAAGAATTTGATATAAATGAAAGAAATATTTATATATCCTGTCTTGATGATAAAATAGTACAAACTGCGGCAGCAAACGTGATCTATGAAAATATAAACGATTTATTTTCAAAATCAACACACGGTTACATAAAAACCCGTTCGGTTGATACTGCTCATAAAAGTTTGAATTTTGCAATCAAAAATGACGTTGTTGAATTTTATAAAGCCGATATTAAAAAGTTTTATGAAAGCATAGATAAAATTATCCTGATGAATAAGTTACGCAGTATCGCAGGCGACAAAAAATTCATTGAATTAATTGAACTATTGCTTGTTCAACATAAAAACGGTATATCAACTGGAAGTTGTCTATCCCCTGTTTTAAGCAATTTATATCTATTGGATTTCGATAATAAACTCGAACAAAAGTCAATATTTTATTCCCGTTATGTGGACGATATACTTGTAGCTCCAGAAACAACTTCAAATATGAACTCTGTAATTAAAGATATAGATAAAACTCTTGCTGATTTAAATTTGGAAGTCAGCGTTAATAAAAGCGAAATTGTAAACGCCAATAACGGGTTTAAATATTTAGGTTTCGATATAAAAGGCGATATTGTTGACAGATTAATACACGGCAAAAAATATGCTCTCGCTGAAAAACTGCTTAATGAAAAAAATTCCGAAATATCCGCAGAAACACGCGATTACAGCAATTATATAAAGTTATTTGTCCGCGATACCGATAGGTTCTATGTCAGTAATAATGCACAAGACAGATATATTGAAAATAATGGCAGGTTGAATAATAATAAAATAAATCAACTAATAAACTCTAAAAAAGAATTTGCCGTCCCTGGATTAGACAGAACCGGACCTTGTTCTTTCGCTGTTTTTGATATAGACATCAACAAAGAAATTATCTTACGGTACGGAGATGATGGAAATATGTTTGAAACTTTGTTTGCTAAAACCAAGGAAACGGCAATAAATATACAGAAAAGAATAAAAGAATTAGATGTAAACAGTTATATAGAGTTCAGCGGATACAAAGGTTATCATATATGGGTATTTTGGGAGCAAAGTATATCTTTGGAAGAACAAAAAAAGTTTTTCGCAAACGTATTATTTGATATGGAAGCCCCGCTTGGTATTCACATTGAAAGATTCCCTGTGACTTCGGATACTGAACAAATAATAAAACTGCCGTTGTCATTTCACTCGATACGAAATACTCAGGCGACATTTTTATCAGAGAATTTGAGCCAGTTGGAATTTATAAATAAAATCAAATTAAGCAAATACCCTGATATTAACGACAATCCTGTAAAAACCTCAACTCCTGCTGACGAAGACAATAAAGGTTATACAGTTCCAGCTCATATTGCGGAAATATATAATAAATGCGGCGTTATAAAATCTATTGTCGATAAAGCAAAAACTGAACAGTATATAAACTATCACGAAAGAATGACGCTCCTGCATATATTTCACTGTCTCGGCGAAGATGGCAAAAAATATCTTCATGATGTAATGAGCTGCTGTATAAATTACGATTACGCCATAACTCAAAAATATATTGACGGCTACCGCGTTACTAATCCTATCGGCTGTAAAAAAATTATGGAGCGCTTCGACGGGGTTTACAGCAAATCTGCATGTTATTGTAATTTTTCCAGTGAAAATATGTACCCTTCTCCGGTAATTCACGCCAGAAAAGTTGCGCCGAACTGCTTTAAACCAACGACTATTGAAGAAAAAGTGGGACATTCAAAACAGATTCCAACTCGTGAAAATATAACTGATTTTGTCGGCAAACTTCTTGAATTAAATAAAAAAGAATACGAAATACACAGCCAGCAGAAAATATGCACAGGGCAAATTGAAAGTCTGTTTAATAAAAACGATTTAGTTGAAATACAAACGCCGCAAGGTAAACTAATAAAAACGAAAGATGGCTTATTTTTAAAAATCGGAGGGTAAATTTATTTATGGAAACTATATACATAACGCAAGAAAATGGTATATTACACAGATGCGAGGAACACCTTCTATTAAAACAAAACGGTAGAAATATCGGGGAAATACCTTTAATCAACACTAAAACTCTTGTTTTGATGGCAAGCATTCAAATAACGCCTCACGCTATTGACATATTGTGCGAAAAAAATATAGATGTGATTTATATGTCGAAAAGCGGCAAAATAAAATACAGAATAAGCGCACAGAGCGGAGGCGGCGCGATAATCAGATTAGCCCAGCATAACGCCTTTATGAACGAAAAACCCAGATTGGCTATCGCTAAATCAATTACGCGAGCAAAAACTTTAAATCAGAAATCCTTGATAGAAAAGTATAGAAACTATTATTCTTTATCTGAATATAACGAAGCAATATCCGATATTTTTTCTTTTCAGGAAAAATTAGATTCAGCAGAAACATTAAACGAAATAATGGGTATTGAGGGAATATGCGCTAAAGTATATTGGGGGTGCTTTAAAAAACTTTTAAAATATCCGGCGTTTACAAGACGCGAATACAGACCCGCGCCAGACTATGTCAACTCTGCACTCAATTTAGGCTATGCTTTTCTGGCAAACGAAATAACGACTCAGTTATATATACAGCAGTTTGATATTGAAATAGGATTCTTACACAGCATACATTATGGGCGTAATTCGCTGACTTTAGATATAATGGAAGAGTTCCGTTCGCCTTATGTGGACGGCTGGCTTCTGGGACTATTTAACAGAAAAATTCTGAAAGAAGAACATTTCAAAAGCGCAAAAGAAGGATTTTTCTTAACAGATGCTGGATTTGAAAAATACTGTGCATTATATCACGAACATATAGAAGATAATAACTGGCGCGACAAATTTAAAACACAAGCGAAAAATCTGAAGAAAGCGGTGATGGCAGAGGGAGAATATTCTCCGTATATTTATGAGTGATATATATTTTATTTCGTATGATATAAGCAAGAATAAATTAAGAAGCAAAATCGAAAAGACGCTTAAAAATTATGGATTCCGTATCCAATACAGTATTTTTCAATGTATTGCAGATAAAGAAAAAATTTCACAAGTTTTATTTTCGCTTGAAAAGGTTTTGAAAATATATAGTCGTTTCATTACAGACAGTGACAGCATTATAATAATTGGCGGGATAAGAAATGAAAAAACAAATTATATTTTGGGAGAAGAGCAAAATTTAGCTCAATATTTAATTTATTGATAAAAAAAGCATGAAAAATAATTCAATTATCGAAAAAATTGTTGACAAAAGGCAAAATCATGATATAATACAAATAAATCTCGACAGGGAATAGAAAAATGAGGGTAGTCAGGAAAACTCCCAAGATGATTTTTTAGCTCAAAAAATGGTATCGTCTTGGAAAGTCGAGAAAGGTTTGGTAGAATGGCAAGAAAGTGGCGATTTTGCATAGTACATCACAGCAGTCGAATTCCACAAAATATTATTTTTCCGACTCGAACGTATGTACTCTTGGAAAATGACCCTCAAAAGCCCCATTTTATGCGGGCAAAAAACGGTAAGGGTTGCGCAGCCTTATTTCTCCGCAAGGAGTTTGAAACAATTATTTAAATATCCGTTTTGTTCTAACCACTGGCAAGGTTGCGCAGCCTTATTTCTCCGAAGAGACTAATAGCCATAAAACCAAAGAAATCTATCCTTAGATTTAATCTAAGGATAGATTTCTTGTTAAATTTTCAATCAAGAGTATCTATTTACAAAATAGGTTTGTTTTTGCTTTTGTTCATACCCTAACTAAAAATCCGCCCATGCCCAGCGAAGTTTTTGCTCCGATTCCGCTGTATGTGGCATACCCTAATAATAATTTTATCTTCTTCAACTGTTCGCCGTTTGAATTGATTATAATGTCGCAATTACCTGCCATTGACGGTATGTTTTTACCGCCAAACATAAAATTACTGTTCTCAAAACTATATTTACTCATCTTTATACTTGAAAACAGTTCTTCAAGCTCACTGTTCTCAATCGATATGTTTTCGTAAAATTTCAATTTGTTTGTAACAGATGTAAAATATTTACATAAATCGGGGAGATTGGTATATTCACCGTTCGTTTTACGTGTCGCAGGAGTTATAATATCAATTGTGTATTTCTTTTTAGTCAATATATTTGGTATATCCGTTACGTTTATTGGATTAGAACGATCTGTTTTTTCGACCAACAGCGGGTTATCTATCCCATAAACCTTTATTTTTTCAACATTCTGCATTTCATCGAGTATCTGTGATGCCTCATCGGTCAGCGTCGAAATTCGGCAAATAAAACCCTCTCCGCTGTCGTAAACAAACAGTGAAAATGGTCGCAATTCTTGTGTATGCAACAATTTTGCGTAATATTTACTGATTTTAGACATGACAAATCCGTGAAGTTTAATGCCTAAGTCGGAATAAAGCGGCGATATATCGGTATTACGCAGGTATATGTCGAGTTGATTTAACATTTGATTTTACCTTTCCTAACCATAATTGGAGCATACATTATTGTTAATGAAGCACTCCGCAGCAAACCATGAGGTATCCACCGCAGGTTACGGGAATTTTTAATTTTTTCAAGTTTTTGCTACACATTCTTTGGTCCTCGTGCTGTTTTCTATTATATCATTATAAAATGATATTCGTCAAGGGAAAATACGACAATTATCTGCAAAATGTTTGACAGATTTAAAAATTTATGATATTATATACTTATAAGTTAGTAACTTTTGTTATAGTGAGGTTACAGGTACTCCGCACGGTGCGCGTCTACTCACGTTTCTGTACGTCCTCCGAAATACCTGAATACCATATCATGTGCTTCTATGATTGTATTTTGATATACATTTCTTCCTTCACCATTCTTTATTTCCTGCCTTTCTTTGGTGTGATTTTTTCATTTTATCACATAGAAAGGCTTTTTTGATTTTTCTGGTGAGGGATTTCTATTTCATAATTTTGATCCCTTTTTGTATATCAGTTTCAAAATTTATATGCAGTAAAAGGTATATTTTAACTACAACTTTTAGTGCGATTTTAAAAAAATTGTTCGCACTAAAAGTTGTAGTTCGTTTTGATAAAACATTAAATTTTCGCACTAAAAGTTGTAGCTACTCGCACTAAAAGTTGTAGTTAAAATGTTTTCTTCCTTATTATATATAAAAATAATAAAAATAGATGTTAACTAAAAATACGCGCGCGCGTGCGCGCGAGAATTATTTTTAAATACAACTTTTATCTTGACAAGTTGCAAATTCTATATTATAATAAAATAAAAAAAATAACAAAGGGAAAATAATGAAAGACCATAAAGAAATACAAGAAGCACGAAGTTATAATATAGTTAAAGCAAATGAATTAATCCAAAAATCACGATATAAGCTATCTACACAGGAACAAAAAATAATTCTCTATCTTATATCGAAAATAAAACCTGAAGATAATGATTTTCATGAGTATGAATTTAAAATCAAAGAATTCTGTGAAGTATGTGGAATCAACGAAACAAGTGGAAAAAATTACGCTATGTTAAAGGAAACTGTAAAAAAATTATCGGATAAAAGTAACTGGGTTGTGATAAAAGATAAAAACGGCGAGAGTTGGGAAACTTTAGTCCGTTGGATAGAAAAAATACGATTAAGCACAAAGAAAGGAACAATCAAAATAAGACTGGATAGTGATATGAAACCTTATTTATTGCAATTAAAAGAAAAGTTTACTTCATATAGTTTGTATTTTGTATTGGGCATGAAAAGCAAATACAGTATAAGGTTATATGAACTTTTAAAAAGTTATCAAGATTTAGAGAAGTGCGAATTTGAGATTGAAAGGTTGAAATCAATTCTCGCGGCAGAAACATATGAATTTTTTTGGAATTTTAAAGATAAGGTATTAAGTATAGCCACACAGGAAATTAATGATTATAGCGATATTTTAGTATCATATGAACTTGAAAAGAAAGGGCGCAAATTTCATAAAATCAAATTTTCCATAATTCCTAAATATAAAAAAGATATTGAAGAAAGCATAAAAACATGGAAAAACATTGAAAAGGTATTAAATAAAAATTGATTTTATTGAATGTGCTACAATAGAATGGACAAGTAATAGCTTTCCATGATAAAATACATGATAAAATAAAAGAAAGAAAAAATGGAGGGCGAAGAAATGGGAAAAACAGGGAGATATTACG
>Ga0209737_10002449_pt1 | contig 12993 bp, 7 predicted proteins | sample TergutCu122P3_FD_187284 | JGI IMG/M metagenome (GOLD analysis project Ga0209737, IMG submission 187284) | Cubitermes ugandensis P3 segment gut microbial communities from Kakamega Forest, Kenya - Cu122 P3 (SPAdes) (version 2) | ecosystem: Host-associated > Arthropoda: Insects > Digestive system >... | reverse complement strand
ATTAGTTTGCTATAGCTCTTCAGCCCATTGTAAAAGTCTATTCTTGATAGCTCACTGCGTATCTCAATATCATTAGGCATTCTTAAGTGATATGTTCCATTAGCGAATAACTGCAACATCGTCGCTTCAGCATCTTTACAAAGGTCTTCGCCTTTAATCTTATCGCACAGACGCGGGATATCCTTATTTTCTCCTTGGGCCAGCTTCATTGTTCTTCGTCTGATTAAATATGTTCTGATAGTAGTTAAAGCAGCAACCAATTGTGCATCAGATAATCTCTTAGAACCAAAACCATATTGGTGGTATTCCAGTAGCCCAAGAACAAGCGGCTTAAATGCTTCTGCTCCGATATCGTGAAAAATATTTCGTAGCAATTCTGCTATTTCTTTGTGTTTAGCTTTATCTGACGAAATGTCATACCGTGAATCGGTAGTTACAATCCAATTGTAAAGTCTAATATATCTTAAAATATCATCAACAAGCGCTGACCGGTCTCCATGAAATTCATCTTTCACATAATCTTTGAACTGTGCATACAACTCTTTTGTGTTACCATCGCTGACCACTTTGAACGCTTTACTATTCTTGTACTGAAGGTAATCTCGGAAAAAGTGCGAAATATTGACCCCCAACTCTTTTTCAATTTTTGGATGCCATTTCCCATCAAAAACATTTGTCTGCTCTTCGGAGGACATCCCAAGCAAGACAAAGTTTCTTATCAGATCCGAAAGCCTAAGAGGTCTTCCTAATGAGTTTAGTGTTTCAAATATTATTTGCGGGTCCTCACCTTTGTATGGTCTTTCGTCTAAGAAAACACACGCAACATTAACTTTCCCTATTGCGTCGAGATAGTTTCTAACAGAATGGTTGCCGTTCGCAATCCGAGAAGAGAAATAATTATATGCGGTAGTAAGATTGCCCTTGATTGGTTCACGTTTTTGAACTAGTGCTTTGTAAGAATCCCAATCGTTCGTAACAGTTTTTAGTTTGATTTTTTCGCTAAAGGTAGAATTCGTGTTCTTCAAATAGCTATTCTCTATGTGCGTCTTTTCATCATCATTTGTCGATGCATCGCGCAAGGCAATCAACAACAATAGAGTAGTAGTAATTCTCTGCTGCCCATCAACCACAATTTCCCTGGAAGCGAAGCCATCCCTTTCCGTCTTAAATACTAGTACTCCAAAAAAGTGCTCTATTTTATCTTTTTCGTCTGGGTTCTTTTCGCTTTCTATGATTTTTCCAATGTCAGAATAATATCTTTCAAGTTCATGCGTACCCCATGCATAAGCTCTTTGAAAAGGCGGAATGTAGAAAGAGGTCGCATTCTTAACCAAAACTTCGCTGATTGAATCGTCTTTTACTTTCATTTAATGTAATGCTCCTAGCTTACCTATGATTGTAGGAATACGCAAAATATCTTGCAAAACAATAGACACGCAAATCAAATACTTAAAATCGTCATACCATTGATTAAGCGGTAGTCCGTACGGATGAATATTGCAGTACTCAGGTTCTCACCGGATAGCTTTGGTTGTGCCTGTTTTCGGTTGTAATTCAGGCGGCCAATAGTCAATCATTTTTTGGCAACGAGCCATTATTAGCTTTAAAAGTGGAGCTGGAGGGATTCGAACCCTCGACCCCCTGAATGCAAATCAGATGCTCTCCCACTGAGCTACAGCCCCAATTGGTGTTAATTATAGCTGAAAGCGTACGTGTTTACCATTCGGCCATGTGCCGACGGATATTCGGTATCGCGGCGTTAGCGGCTAATTCGCCTTGAAGTATTAGAGCTTCGGCATCGGCGAAATCGCCGAGAGTAAAGCCTGCTGTCTGCGGCTCGATGACGACATCTGCGTTTGGTAAACTAGCTTTTAGACAATGAATGCTGAAAATATCGACTGTGTTTAAAAGCACACTCATGAGCCCCGGCGGATTGCTGACCGGGTTGCCATCTTTCTGGCGTGCGGGGCCCAGTTGCTGCGGAATGACATTGACTGCAATGACAAACTCAGCTCCCAGGGCTCGTGCTGTACTTACCGGCACTATGTTTATGATTCCACCGTCCACGAGATAGCGTCCATCTAGTTTGATTGTATTAAAGATGATCGGAATGGCAAAGCTGGCGTGGACCGCCTTGCAAACTGAACCCCGGCTAAGTACCACCTCTTCTCCGCTGACGATGTCACAGGCAACACATGCAAAAGGAGTGCCTAGTTCAGCGAAATTTTTGTCGCCACCCATGAGGCTTTTCATTTCTCGGGTAATCTTTTCCCCCTGAACGAAACCGTTTTTCGGTACAGGTAATTTTAGATCAACCATACGCCAGCGGCGGGTGCCGGTAAATCTTAAAATATGCTCTTTCATAGCCAGGGGGCTTACCCCGGCGGCATAGAGGGCACCGATAACCGCACCGGCGCTGGTTCCGGCGACAAAATCTATCGGGACGCCTTCCCTGGTGAGAACCTCAAGCACGCCGATATGGGCTATCCCGCGTGCCGCACCACCACCCAGTGCGAGACCGATTTTTTTCCTGGCCATTTAACGCCAAGTTCCCTTCGCCAATAGATTCCAACGCTTAAGAATGTCGGGTCGCGAATCAGGTGGATACGGCAGAATGTTGAGCCAACAGGGTGTTCGCCTGGCACAATTATCAATGATAAAAAAGAGAGTATCTATTTGAATAACTCCTCGATATCATCCTCTGCTTGGCGGCGGGTGGTGGTCGTACTGGGCATAAAGCCGGAGTATGATGTCGCGCTGTACTCGCGCGGAACGAAGGCAACGGGCATAGGTACCGCATGGCCGAAAATCAGAGCCTGTTGCCTGGCTGAGAGTTTCGATAGTACCCCTTTCAGTTCATTTTTCCCGGAAACGCCTGCAAGGACACTGTCGACGTCACGTTCGTTGTCCAACAGACAGGTGATTTTGGTGCCGAGCTGGCTCATGACCTCGCTGTCGATGCCCGAGGGGCGCTGGTCGATGACGAGCAGGGTACAATTATATTTCCTCATCTCGCGGGCAATGGTACCGAAGATGGTTTGGGAAGCGACCTCGGGGTTTAAGAATTTATGGGCTTCTTCAATAGTAATAACCAGAGGAGTCGGTTTGGGTGTGCCCTCAGCCATAGCTTTCTCTGTCGCTTCGCGGTATTGGCTGTAGATGCGCCGGGTGAGAAGGTTAGCTACTAAGACGTAGGCGGCGATGTCGGTATATCGCCCGAACTCCAACACGACGCTTGTGCCGCTGGTCAGATATCCCAACACATGATCGACCGCTCGTTGCGCTACCTCGGCTTGCATGAATGGCAGGCGAGTAATGGTTTGGAGGCCACGCTTTAGACTTTGAAAGCTTGACTCGTGAATATTCAAGTTTTTCAGTAAGGTCTCAGTATCATCTACGTCATCCAGGTTGAGAGCGCGCTGTATCCAGTTTCTGCCGAAACGTCGCCTTAACTGGTAAGCAGCTTCCACGGCGAGGTCAGTCATGTTAAGGGTTTGTTTAAGCAGGGTGATATCCTCCGGGTCGATTTCATCATAGCCGATTTTTACGGTGAAATCAGAAGCGACTTTCCGTCGCCGAGAGTTCTCTTCGTCCAGCGAAAAAACAGCTACCTTTGCGCCGAATAACTGTTTTAGTGCCTTCACCGAATGGCCCTTTTCGCTGGTGCCCGCCCAGCCATACTCGGAATGCATGTCGAAGACTAAATTCACACACGCGCCTTTTTGCAGCATACCGATGAGGAGGATACGCGTGAGGAAGGTCTTCCCTGTTCCACTTTTGCCAAAGATGCCGTTCGAGCGTTTGGCGAGCTCAGGCAGATTGAGGCACAGTTTGGTTTCCATATCAAGCGGGTTGCCGATGTGGAAACGCTTGTCATCCTCTTTGCCGAAGACTCGTTCAATGTCTGCCTCGGACGAGAGGGCTACCGGTGCAAAGTGTGCCGGTATAGTTTTTACGGGCTGAGGCCCGTCCGAAACATTGTCCTTTTCGCCGATGATGAGATATGGGGTGACGGTGAGTACCCCATAGGCACTTGTGCCGGAAATGATGCCCGCAGTGAAAGCGTCATCCGCAGCCGGCGGGCTCAGGGTGATTTCGTCGTCTGTGACACCAAGCTTGACATCGGTTATCATACCCAAAAAGCGCTTGTTGCGCCCCTCGATGGTGACATAACGCCCCACGGTGATGTCTTCTATCGATGACCCGGATCCCAGTTTAACCGCAAGGCCGTCGGAGAGCGAACCGGAAACGACTAAGCCGAGGTTCTCTGTGTTCATGACCTGTCTCCTAAATATTGCTGAAGCTCAAAAACGATGTTCCCGGGAATATACATTTGGTACACGAGGAATGGGCGGGCATACCTATGGTCTTATCTTCTCGAGAATGGATGTCAGCCGGCCATAGTCTTTACTGAGCAGGCGTGCCAGCTCCCGACCGGCTTGAATAAGGAAACTGTCACGGTCGGATTGGACCGCCGCCATCTCGCGCAGGACGGCAGCGATAAGTTCTTCTGTCGGAATGTCCTGTTCGTATCTTAAGATGATACCGAGAAAATCAAGCTTTGTACTAAACTCCCTCACTTCGGCGGGTGTGCATACTCGGACGAAAGCATGGAGGCGAGCCGGGTAGGGAGGAAGGTAGCGCCGGTATGAAACATCGTCTTTAAACCCTATCAGAAGCGCGGTGAATTCGCTTTTTAAAAGGCGCACAAGCTGAGGATTTGCCTGAAATACATCGTTCTCGTCGGATACGTCTTTCCCTCGGGCAATGGCTCGGCGTCCCGGCTCCAGCCCCTGAGTTGTCGCCTGACTGACCACGCCGAAAAGCTCTAAAGAGCCGCTCTCGGTTTTAACCAGGCTACCAAGCAACGGCAGTTCCCACAGCTCATAGCTTTGAGCAGTAAAAGAGGCTGTCGTAGCCTCGACGACTTCGCCGATGCGTGTGCTTTCTGTGTTCATAGTAATCCGCCTTGAATTGTAGATAATATTGTAGCAACTTTATCAATCGGAAAATGTCGGCACCAACCATAAGAGCGTCGGTGTAAACAAGTTCGGAGCCTCGAATTATCTGCCAAAATATTTCATATCCACCTTGTGCGCTTGCTTTGGCTCTTGGCAGAAGTGGATTGAGGCAGATGCTCCGCTACAAGCCAGCTTTCCAGCATTTGCTGAAAATTTGTACGGTCAGCGCCTGTAACCACTGCCTGTTCATGGGCTTCGGTTAAGGCAACAGGATAGCCGTCGCCGCGTTGGCACTGATTAAATACCAGTGCCTGCGTAAGGTCTAGTTTAGCTTTATCGGAGGCCACCCATTCTGGGATTTCCACGCGGGCTATTTCGTCTGCAAGCTTTAGGTAGAAAAAATGGATGCGATGCGGGCCGTAGCGCTCAATGATTCTCGACCGGCTATAGAAGACAGCTGAGCGCTCGCCATCTTTGAGGAGTTTACCAAAGATATCGCTGTCTTGTAAGCCGGCAACCGGTTCGCAAGGCCGTTTTTTATCCGGAACGTTTTTGCAATGTTTATCGCAGTCGGGTATATCTATGGGGCAAAGGATAAGACGTAATGAATTGGCTACGTCAGCAGCCCGTGAAAAACTGGTATAGCTGGCAAGAGTTAAGCTGCTGTGTTTAGCAAGGCGGAAGAATTCATCCATGGCCTTGAGATAACCGTTTTCCAAGAATTCACGCGATACAAAGTCCGGGAACCTTTCGTTTACCAGCCCCCATATTATGAGCGAGCCGTCTGCAAGGGCAAGAGTCGGTCTCGCCGGGGGTACTTTGCCGGCAAGCTCCGCAAGGCGATCAAACTCTGCAACGGTGCGCTTAATCCCAAGCAGCACGCCTTCGATAGCCTGCTCACGGAGGCCGTCGCTTAGGACCATTTCATCTTTATTCGCATATAGCCTTGGATGATTGGCAAGCTCGGCGTTCGGATGCTCACCGTAGTCAAGCCTCACCTGCCCGATGTTTATCAAATAGCAGCGCGCGGATTGGTGACGGTCAACATCGACATGTGAGCCATCTGTGGCAATGACGGTTTGGTCTAATGGGGGGTCGGATACGGTGGCGGGTTTGTCGAATGGTTCCGTGAACCCGGCCATGAGCCAAGCGGGTTTACTACCGGAGGCGTTGAGTCTCTTTTCGAGCTTCTCAAAATCCGCACCGTATCTTGTCATCAGGTCTAAAGCCTTTTTCACACGCATATGGTACTCGGCTCGTCCGTCGCGGAGCTGACTGACAAGAGCGTCTGTTTGAGCAGCCACTTTAGATAGGTCAAGCACGCCTTATCCCTCGTAAAGCAGTAGCCGGTTGGCGAAGAAAAATGAATGACATCGATTGGTCAGGGGAAGTATAGACGAAGTGACGGCGGCTACTCAAGAAAATCCGGCGAAAACACAAAAGCCTCTCCTTGCCGGAGAGGCTTTTGTGTTGGAATTATGCTATTTAATATGACTGGTATGCCATACGGCGGCCGAACCACATACCGAAGACAAGAGCTACCAAAATTCCCAAACTGTACCAAACATGGATAAGCCAGCCTGGCCACATAAAACCGATGCTGAAAGTATGCGGAGTAGACCACGCACTGGCGTTACCCGCTCCGTCGACAGCTCGTACGCGCCACAGATACGGAGTTTTGCCGCCGGCCGAGGGCAGGGGCTGGTCTGCAGGCAGAGTCAGAGTAGTGCCGGCAATGCCTTGCTCACTGTAGATGAGGTCGGTAAAAGTGGAATCCTGGCTGAGTTGGAACTCATACGTAACGCCGCTTGGGTCAGAAACGTCACTCCAGGCGAAACTAACGGGCTGCTTTGGTTTGGAGGCGGCAAGAGGTTTGCTCAGCGCAGGTGTCTGAGGTGCGTCGTCTTCCATATAGAATGTGAACTCCCGCTCAGTCACCCCGTCGCCGACTTTCATTTTGTGGGCACCTGAGGACATGGGCGGAATTTTTAACATGATGCTAAATCCGCCCTGAGCGTTGGTAGTTCCGGTTGCAGCGGCGCTGCCGCCGTCAAATGTAACACTGACGGGCGAGTTGGCCTTGAAACCGGTGCCTTCTACCGTAACCTCCAAACCCACCCAGCCGGGACTGGTGCTTGATGTGGTAAGACTGATGTCGGCAGTCACCTTAAGGGCATAGATTGCCGTTGCGGAATTGGTACCGTCGGTGACGGTGATGGTGATGTTGCCTGCCGGCATGGCCGGAATTGTAAAGTCAGCAGAAAAAGACCCGAATTCGCCGGTGGTCACCAAACTCGGAGTGGTGCTCACAACTTGGCTGCCGAAAGAAACTGTGATCCGCTTGTTTGGGGCAAAACCCGTGCCTACAATGCTCAGTGTGTCTCCGGCTTTGCCGTCGGAAGAACTCATCTGGTAAATCTTCTGGTTTATGGTGAATTGCCCGGAACCGGATTTATACCCGGTGTCATCACCGTCAGAGACTTTGATGGTATGCTCCCCCTGGGGCAGGTTGGGAACCTTAAACGTTGCGGTGAAACTGCCGTCTTCCTTGGTTACAACAGTGCCCGGGGAGGTGCCCAAACTGTAGAGATCGTCAAGTATGAAAGTAACGGTCTTCCCGGGGCGGAAACCGTTGCCTGTGACGGTGATCGTATCGTCCATAGTCCCCGAGTCGGGGGATACGGAGATCTCGGGGTCGACGGTGAAGGTCTGCGTTATACCCTGTACGGCAACAGTGCGCTCGCCGAATGCGGCAGTGGCGGGGATGGTGACGGAGGCAGCAAGGACACCGTTGTTTTCAACGGTTACGTTTCCGATGCTGACGCCGTCTAATGTGATGGCAGCTGTCCCCGGGGTAAAACCGGTGCCCTTAATCGTAATCACGCTGCCCCTAGGGCCGCTTTTGGGAGTAAACTCGGTAATCTTCTCGCGGACGGTGATGGTGGCTGTACTCGCTGTGCCTGTACCGACCTTGACTCCGATGGTGCGCGCACCCTTGGGAGCATTGGGCATAGGAAACGTAACGGTAAAGGAGCCGCTGCTTGTGGTGGTCACATCCACGGCGATTTGGGTTCCGTCTATGGTAATGACGACCGATTGATTAACGGCGAAACCGTTGCCGGTGATAGTGATATTGTCACCCACAGACACAGGGGTGGTAGGCGATACCGTTATCTGCTGGTTGATGGTGAATTTGGCCGATGCCTCGCCGGAGCTGTCCTTGGCGGTGATGGTGTGTTCGCCGGAAGTGGTTGCGGGAACAACTATGGTAGTAGAGAACTTACCGGCACTGGCACCGGTTGTCGGAACGGTGACCGATCTGTCGAGTAGTTGACCATTGAAATAGAATGTGGTGTTGCCGCCCGCAAAACCGGTGCCGGTCAATGTCAGGGTATCCCCGGATGCACCGGAGGTGGGGGTAATCGTCAGGGCGGATTCGACGTTGAATAATATCCACTCCTCTGTGGTGGCATTGCCGTTTTGGCGGTCTACCGCATAGATTTCGTAGGAGCCGCGGAGGAGGTTGTCGGGGATGGTTATGCGCACATTGTTGAATTTACCGCTGGAGTTGATGCTGCCGCCGGAAAGCGGCGTGATGCGTTCGTTGTTGAAGTATATATAATAAGACGCTCCGGAATAAACGAAGCCGTCTCCTTGGATGGTAATGGTGCTGCCGGCCGGACCCTTGTCAGGCGAGATAGAGGTGATTCTGGGGGTGATGGTGAATGATGTTTGAGAGTAGTCCGAAGGGTTGGTAGTGGTGGCACTGGAGGCTCGCACAACATAAATGTCAAGATTGCCGCCGGGATAACCCTCCGGGATATTAAATTGACGATTAACGGTGCCGTTCCCTCCCTGTGCGGCGGTTAGCTGAATTTGGTTAGTAGTGGATGTTCTGCTGCCAAAGCGGATGAGAGCAACGCCGCCGGAGCCCGGGAGGTCGCCTGTAACGCGCACTTGGGTGCCGATCGGCCCCATGTCAATGTTGAGTTCGATATCACCCACTGCTGCCGCGACCGGAATAGCCTGTGCGCCGACTCCTGTTACCGCCATGGCAAGGGCTAATACTACGGAACAGAGTAACTTACGGATTTTCAAGATGTCGCCTCCTCGCTAGTGTAAATTGGACCGCGGCGGGAATCATTATCATCAAAAGGCGGAGCGGAGGCCCGTTGATGTACCCGCCACTATTCTAAAAATCTTATTATCACATGCGTATTTTGTCAAATATTACGCACAAAACGGTGAAATGAATAAAAGCCCTAGGCGTGCGGTGGCTGTTGTGATGAGAACTGTTGTTCTTTGAATGTCGCCCGAGATTCCCGTATAATTTCGAACCGTGCCCAAGCTTGAAGTAGTTTCAGATTTTAATCTTACCGGCGACCAGCCGCAGGCTGTACGCTTACTGGCGGAAGGGGTTATGCACGGTGACCGGCACCAGACCTTGCTCGGAGTGACCGGCTCGGGAAAGACATTTACTGTGGCCAATGTTATTGCCGCTGTTCAGCGCCCGGCGCTTGTTATGAGTCATAACAAGACTTTAGCCGCGCAGCTCTATGCCGAACTTAAAGAATTCTTCCCCAACAACGCTGTCGAATATTTTGTAAGTTATTACGATTACTATCAGCCGGAAGCATACGTTCCCGCCAAAGACATGTATATTGAGAAAGATGCCGACATCAACGAAGAGATAGACAAGCTGCGCCATGCCGCAACGCGCGCCCTCCATGAGCGGAGAGATGTGGTCATCGTAGCCTCGGTATCTTGTATATACGGCTTAGGTGAGCCCGAGGAGTACCAAAGCTTCATTTTGCGACTTGAAAAGAATAAAAACTATGTGCGGCGTGACGTGCTGCGCCGCCTGGTTGACATGCAATACCAGCGCAACGATGTGGATTTCTCGCGCGGGAGGTTTCGTGTAAGGGGTGATACCTTAGAGCTTTATCCAGCCTATGAGGAACAAGCACTGCGTTTCGAGTTTTTCGGAGACGAGCTCGACCGCATTACGCGCGTGGATTCACTCACGGGAGAGTTGCTCGAGGAACTGGCCTTGGTAGACATCTTCCCCGCCAAGCACTTTGTGACATCACCGGAAAAGCTTGCGCGAGCGATTGGCAGTATCGGCAGCGAACTCACTGAACGTCTTGCGGTGCTGAAAGAACAAGGCAGGCTTTTGGAAGCAGCCCGGCTTGAAGCGCGTACCAACTATGACCTGGAAATGCTCGAACAGGCAGGATACTGTTCCGGGGTAGAGAACTACTCGCGTCATCTTGCCGGAAGAGCACCGGGGAGTGCTCCATGGACTCTTCTTGATTATTTCCCGGAGGATTTTTTGCTTATCATTGATGAGTCGCACATGACCATACCTCAAATACGCGGCATGTACCATGGTGACGTTGCTCGCAAACAAACATTAATAGATTTTGGTTTTCGCTTGCCTTCGGCGCTGGACAACCGGCCTCTTAGTTTTGGTGAGTTTAATGAGCGCGTAGGCCAAGTCATCTATGTTTCGGCAACGCCTTCGGAGTATGAACTTAAGAAAAGTACCCAAGTAGTGGAGCAATTCGTGCGCCCTACCGGCCTCTTAGAGCCGACAATAGACATAAAGCCTACCTCAGGGCAGATTGATGATTTACTTGAAGAGATCAGGCGGCGAGTGGAAAAAGGCGAGCGCTGCTTGGTTACAACCCTTACCAAAAAACTGGCAGAGAAACTTGCCGATTATTTGGTTGAGGCGGGCATCAAGACGCATTATCTTCACTCAGACATTGATACTATCGAACGAGTGGAAATTCTGCGTGATTTACGTTTGGGTGTCTACGATGTCATAGTCGGCATCAATCTTTTGCGCGAGGGATTGGATCTGCCCGAGGTGAGTTTGGTTGCTATCTTGGATGCGGACAAAGAGGGGTATCTTCGCTCGGAGCAGGCTCTCATCCAAACTATGGGCCGAGCTGCCCGCCACGTCGATGGTCATGTGATTATGTACGCGGATAAAATCACAGGCTCGATGGAGCGGGCTATGAACGAAATTCGCCGCCGCCGCCAAATCCAGGAAGTCTTTAACCAAGCGCATGGTATCACGCCGCAGGGCATCAGGAAAGCAGTCAAGGACATCACCGAGCGCGTCCGTACTGCCGCTGCGGTTGGCACGTCTGCTGAAAATAAGCATGTTGCCACATCACGAGCAGAAATTGCTCGGCTGGTTGATGACCTCGAAAAGCAGATGAAGAAATTAGCCAAGAATTTGGAATTCGAGCGGGCAGCAATTCTACGCGACCGGGTTGTTGAACTTAAGCGCGAGCTTTTGACAAAAGATCTGCCGGAAACATAGCTTTGAAACGAGGAGGAGAGTATGCGAGGAACCGAAGGGAAGCTGGGGCGGGTTTTCGTGCTGCGGCTGGAAAACGGCGACGCGGTGCCGGGTTGCATTGAGGACTTTGCGCGCAGTCATGGGATAAAGGCAGGGAGTGTCCTGCTCATTGGCGGTGTCGGGGGCGGGCAGGTGGTTTCGGGCCCGCGTGACTCCGCGGCACTTCCACCGGAGCCCATGCTCTTACCGCTTGACGGTGCCCATGAGGTTATCGGAGTAGGATTTATTGCGCTCAATAAAGGCGGTGTTCCTAAAATGCATATGCACGCCGCACTGGGACGCGCGGGTAATGCCAAGACAGGTTGTGTTCGGCCCGGTATCACTGTCTGGCACGTTGGTGAGGTTGTTATTTATGAGGTTGTCGATGTTGCGGCGGTTCGCTTGCCGGACGAAGCGACCGGGTTTGAATTATTACAGGTTGGGGAAGACAAGAGTGAGCGGTGAGTATCCCGAGTCGCGGTCGGAGCGGCGTGAGAAAAAACGACAAACTGAGCGTGCGAGGATGCCCAAGCACGGGAAGAATCTGGCGCAAGTATACAAAGACGTACTATTGAAGCGGCTGAGGAAAGCATAGACGTGGGGAAGTGAAAAGCCCTAGTCGGTGGACGCACCTTGTTAACACGTTGAGTTTGATTGATGGTCACGGAGCGGTGTGCGCGTGCGGTGCGTTGACATCGCTTTGTACAATCTCTAAAATCCCTTTGTTATTGTTGCCAGAGGGAGCCGCCTGCTATGTCTTGGAAAACGCTTAAAGCCTGGATAGATGTTCAAAAGATTCCTCGTCACTCCAACGACGTCTTTTCTTTTGTCTTGGGTTCGGTGTTGGCTTGGTACAATGCCGGTGCGTTTCATCCGGGCATTTTCCTGTGCGCGCTAGCAGCGGTCTTTTTTATCGCCAACGGGATCTATCTGACCAACGAAGCCCAAGATTATGAAGGCGATCGGTTGAACGCAGGACGCATTGGCGGACGGGGCGGCATGGGACTTGTCACTACCGGCGGCACGCAGGTGCTGGTAAGGGGTTATCTGAAACGAGAGCACGTGCAAGCAGTCGGGATGTTGTTTTTCGCGCTCGCCATCCCGTTGGGGCTAGTCATCCAATTTGTTTTCCGCGCCCCGCCATGGACTATTCCTTTGGGGGTGGTCGGGATGTTTATCACCTATAGTTACTCCAACCCGCCGATAAAAGCATCTTATCGCGGCTTGGGTGAGACTTGCATGATGGTGGGCTATGCCCTCCTCATTCTTACCGCATATTATATGCAAGCCGGGCTGAGCTGGTTCCCGCTTATTATTGCACTACCGCGCATCCTCACCGTGCCTGCCCTCAAAATCATTCGGGAATTTCCTGATCGCATCGCAGACGAAGCCACCGGGAAGCGTACGCTCGTGGTCATCTTTGGGCAGCGGCGCATGGCATCGGTCTATGTCGCACTCATCGTGCTGTCACTGATAGCTTTTATCCCTACGGTGGTGGTGACCCGCTCGCCCTTTGCACTTTTGAACGTACTGCCGGCAATTTATCTCGTACGCAGTATAATACCTATGGTACGCGGCCATTGGCACAAACGCGCCGCGCTGGAGTTGGCTTGTTCGGCGGGCTTTATCGGACTGCTCCTGACGCCCATAACAATCGCGCTTACTTTTTTGCTAGACGGT
>Ga0209737_10002448_pt1 | contig 12996 bp, 11 predicted proteins | sample TergutCu122P3_FD_187284 | JGI IMG/M metagenome (GOLD analysis project Ga0209737, IMG submission 187284) | Cubitermes ugandensis P3 segment gut microbial communities from Kakamega Forest, Kenya - Cu122 P3 (SPAdes) (version 2) | ecosystem: Host-associated > Arthropoda: Insects > Digestive system... | reverse complement strand
GTTGTAAAAACACGATAAAGTTAAGGTATTTGACAGGTGTTTGAAAGGCATTTGACAGGTTAATATTATAGAATATCCCTTGCAACAAACATAGACAAGGGGATTTTAATTGAAAAGGACAAAGGAGGAAGCCGGGATCAACACATGGGTCGACAAGGATGTGCTGACTGTGTTCGGCGCTTCCGCTCCCGCGATCCCTGCGTTTCAGCCGTACATGGTAAAAGTGACCGCCAATGAGCTCAATATCCGCAAGGGGCCGGGGACGAACTTCGGCACAAACGGGAGCATCAAGGACAAAGGCATCTACACCATCGTGGAGGAATCCGCCGGGCAGGGTGCGACAAAGTGGGGCAAGCTGAAGAGCGGCGCGGGCTGGATCAGCCTCGACTATGTTCAGAAGCAGTAACCCATAACAAAATAACGAAGAGCGGGCGGTCGTTAAATGCGGCCGCCTGCCTTTACCCCAAAGGAGGTGCTGTCAGCATGACCGCGAATCAAAAACAACGGATTCTCGGTTTGCGGCAGCAGGAGCTTTCCTTTTCGGAAATCGCCGATATTGTCGGTGTGCCGAAAAATACGGTTAAGACCTTCTGCTGGCGCAATCGGGATATCCCATGCGACGCTTCCGAAGATACGGGGATCAAAGAAAACAAAGAGAACAATGAAAACTGCGACCATTGCGGCAAACTGCTGGAGCAGCGGCCGAAGAAAAAGCCACGGCGTTTCTGTGATGATAAATGCCGCCACGAATGGTGGCGTGAACACCGTGATTGCTTGAATAAAAGAGCGGTCTATGCGGTAGTCTGCGCCCACTGCAAAGCGGAATTTGGCAGCTACGGCAACAAGGGACGGAAATACTGTTGTCACGCCTGTTATATTTCCGCGCGGTTTTGCGCCCGGAGTCCGGGTGACGGACGGAAGGCGGTGGCGGCGGTATGATGACAAAAGAACAACTTGACCGGGAATCCCGGTTCGGAGCGGCTATTACCGCCGCCCGCGCCATGCTTTCAAAGGGCATAATGACCGAAAAGGAATACCGTAAAATTGATACAATTCTTCGCCGGAAATACCGTCCCGTAATCGGCAGTTTATTTTCGGAATATATCGCTGAAAACACTTGACTTTTCAGGCTTTTAGAGTGATATATAGGATGGCTCGAAAGAGCCGGAAAGGAGGTGTTTTCATGCGAAACATCCAAAGGGTTAAAACCCCCGCGAAACTCCCGTCACGCAAACGGGTCGCGGCTTACGCCCGCGTAACGACAGGCAAGGACGCCATGTTGAATTCTTTGTCGGCGCAGGTCAGTTATTACAGTAGTTTTATTCAAAGGCGTTTAGATTGGGAATACGTCGGCGTGTACGCTGACGAGGCGCTGACGGGTACGAAGGATAACCGCCCGGAGTTCCAGCGGCTTGTTGCCGATTGCAAGGTTGGGAAAATTGACATCGTGATCACAAAGTCGATCAGCCGCTTTGCGCGGAACACGGTCACCATGCTCGAAACCGTCCGTGAATTAAAATTAATCGGAGTGGATGTATTTTTTGAACGGGAAAATATCCACAGCATGAGCGGTGACGGAGAGTTGATGCTTACCATCCTCGCGTCCTTCGCACAAGAGGAGAGCCGGTCGGTTTCGGAAAATTGCAAGTGGCGCATCCAAAAGAAAATGAAAAAGGGTGAGCTGGTGGGGTTCTTCGGAATGTACGGCTACGACTACAAAAACGGTGAAGTCACGGTCAACGAGGAACAGGCTTCCGTGGTTCAGCAGATTTTTGCTTGGTACATCGGAGGGCTTGGCACAGCGAAGATTTCCAAGCGGCTCAACGAGCAAGGTATTCCTTCAATGATGGGCGGCCGCTGGAGCGCACCCCGTGTAGGTGATTTGATTTCAAACGAAAAACTGACCGGAAACGCTATGCTTCAAAAGTTTTATTCCACCGACCATCTTACCAAAAAGCAAAAGCGCAACCGCGGTGAAAAGCCACGGTACTTCGTTGAGGGGACGCACCCGGCAATCATAGACACGGAGGTCTTTGAAACGGCGCAGCGAATAAGGCAGGAACGCGCCGCTCATGTAAACGCAAGCGACAGCAGTGAAAATGTATATCCGTTCAGCGGAAAAATTTTCTGCGAACAATGCGGTAAACATTACAAACGCAAAAAGGCTGTCGGGAAATGGAACTGGCAATGTTCCACTTATCTGCAGGAGGGTAAAGCGTTCTGTCCTGCGAAACAAGTGCCGGAGGAAACGCTCATGGCGGTCGCCGCCGAGGTCTTGGGACTGGCGGTGTTCGATGAGGCGGTTTTCAAAAACAAAATAACGGCAGTACGGATACCAGGCAATAATCGCTTGGTATTTATTTTTTCGGACGGCAGGATTGACAAGCGGGAATGGCAAGACCGCTCCCGGCGCGAAAGCTGGTCGGAAAGCATGAAACAACAGGCGCGGCAGCGCGCTTTGATTCAACACCACGGGGAGGTGACGGTATGACGAACACAGCTACGATTGAAAGGAAGGTGCGGTTTATTCCCGCCCTTGCCGACCTCACATTGATTCCGCTCAGTACGGAATATGTTAAAAAGCGCGTGGCGGCTTACGCCCGTGTATCGACCGATGATGAGGAACAGCAAAAAAGCTATGATGCACAAGTGGATGTTTTCACGAACCGAATAATGGAAAACCCCGATTGGGAGTTCGTGGAGGTGTACGCTGACAGAGACCGTTCCGGCACTACCACAAAAGGGCGTGATAATTTCAACCGTATGATTGCCGACGCTCTGGCGGGTAAAATTGACCTCATTATAACAAAATCGGTCAGCCGGTTTGCAAGGAACACGGTGGACACTTTGACCATCGTCCGGCAACTCAAGGAAAAAAGAGTGGAGGTTTACTTTGAAAAAGAAAATATTTACACGATGGATTCTAAAGGCGAGCTTCTTATCACTATTATGTCATCGCTGGCACAGGAAGAGAGCCGGTCGATAAGCGAAAACGTAACATGGGGACAGCGTAAGCGGTTCGCCGATGGCAAGGTCAGTATGCCGTACAAGCGTTTCCTCGGCTACGAAAAGGGTGAGGACGGGCAGCCGAAAATCGTGGAATCCGAAGCGGTTGTCGTCCGGTTGATTTACGCCTTGTTCTTACAAAACAAAACGGCGGGAACAATCGCCGACTATTTGACCGAAAAAGGCATACCCACACCCGCGAAGAAACTCATACCGTGGAGTGTCAGTACGGTCATGAGCATACTGCGGAATGAGAAATATGCCGGGAACGCGCTCCTTCAGAAGTGTTATACCGAGGACTTCCTCACCAAGAAACAGCGCGTCAACAACGGCGAGGTTCCGCAGTATTTCGTTGAGAACAGCCACCCCGCCATCATCACCGCGGAAACCTACGATATGGCACAGGCTGAAATAACACGCCGAAACGCGAAGAGCGGACGGCAGAGCGGACAGCATTGCTTTTCCGGCAGGGTTGTCTGCGGCGAATGTGCCGGCGGTTACGGCTCGAAGGTGTGGCACAGCACCAGCAAATACCGCCGCATTATATGGCAGTGCAACGACAAGTTCAAGAACAAGGCGAAGTGTAAAACACCGCATCTTTCCGATGAGGACTTAAAGCGGCTGTTCGTGGACGCTTTCAACAAGCTCTACGCTGAACAGGCGGGGCTCATGGAGGACTACGAAGAAATCATCGCCGTTCTTACCGACACCGATTCGCTGGACAAAAAAGCGGATGGGCTGGCTGAAGAGTGCGAAGTGGTCATGGAGCTCATCCGCAAATCCATCGAGGGCAACGCCCACACCGCCCAAAACCAAGAGGAATACAACAAACGCCACAACGGTTTGATTGAGCGGTACGAAACCGCCAAAGGACATCTTAACGGTATCAACGAAGAAATACAGGCGCGCAAGACCAGGCGTGACAGCATGACACGGTTCATCGCCGACCTCGACAGGTGCGGTGGAGCGCTTGACGATTTTGACGAGCAGCTTTGGTACAACACGGTGGATACGGTGACGGTGAACGAAACGACTGCCGCTTTTACATTCAAAGACGGCACGGTCATTGAAACGAATATTTAAAATAAAAACGCCCCGCGCGGTTGTTCTCAAGGGAACGTTGCGCGGGGTATTTTTTTATGGGCTAATTATGCGTAGAATTAATATTGTATAATCGATACCCACCACTGAGGTTATACACATCAAAGCCGTTCTGCGTTAATATCCGGGCGGCGACATAGCTCCGCATACCGCTGTGACAATGAGCGTAAACAGGCTTTGTTTTATCAAGCTCACCCATGCGTTCCCGCAATAAATCCAGCGGAATATTGATAAAGCCATCTATTTTCCCTTGTGTGACTTCTTGCAGATTGCGCACGTCGAGCAGAGTAACGCTGCCGTCGCGGGGAAGGTTGTCCACATCATGCCAATGGAAGTTTTTAACCTTACCGATCAATAGATTTTCAATCACATATCCGGCCATGTTCACAGGGTCTTTTGCTGAAGAGTACGGCGGTGCATAACACAATTCCAATCGGGTCAAATCAGCAGCGGTCATTCCTGCGCGAATCGCTACGGCCAAAACATCACATCGTTTGTCAACACCATCGAAACCGGTAATCTGTCCTCCGAGGATTTTCCCGCTCTCTTTTTCAAAAATCACCTTTAAGGACATGGGTTTTGTACCGGGATAATAACTCGCATGGCCTGTATGCCATACGAAAACCTTGTCGTAATCCATACCGAGCCGCTTCGCAGTTTTTTCATTTACGCCGGTTGCCGCCACAGTCATGTCAAATAATTTAATTACCGCCGAACCTTGAGTGCCCGCGTATTCGGAAGGTATGCCGCAGATATTGTCGGCGGCGATCCGAGCCTGCTTGTTGGCGGGGCTTGCCAGCGGAATCATGACAGGCTGTCCCGTCACAAAATCGGTCACTTCCACAGCGTCGCCCACGGCATATATATCCGGGTCGGAGGTTCGCATATGCTTGTCCACGATAATACCGCCGCGCCCGTTTAGTTCCAACTCTGCGTCCTTTGCAAGCTGGCTCTCTGGCTTCACGCCGATGGCAAGGATCACCATATCTGTTTCCAGCGAACCGTTTGACAATTCCAGCGTCAACCTGCCATTCTGTTCTGTGATTTTTTGCAATCCATTGTTGAGATAGAGCGATACGCTATTCTGCCGCAAATAGCGATGCACGCTGCAAGCCATATCTATATCAATCGGTACGATGACTTGATCGGACAGTTCTATAATACTCACGTCCAAACCAGCGTCTTTCAAATTTTCAGCCATTTCGATGCCGATAAAGCCGCCGCCGATCACCGCCGCACTTTGGGGGCGGTTTTTATTTATAAACCCTTTTATACGGTCGGTGTCAACCACATTTCGCAGGGTGAATATTCGCTCCGAATTGACCCCTTCTATCAGCGGTGTGATGGGTACGCCTCCGGGGGACAACACCAACTTATCATAACTTTCATTGTAGGTTTCGCTGGTAATATTGTTTTTTATTGATACAGTTTTAGTTTTGCGGTCAATAGACAATACTTCGCTATGCACCCGCACATCCACATTGAAACGCTGCCGGAAACTGTTTGGGGTTTGTAAAAGCAAATCCTCACGGTCGACAATCGCGCCGCCGATATGATAAGGCAGCCCGCAGTTGGCGAAGGAAATGTGTTCTCCGCGCTCAAACATGATGATTTCTACGTGTTCATCCAGCCTTCGCAATCGTGCGGCTGCGGTCGCGCCACCAGCGACGCCGCCTATGATCAATATCTTTTTCATCGTCAGCATCCTCCTGTGTGCTTGTCCTTTTATTGGAAAAACACCAGCCCGATGATATAGTTTCACGGGCTGGTGTTCAAAGTTTCCCGCTCTTACCGGAAATGGAATTAGATAATTTTTATTCCGTTGCGAGGTGCATTTTCGGGTAGGTGTTCAAGCTGATGCTCCCACGCTTCTAACCCAATTTAGGATTACGCTCCGCTTAATTTTTTGTTTTTTGGGAATGGATTGTGGAATACCCTTACGGCAAGTTCATCGTCAATCGCACTCAGCCGTTTTTTGTCGCCGTCGGCTGCTTCAAACTTATTTAAAATTTCCTCTGCACTTTCTTCTTCCTCTTCTTGTTCATGGACATACCACTCCATGAACTGAGAAAGATCTTCGTCGTTTTTGTAATTTGCAAGGGCTGCGATGGATTTGATACGTTCGGTCACACTTCTTTCATGTTCGAGAACCAGCTTAAAAATTCCTTTCATATCGACAAACATACCCGGTGGCTGCACTATGTCGGAAAGAACCGGAACCGCGCCCCGATCAAGTATGTACTGATATATGTTTATGCCATGAGCCATTTCTTCCTTCGCTTGCATAAACAACCAGTTGGCGGCACCTTTAAATCCGGTGTGTTCCGCGAAGGCCGACATGGAATGATACAGATAAGCCGAATAATATTCCGCATTTACCTGATCGTTCAACGCTTTGGTTAATATTTCAATTAACATGATCGTTACTCCTTTTATTTTATAGCGGGTTTATTTAAAATACCGCTCTAATAACCCTTTGAATGCTTTACCGTGACGGGCTTCGTCACGTGCCATTTCATGGACAGTATCGTGGATCGCGTCCAAGTTCAGTTCTTTGGCCCGTTTAGCCAGTTCAAACTTTCCTGCAGTCGCGCCGTTTTCAGCTTCCACTCTCTTTGCAAGGTTTTCTTTTGTGCTGTCGGATAACACTTCACCTAACATTTCGGCAAATTTGGCGGCGTGTTCGGCTTCCTCATAAGCGGCTTTTTCCCAATACAGACCGATTTCAGGATAACCCTCACGATGTGCAACGCGCGCCATCGCCAAATACATACCGACTTCGGTACATTCTCCGGTAAAGTTCATTTGCAACCCGTCAATAATATCTTGCGGTGCGTCTTTGGCGACACCGACCGTATGCTCGGCAGCCCAAGACATATCGCCGTCCTGCTCCTTGAAGTTTTTTGCGATAGCGCCGCATTGCGGGCATTTTTCAGGGGGAGCGCTCCCTTCGTGAGTGTACCCGCAAACGGAACAAATAAATTTTTTCATGCTTGATAGTTCTCCTTTATTATTTTTATTTTTTTGGATACTGTTTTCCGTTGTGTTTTCAGCCACATAGCTTGACGCTTTGGGCGGTGTCTTTCCTTTAACAACGCTGTGGTAATATGCGTAGGTCATAGGCGGTTCTTTGTGTAGGTTTTCAGCCTCCTGCACTTCCGCGATGAAAACCGTATGCGTGAAGTTATCAACGAAGTCGATCACCTTGCATTGAAGCCAGCCCGTGACGCCTTCGGTTATATATGGCAAACCGGATGGTGTCAGATCGAAAAGAACCTCTGCGAATTTGTCCCTGTCCCGGCTGCTGCTGAAGCCGAAAATTCCGAAAACATCTTCTTTGACTTTTTCCGATAGAATGGATACGGAAAATCCCTTCGTTTTCTTAATGCAGGCGTTTGTGTGGTTGTCTTTATTTATGCATACGGTTAAAGTAACAGGCTTGGATGTAGACTGCGTTACGGTATTGACTACGCATCCGGCATTTCGCGCGCCGTCTTTTGCGCCTATGATGTAAAGACCGTATGATAGATTAAATAATGCTGTAATGTCCATAAGCGACCACTCCATATTTCTGTATGTGCTGTTTTATTTTATCAACTCCGATTATTCAAAGAGCCACTTGTTTTTTATTGCGATCCGGATAGCGTCTGCGACGTTATTCGCATCCAGTTTCAAGAACATCGACTCTATTGTTTTTTTGACGGTAGAGATGGATATATACCGGCTTTCCGCTATTTCTTCGCGGGTAAGCCCATGATACAGATCATTTAAAACTTCCAGTTCCCGTTCGGATAACGAAACGGCGTCTTCTATCTTTTTTTCCGCTTTGTATGAATCCCTGATTACAGCGATTTTTTTCGCGTAAACAGAGGCTTTACGGTCAATCATCCTGAGCCATTCATCCGGGATACCACAATCTGTCTTTCTGGCGGCGACACAAAGCGGGTGCAGATTTTTTCCCGCCTCAATGAACGGCATCTCAAAAACACCATTATAGGAAAGAACGTATGCCCGCTTAAAGTCCTCCATAGCTCCGAAAATATCACCGGTTCTTATTCTAACTATGGCGGTCATTGTTGAAAGGAGTAATTCACCGAATGCAAACCGCTCCTGTGGTTCTCTGGGGTAAGAATTGCTTAAAACGGTAAGCGCCTGATCCCATTTTTTTAATGCTATGCAGATATTTACATAAACCGCAAGCTCGGAAATGGGAATACCTACTTCAGTATTCGCTTCTTTGTCATTCATAACCAACCATGACGGAGCCATATCAGGAAGTCCGATCTGGGAATAAAAAACGCCTGAGAATAAATCATAAAGCAGTTGACGGCTCCAAAAATCCGGATTATCCAAAAAACCGTGCAGTTGCTTTAAAATTTCCTTTGCCAGCGAATAATTACCCTCGTGCAGCGAAATGCGGAGCAGGAAATACACCGCCACGGCTTCAATACTATATTGCTTTTTTTCGCGTGCTTTTAAGATCGCCTGATGCGCATTTTTCTTGGACAGATCAAGCTGATTTTTTTGATACGCAATTTCACAGGCTGCTAAATCGTCATAACCGTAATACATATTGTGGGATCTTTCTGCGATATATGACGCGGCTTGTCTTGTGCTTTCTAAAAATTTATCGAACTCCGAAAGTTCCGCTCCTTTTCCGACCAAACAGGTAAAGGAACGAATATCCGCGACAGCAAAAGCGCCGACTACATTTACCGGCGGCATGGAAGATTCCTTGTAATATTCTACTGCCTTCTCTAAATATTTTTGAAAATCATATCTGTGCGTCACGGTGCAGGTGTATATATTGATATAAGCCAGATTGCTATATGCGGTATAAAGAAGATTGGTGGCAAAGGGCGTATCCTCGCGTTCCAATATCCGAATGTTATTAAAACACCAATTTTCGGCATCATCATATTTTCCCATGCCCGAAAGTAAAAGAGGGATAAATAAATTTTTAAGTAATAAAATATCAGTGTCAGTATTATTTCTATTGTCAGAATTCAACGAATCGATAATATTAAATAAATACTCGCAAGTGTCATAAGGCAATTTAAAAGGATAGGAAAGAAGAACATCAAGCATACGTTTAAACTGACATGATTTAGCATAATATTTTATAGCGTCCATGAAAAAATTGTTTTCAGAGCACCACTGCGCCGCCTGACAGTATGTATCCTGCGTTTCCTCAGCGGATAAGAGGTATATCTTGCCTTGCAAAAATTCCAAATAAAGCGGATGTACTCGGTAATCACCGGTCAAGCTGTTAAACCAAATAAACGATGTAAGTTGCGGGGAATTTAATATAAATGAAATATCGTTAGAAACTATGTGCAGCGGCGTTAAAGGCAGATCGGACAATAATGCTGATTTAATCAAGATTTTTTGAGCGTTTTCCGGGAAGTCGTTAAAGGCTTCTGTTTCAAATAATTTGAAGATGTTTTGTTTCATGGTATCAAGAGCAAAATCAAGATTATCGGGGATTCTTTTAAGAACCAATGAAAGCAATTGAATTGCCATTGCCCAGCCTTTGGTGGCGTTATAAAATCTTGATATATTTCTTGGTAAAAACGGAATGTCCCGCAATTTCAAAAATTCAGCGATTTCACCTTCTGTAAAGCGCAGCTCGTCTTCCGTTATAATACAAGCCCTTCCTTTGGCGAACAAAGAAACAGCATTGATTTCAGGCTCTTTTCTTGAAATGATGATCAAACACATGCCTGGGATTTGCAAATGTGCGCAGCGTTCCGCAAAAGTCAATGCCTGCTTAGAGTTTATCAAATGAAAATCATCTAATACAAGGAATGTTTTATGCGAGCGTTCCTTCGCGTTTTTAAGTATTTGGGCAAATTGCTTAAAACGGGCAAGAGTATCTGGGAAACCGAACTCCCGCAATTTCAAAGCAAGGTTCGGTTTATCGAAAGAAATATTATGCGTAAGGTTCTCCCAATAGCTTGAACCAATATTGTCATTTTCGGTAAGCTGCACCCACCGTACAATAGCATCCGGCTGCCGTTCAATATATTGATGTACCGCCTGTGTTTTTCCATAACCGGCGCCGGCGATCACATAGACGAGTTTACAACGGGTCGCTTGATCGAAAATTTCATCGATACGAGGCCGCGACATATACTGTGCGATCAAAAATGAATTGTTGGTTTTATGTGCAACCATAACTTTTCCTCCGCGATTATTCTGCTTGTGTTTTTTCTTTTTTTCTTATAAGAATGAACGCGATTCCGCCGCCAACAGACACGACCGTAAAAAAGCCGAGCAGAATCCACAGCCACGTCATATTGCCGCCACCGTTATTTCCGTTATTATTTCCGGGGGTCGTCGTATCGCCCGGTGCAGTATTATCGGGATTATTAGGGTCGGTGGGTTCGCTTCCCGGTGTTGATATACCGCCCGGAGTGGTCGAATCGGAGATCAGCTCGAAAATCGCTTTGAGCGTGACTGCGTTTGACGGCATGGTAAACTCGGAGCCGAACAACGTCACGGGGCCGCTGACAACATCCCATTTCTTGAACATATAGCCCTCGGCTTCTGTCACCGTCATCGTTACGGTATCGCCCGCTTTGGCGAAGCTTACATTTGCGTGCGCCGTACCGCCGACGCCTGCCTGTACGTTTACCGCATAGGTGTTCGGCTGCGCGTCCTTATAGGTAGCTGTCACCGTGACCGGATTTCCGGGCATAGTGAAGGAGGTGTTCATGCTGGCGGGGATGGATAAGGTCACGCCCGTCACCGTCCATTTGTCAAAAACCTTGCCTGCCGGAGCGGTGTTTGCTTTGATATTTACCATCGCACCAACCGCGTAGCTGCCTCCGCCCGTGCCGCTGTTGACCGTGACGGCGTAGGTTACCGGAGCGGGTGCCGAGGTGATATTGATCCCGCTTATGGACAAAAATCCGCTATTGCCTCCCTTTGCGTAAAAAATACCGTTGTTGCCGCTTTGCTTGCCCCAGCAAACGGACACATCGGTATTGGTGATCAGATCGTATCCGGTATTTTCGGCATAGGTGGGAGTGCCGCTCGGTTTATTCCACGCGCAGACGATGCCGTTGCCGCTAATAGTGGGCGCGCCGCCGCTGCAATAGATGACCTGATCCTCATAGCCGCCGCCATAAAGCCCTTTGCCGCGGGCAAACACAAAGCCGCCGCTCACTTTGACCGTAGAGAATATGCCGTCCTGACCGGTGCTGATAGCGACGCCGCCGCCCTTGGCGCTCACCACGCCGCCGCTTACCGTAACAACTGCGTTCCCGTCTATACTTTGTGTGCACAGAAGAGAATTCACTGCGTTTAACGCTTCTACTCTACCACCGCTTACGGTGATGTTGCGGTCGGCAAAAACGACCTGGTTATTGCCTCCTCTGCCGCGTACAGTGCCGCCGCTTATATATACATTACCGCCGCCAACCGCATTGATAGTCCAACAAGCGTCCACCATGCCGCCGCTGACATACACATCACCGTAGGCACAGATAGCACTCCCATCCGCTCCCTCGCTACTTACCGTGCCGCTGCTGACCTTGATAACGGTAGGGTTTGATTTGGTGCCATATATTGCCATACCGTTCCCATTGTTTTTAACGGAGCCGCCCGCTACCTCAAACGTACCGCTGCCGGACAATTTGATCATGCTTTCAACGCCGGTGGTGCCGATACTTCCTGAATAAGCAGCTTTCCATTCAACCGTCGTGTTAGCCTTGATATTCAAGTTTAACGTCGTATTCGCGTTGGTTTTAGTTCCGTCAACGACGACGGTGCCACCGGAGCTTAGTGCGTTAATCTCGTTTTGAATATTTGTTTGAATCGTAGTCACGCTGTCGGTTTGTGCGATGGTGACTGAGGCCGCCGCGCTTGCCGTCAACGGCATGGCCGCGAACACGCCGAACATAACCGCTATAGCCAATAGGGTGGATATGAACTTGTCTGTTCTTTTCGTTTCCATGTGGTTGTTCCTTCTTAAAAATAAGTTTGGTTTTTGTGTTTTGGGGTTAGTTGTACGCGTCCTCAAACAATCCGGCGCCAAATTTATAACTGATCCAGCCTCCGTCACTGAGGTTCGCGATTTTGACTTTCAAGACATTAGGCGTTTGATAAAAGCCGCTGATGTCAATATATATTTTTTCCGTCCGCTCCGGCTGGGCGTCGTTCATTTCATTCGCCGGGACAGCCGCGATTTTGATTGTCAAATTAAAGGTATATTTGCCCGTTCCCTCCGAGCCGATGACTTTGCCGCCCGTCCAGAAGCCGGATTCTTTCAATCCGTAATTAAATACGGGGCTACCATCGTTTTCAAAGGTAAAGCCGACAAACGGATCGCCTGTCGTTATCCAGTACCCGGACAAGCAATTGAATATGTCTTGCAAACTCGATTTGGCGGGCAGCTTGGCAATTTCGCCGGGTAGGTCAATGCTGTCCATTCCCGCGTCGCCCACCTCCGAATTGCCGCCGTTGTTGCCGGAGGTCGAGGTGTTTCCGGGAATTGTGCTGTCTGTCGGCTCCGATGTGTCGTTGGGAGCGGTGGAGCTGACTCCGTGGGATGATTCGCCGCCGTTTGGTGTGTCCCTGCCGCCCGTTATCAGAATGACCGTCAGTATAACCACAGCGCCTACAGCCGCGACCACCGTTACGCCTAACAATATTTTTGCTTTCAAAGACATTTTCGTTGCCATTTTCATGACCTCCAAATTTAATTTTTATGTTTTGGCTTCGGTTATCACTTTACAGTCTTTATCACCTTAAATAAATTCGCATTTTTTCCATAACATCTCCCATGTTAATCGGTTTTCCTACATGATCGTTCATCCCGACCGCCAGGCATCTTTCCACGTCCTCTCGGAACACATTGGCGGTCATAGCAACAATGGGAATGGT
>Ga0209737_10002447_pt1 | contig 12997 bp, 9 predicted proteins | sample TergutCu122P3_FD_187284 | JGI IMG/M metagenome (GOLD analysis project Ga0209737, IMG submission 187284) | Cubitermes ugandensis P3 segment gut microbial communities from Kakamega Forest, Kenya - Cu122 P3 (SPAdes) (version 2) | ecosystem: Host-associated > Arthropoda: Insects > Digestive system >... | reverse complement strand
CGTATTTTTTGGTTTTGTCATAATTAATCACTGAACCCATTTTTTTGCGCTTCCATTTCAAGTCTGTTAAATGCATCTTTAACTGCATTTTCATATGTTTCTACAATTACAACATCATCGGCATAAACCAAACCCTGCACGCATTTATGTAGTATAGTTCCTCTAATATCCCGAATGGCCTGTCGCACTACCTTATCCAGGGAAATTTAAACAACATACAAGAACGGGAATCTCCTTGTCGTAGGCCCTTTCTTGTGACACATGGCTCTGTACTCCCACTTAAGTTTTTTTCTTGTGTTTGAAACTCAACTGGAAGACATTTTGTGGAAGAGAAACATGTTTGTAGAGAATGGACCATTTTCCGTTTAACCGACAACGGCAGACAGGCACTCCACCAGCATTGCATAGTCTGCCGCGTCCCTGGAGAGGCAACAGTCTGTGGAGGTAGCTATGCAAAGTTTCTATAGATTATAACCTTTAGAATGCAAAGACATCCCATTGTTTTCTATCAAATGTAGTGGTATATTATTCCTGCTACAAACACAATATTGATCATAAAATGACAAATTTTCAATTAAATATACGGCGAAATATTTTGACTATATAATAGCCATCCTCATATTCTTTGTTGGCCTGCTGGTTACAGCTTACATGTCGAGACATTCACGTGTCAATCGTCCTCACAAGAGAAAAAATTCAAGCACAAAGACTTTAATTAACAATGGGTGTAGGCATATTTCAAAATACACAGGTGTAAGAATGTGTGTTCTGCCACTCCTGAAATATGTCTTTCTCGACACACAACGAACATAAAACTGACTTCCTGCTTCCTGTTCGACGAAACCTTCCGTTTCGAATTAAATTCCTGGAAAATTCCGCTTCTCTTTTGAAATTACTGGTTCTACACTTCCTAGAATCGAAAAGGTAAATTTCGCGCGCTATGTGTTTTTGTGTTATTGCATTAATTACAAGTACAAATTTCTCACTATCTTAGAATATAACGAGGCCTGTACTTGTGTAGGGAAAAACTACTTTTTTCCTGCTGACTTCACACCTGTTCCTGGTCATTCAACGAAATCACTCGGCCTGGAAATCCTAAAATATTCACTTTCAGTTACCAGCGTTACCCATAATTTATACTTCCGCAATGCATGGACTTTTGTGAGTGTAAGTAGTCTGAGTTTATTGTGATATATTTTGATGTTTAATTTGCTAATTGAGTCATGTTTTCCTTCCAACGCTTTCTAAGTCACGTGCATTAACAGTAGCGGGAAGACCTGTTAATGAAATGGACGTCAGAACACACTGTCAATAGATCGTGTTTTATGCCGGCTGGAATATAAGGCAGTCAGGACAACGTTTGTTAAGAATAGGAAAAATGAATTTTTCTTTATTTTCTGGCCGAATTCTATCACAGGAACCGGACGGGAAATCCCACAAACTTTGGCTCGTGCAGACTAACAGCCAATCTAGAGAGTGTCGGTCACGATTTTGTATCGATTTCATAACTTGTCATTGAGTTTCGTAATAAATTAAGTAACATGACGAGTTGTTCACCTTGTCTTTATTAAGTGACATACGACAAAATATATTTTAATTTGTTTTGCTTATGTCGTCCGTATGCGTAACAGACAGAGTAACAAATACTGGAATGAATATCGGTTAGTGATGTCCTGTAATTGTAAATGTTAGGGTAAATATAATGTGTTTTTCTTTCCTAACAATCACTTGTGCTGTGATGGTGTATGGGTGTGCGCGTGTATAGTTATACACAATCTTAACATCGGATGAGGAAATATATTCGTAACTTAAAAATCGTGACCACATTTTCCGGAGATGTATATTCCGGTACCAATTGGTAAGGAGGCTGCACTGTATAAAGCATTCCGACAATTTTAATTCGACACATTCAATACCAAATGCTTTAACTGGGCCATGTAATCGAAAGTTATTATCTATTGAGGGTAAATTTTGAAATTGAAAGAGATAAGGAAAGTAATAATTTTTCCTACTTAACCTTACAGCAGGCCTAAAGGTTTCGACCTGTCACACCACCAGGAAAGTAGAGAAAACTTTGTAGTTCAACATGAGATACACTCAGTATAATCTTCTAAAAATTCAGCTCGAAGCATATATTCACTACAGTTGTTAGTCTTGCTTCCCGGCTCTTTCCCATTTCCATCAGTTCTTGATTTACGCCCTAGTTGTAATCCTGACACGTGGGCGTAAATAAAATTTTATATTTCCATAAGAGATGGTTGCCTAGGCAGGTGACACGAATAAGCATTCCAATGACGTCCTGTTGATATCCGGCATATGTACCGGTGTTTATGTTATTATTGTGTTACGGAAATTAATGTAGAAATGAATAATTAATTTTGAATGTTTTTTATATAAATTGAAAAGATCTTCAAACAAAATACCTACAATTGCCATGGCAATAAGTGTTTCATATCGTTGCTCTGAGTGACGACAAAATTCACTCTCACAGCTTTACAATTCAGCCACTTGATTACAATCGTTAAGATTCTTGCTGCTGTGAGGTTAGGTTAACAGTTGTGCGTGTTTAATGTTAGAGAAGCATGGTGATGTTTAGTTTAGGGATTGTTAATAATTTGTTTCTGAGATTCTGTTATTTCATCCTATTTCGTTGTTAATAGTTAATGTTAGGGTTTTCACAACGAATCTCACAGGTGTTCTTTCAGTGATATTCAAAGCCAATGTCAAAGAACTTGCTACACAGACACTTTAGAAGCCACGTTTCAAAGTCCAAGTGTGCAGAAAGCCAAAGTGTGTGATACCGAATATGATAAAAGAGAAAATAAGAAGTAGCGTAATTGGCAATAAGCGTTATAGGGAAATGCATTTAACAAATGAGAATAAAGAAATTTTATGGGTGTTCCCCTCCAGTCGTGAAATCTGTTTACATGAATGGTTAAAATTATAAACCGTAGTTTGTCAGCGTAAGATAAGTCAGGGTGTTTAAGATTTTAATGACTTAGAAAGCGATGTTACTATAAAGGGCTGACATGAATCCTTCCCGAAGGGGTAGTTAAAATATTATTTTATTTTATTTATATGTTTTACAAGAACATGAATGAAAGTAATATTCTTCCTTCTACGGAAATAAGTTTGTTTATTTTCCATTGAAGAATTATTCGAAAGGTAATTTCGAGAAACATTTACTCTCTGTACCTACAAACGTCAAGAATAGGAGCTGCTTGCATAGTTGGTGAAGGTAAATAATCAAAATCTTGTCTTTTAGTGAGACTTCACATATTTTCTGCCTAATATTTGAAATCCGACAATTTACGAAAGTGAAAATTGGATTAATATTTTGTTAGCGACATAATTAGTTTTATTTTCCTGGTTAATTCATTAGTATAACTGGACAGAACAAAGTATGTCAATGGATATCGCCAAACACGTTTCGCCCATGATCCAATCTTTTGGGATTCTTAGTAATAGTATGTATAGAATGTGAGTGGGAACGTTTTCAATCCTACTGTATTTTATGGTTTTTAAACCAGGATAAATAGCTTTTGGTTTCGCCCTGCTTCTAAGTCCCTCCTGGTCTGCAGCACTTAGCTTTGAATGGCGTGTGATCATTATATTCCAATTCCTTCTTAATAGGTTAAAATTATTTTTTCATTTATATTCTTTGCTCTTATTATTTCTTTGCACACTAAGTGGATTTCTTTATACCTTCTTAATAAACGTTGTCCGAACCGGTTTATTTTGCATTGTCACTGTTATTTTATGTACGAGCTTATGAAAAGCTAAAAGTAAAGTCACCCTAGAACAGACAACTAAGGCCTGGAGTGGGAGCAGATGTACAGCTCTACTCTTTCTTTAACCTCGACTGTAGTTAAATTGTTGGTTGTCAACGCCACTTCCCCACAGTTTTAACCCCAAGAAAGACCCGATACCCATCGTACGGGAGGCTGGGTGGTTTTCAGGTCCGTCCTGGATAAGTGCGGAAAATCTCGCCTCCACCGGGATCTCGTCTCTGGACCGTCCAACCCGTAAAGAGTCGCAAAACCTCTACTCTGTCCTGGCTCACATGTACTATTTTATAATTTTGATAACCCCTATTCATGTTTTCTGCTTACAGTTCCTGTCAGTTATCAATCGCTGTAAATTTAGATAAGCCCGAAATACTAGACAAATTTAATCCTTGGGTTTTCTTCAGCCGCTAGAGGTACACATAGACCCTTCAGCAAGATGGGCACTGTACCTAAGATGCAAAATTGTGGGTGTTTCACTTGAGGTTTATGTCTACTCGGCCCTGTAAGTTATAAACCTAAAAATGACCTGTCCGTATGTGCAGCTAACAATATAATGCACTTAGGTTGTCACGTACAGTGCCTGAAATTCTACTCGATTTTATCCAAATCTGTAGTATCTCGACAGATTTTCATAAAAGATCACTATATCAAATTTTACAGAGATTTTACCAGTCGCAAACGAACTGATTCATGTAGTATAACGGAGAGACGGACGGATAAGATGAAATTAATAGGCGTTTCTCAATATGTTAAAAAGCACCTAAATTCATACACCGTTGTTCCAATTTGGTTTCCTTCGTCCAGTGCTCTATCGGGAAACATGTTCTAACACCTTCATAAATTTTCTGTTTGCCGTAACTCTATTCACCGTTTCTTCCCTCTCTTCTTCGACGTTCCAAACACCGAGATCTAGCAACAGGTATGCGCATGCGTATCGTAGCAGTTGTGATGTAATTGTTTTTTGTTGTTTGATATGTTTTGAAACAGTGATTATGTTTATAAAAACTTGGTTTTTTATCCATACAAGTTTTGTTACGCATATTATTTTTGAAAATGTAGTGTGACAGGTTGCTGGGTTACATTATAAATACTTCCTTGTTTCGAGGAAAACACAACAGTAGAACGGAAGGTTTTTTCACGATGGAAGTATCCGGCATAGCAAACGGAGTTTCTTTCAGCGAATCGGACGACTGGGAGCAAGATGAGGTAATAAGACTGAAACATTCCAGCAGGCATTTGGGCGGACGGAATTGAGTAATTTGTAATGAGATTTATTGCGTATAGCTGCATTTGCAAAAGGCGATAGCATCAATTTTTATATAATATCTAACTGTTGTACCGCAGTTTTAAGTAACCGGATACAGGATTTTGGGAAATCAGCTAGGCCAGGAGAAAGAGATATAAAAAAATTACTAGCACCTATGTGGATAAAAAGGAAACATTAACAGTAGAAATATGCTCTCTATTAACTTTTGTAACAATAAATACGTATCGTGCGTCCTGGAACATTTTATCTTTTAACAAATTACAATGTTGAATAACAGACATTTCCTTCAGCTCACTTCTGAAACGATAAAGGGACTAATTTCCTTTGTTGCTCCTCCAAAATTTGTAAATTGTACAATGCGAAAGAAAAGTTTGAAATTGAAAATGGTGCCTGGCTAAATTAACAGAATGGTTGAAGTTGTGGCAAGTCTTTTTGTGCATGAGTAAATGACACTAACTATTGTACGAGCTTAAGTAAATTTTATTTCAGAAAATACTACGACCATACACATATATTCTGAAATCTCCTAGCAAGGGGATGGGAACGAAGATGATCAAAGCTCTTAGCTACTACCTGAACGTTCCTGCAGATAAGTTTGCTATATTGCAGGAAGTGTTTCGGATGTATCATATTGGTACTCTCCTGTAAGTACAATATTATTCCGTTACTGAGGAAGCAAAACCATTATTAGCATTTTTCTTTGGGAGTCTTATAATCCCCCTGTTCCACTCACATCTTCTGTTTCAAATTCATACATCTTATGGTATGGGTATTAATTGCCTGATTTTCACAGAACTTGGTATCGGGTAGTGTGTTTTAGAAGGACAAAACTGTTTAGTACTCTTTTCACTCCTTGCAATTGACACACCAACGGTTTGTTGCAGAATATGGCATTAGAGTGGCAGTGTTGCAATCTAGTGTGGGGATAATTCACAGTCAAAGTATACAAAGAAAATGAAGTGCCTAAATCTGGAAGTGTGATAGTGGTAGTTTTTTTTATTTGTTGATTGAGCATACTCCATTACATCAAATGCAATACTACATGCTAATTACACTTCACAGTCAGGTATGAATAGTATAGCTCATAGTTATTTCCTTGGCATTCGGATCTGTTGATGTAACAACAGTAATCTGCTATATGCTGGAGACTATTTTCTTAAGTTTATCAATTCGAGGATTATGCTGTGCTAATTATGGTGCATAATTGTTATAATCGGTCAAAGTCTATTGATTCTATATAGTTTAGGAGTGAGCCTAGGTGGTTCGTTATCAGCTCATGCTGGTCAGCTGGCCACTGTCCGTTTTTGTTACGTTCTTCCTTAGGATCCCTCTTAGAGCTTCTAGCAGGCTGCAGTCGTAGAGGAGGTTGTCTATCGTCTGGTCTCCTTGTTGGCAGACACAGTGAGCGTTTTCCCTTATCTTGAAATGGTGAAGGTAGGCCCTTGTCAGCATCGCTGCAACGTTCTGGGTTTTTCTAATTTTTCTCTTCAATCTTACCTCTACTGACGGGAAGAATTGTTTTGTTGTCAGCGCCTTGGTGCAGTTTTGCCATTCTTTTTGCCATCTCTTTGTGGAGTCTTTTTGAATATCATGGTAGACTGAGCTTATGGGGATTCTGCTAGTGATAGTGGTAGTGATGTAGGGAAACTCTTGGCATGATAATTCCATTTATTCATAATTTAGTTGTGTTTGTTCATATGTGGCTATCGTGTAACTTCTATTAAATAGAGTTTTTATACCAAAAATTTGTTAGCAGGCACACGTACATGAATGAATACTTTGATGAATAAATAGATTAATATTTATGACTTTGTGGCATATGTGCAAATATTTTGTTACAAAACTTAAGTTTAGACAATATTTCACTTTCACATCCCCGTCTAACACCATTAATTCTGAACACTGACTAGTATAATTATTACCGCCTGGAAACATGTGTGCAGAGAATCCAGAAATATGTGTTGCATGCCAAATTTTTATTCTGATAATGGCAGGAGTCCAACAAAATGTCAGTACACTGAACCAACCATTGTCACATATCTTTAGAGAATCCACATTTGATGGATGAATTTTCAATGTATTTCATTTTGGAATGAAATTTGTATATCGTAATTTTGAACACTCCATAAATTATATTTTAAAATAAGTTTAGTTATGAATTACAAATTGGGTTTACAGCATAATAATTGGATGCTCCATTGGTAACACAAATTAACGACCAAATTTAACCACATGAAAATTCCTTAAAACTTGTTGTCCATAACATGTTACATCTTCTATCTCATCTTTAGAAGTCAGTAGTCCTCGACGCTTGAAGATGCGAACGATTTCCTTTCGCAGTATGTCGGTAAGAAATTACCAACACTCACTGCTTAAATACCCAGAAGAGGCAAGTTCTATTAGTTTTTGTTTTAAATTTGACTGTTTTTTGTCCCGATCTAGGACCAAATTGTTAGCAGCAATCCATACGAGAAAGAACTAAACGTGACATTTTGCAGAAGTGCCCAAAATTTCTTTTATAAATTATTCTACTGGAGACTTTAGTAGACAGTATGCTGAAAGTACCCACAGTTTTATGCATAATTATTCATCTTCTTCATCATCATCATTCTCATAATCACATTCAGAGTAATTGTGCTAGTGGCCTGTTACGATCGTATGCCATTTCTTTGTTGGACTCCTTCTTAATTATCTGCCTTTAGGGGCTCAATGAAGCATTTGCTTTATTGCAAAATTATTTAAAATCAAAATTACTTTAATTAAGACAGGTCATGTATCTGGTTCTGTGTACAGGACGTGACATGAAGCCGAAGACTAATTTAGCAAGCACTGTTTAACACCAAGTATGAAATAATTGTGAATAATGAGAAATATTGTGTAAGGTGTTTTGTGTTGCAATTGTGTTTAACTTTGCCTTGCAGATTTGATGATATTCAAGACAACTCTTTTCTGCGTAGAGGTGTTCCTGCAGCACACAGTGTGTATGGAGTTGCCAACACAATCAGTTCTGCCGTCTTTGTGCATTTAATATCGGCGCAGAAGGCGCTCAGCTCTAACCACGCTGATATGATAAAATTGTACACAAAAATGCATTTGGATTTCTGGCGAGGAACAGAAATGGAGATCTACTGGCGTGATAACCATACCTGTCCATCAGAAGAGGAATACCTGGAAATGGTTAAGAGAAGTAAGGATAGAGTCAGAGCCTTGGATCTGTATGCTTGTAACAAATCTGGGAATGTGTGTTGTGTATCAGAATGCAGGATGTATATGAACTTATTCTTTGATCTTCGGCATTCCAAATGTCCTCAACTGAAATGGATGGCATTGTGTTTGTATTCTGGAAAAAGGTTTGTAAAATTATTTCCATCTCCACAACTTTTCAGTCTTTAATACCATATCCCAATATACTCTAACAACGCATTAATACGCAAGGTTAATAAAATTGTGGATACAGCAACAATTTGAAAAATGTTTATAAAAAAACCTTTGATATAAGTGTTAACGTAATTAAAAACAAATTTGTTAGTATATAAATTAATGCTAGTGTAACTCTCAAGTCTTAAGTCCATGTGTCCACTGTCTCGTAATGACCAGTTTTAGGAAACTGCAAAGACAAAACTTGGTAGGTCGTGCAGTGGAAAAATGTTAGCACAAGTGTCATTAAAATTTGTCAAGGAGATGCCAAGGTAAAGTAGGCAGATAGAGAGGGATGATCTTCTAGATTTTATTGTTTTAATGCACTTTGTACAAAGAAAGGACATTAAACTAGAATGGGTTTCAGTAGTCGTGGAGAGGAGGATGAATGTTTTTCAGGACAATGGTTGAAGTTCATGTAGTCACAGAGGAGGGTGTAGATGGGGACGTGGAGGCTTATTATTTTAATGTATTCAGTGGGATTAATAAATCTCACCTATAATTAATAACCTAATTGAAATTGGAGGTTGCTATGAAAAGGAAATGAATGTGGAAGGAAAAAGGTAATGAGAATTTCAAGACAACCATTCCCAGTGAAAATTATGATGGACTAAAATCAACCAGAGAATGTGGAATCTTTTAGTATTTGGGTAGCAGTTTAACAAATGATGGAGGATGTACTTGTGAAATTAAATTTAGTATTGCTATGGCTAAAGCTGCATTCAACAAGAGGGCCCTTTTGCTAGCATTTTAGAATTGAAATTTAGGAAGAAGTTAGTGAACTGGTACATTTTGAGCATAGTTTTATGTGGTGCTGAAACGTGGTCGTTTCGGGCAGTAGCTCAGAAAAACCTAGTCAGTTTTGAAATGTGTTGCTGGAGAAGGATGAAGAAGAACATTTGGACCGATCATGTGTGAAATTAAGAAGTATTGCTTAGAGTCAAAGAGCATAGGATTTCTCTACATGAATTAAGTAAACGGAAGGCTAACTGAATTGGTCACATTTTGCGTAGAAACTGCCTTCTACAACGGGTTGTTGAAGGAAAGATGAAAGGAGGGATAGAAGTGACAGGAAGGTCAGGGAGAGGACGTAGGAGGCTACCGGAAGACCTTAAGGAAAGGAGAGGACACTCTCATTTGAAGGAGGAAGCTCTAGATCACACTATGTGGGGAGCTCGCTTTGGAACTATCGTAAGACAGACTACTAAATGAATATTTGAATGCATATATTTGAATGCTGTCATTTTCAATGCAGAAGTCATAATCTGTTTTCTGAAATGAGACGTTAAGCACTGTTCAAAGTTTGTTTGTCATCATAAGTCAACATGGTAGATATGTGTAGAATAGGCAGACTGAATATTGAAGGAAGGATAATGTAGAATTCAACAAGAAATATGAGCAATATATAGTAGATATAGTTTTGAAACACTGTAAAATGAATTCGTTAATCTGACTTATGTCAGTCCACACATGGCCAATTGCCCTCAGACACAGCATCTTAAGCCAATGAAGCAAATTTGTATGTGCAGTGCTAAAGATGTCTTCAATTTTCCAAACCGACATGGTGAGTCCCTCATAATTGACAATACTTTTGAAATTCCAAAGAAAAGTTGAGGATCTCAAGCCAGAGGTTGAGGAGAGGATAGTGAGAGTTTCAAAGTGACTGATGTACTTGAATATATTGAAAGTGGTATATTGAGGTGTAGAGGAGAAGAGAGGTCTTTGTCTCAGCAGACTTCAATACTTGATTTTTAGTTGACTTAATTGTGCTGAATATGTCGAGAAATTTGTAACGAAATATGGCAAAATTCAGCCAATGATTCTAATTATAGAGAGGATTAAAATCTTTGGGAATATGGTGCCCGTCACACAGTGAGTGTGAAATGTGAATTTAAGGGCTTCAATTAAAAATGTGATACTTGTTATTTAAAATTTATTTTTCACATCCCACACCCATGATATCAGTAGAAATTGTTATACATTTAAAATTTCAAGAGATATATTCTCACTCTAGAGGCAGAGAAAACAAAATTTACAAATGTTTGTATGGGCTGAAGATAGTGATTGTAATTACTCATACTTTGTATTCATTTTCATTCTGATATACCTAGATAGTTGTTTTCATATTTAAGGATTCTGGCAAAATCTGTTAGAAAAATTTCTCTTTAAATTTGACTGTTAAAATTCTATCCAATTAAGGGAGGACTTATCATATTAAAACTTGAACAACTGGACAAGATTTATATCTGTATGCAGGGGTATTTCGTGCATATAGACCTCTTTGGGGTCTTATCGTTCATATTGCAAAATGATGGTAGGCTTGCAAGGTTAATAAAATATAACACTTACAGTTGTGCAATACGGATAATTAATTTACTTTTGTTGGATAGAGCAGTACCTACATACATTGAATGTAATTTTTATTTTTTAATTTTTACAATGACCAACCAATGCACAATTAATTGACAAATAATTATACTTTGCCAATAAATTGTACATTGTTTGACCGTTTACAAAATAGTAAAAGATACCCGGTACATTTTTTAAAATAATTGAATTTACTGTTCTGCAGGCACTGTTTGGTCACATTTAATTAAACGGAGTGATTTAAATTATATGCGTTGTCATGTTCTGAAAGACATGTTGCTTGAGCTTTGGTGTTCATAGACAGCAATTCACTGTTTGCTGCATGTGACTCTCCTGAGATTCGTTACTCTCTGCCTATCCTCTGTGTCTCTGTTTTCCAGTGATAGTGCAAGATTTGTAAATATTATTTTCCTTCCTATAAATGTCCACAGAGTCCAGTTAATATTAAAAGGTTTTATTATGTTCTAACAAAAATCACGAAATTCTTTTCCTTTTTTAAAATCTTTAAAATCCTAACCAAGATAAATATAAATTTTCAGTCTTTTGCTGTTTTCTAATTGATTGCACCATGAAATGAAAGTATATATTTTTATTGAATGATGGACTAATGCAATCTTTTAAGCTGCCACTTAATAGAAATATATTTTGTATTCAAACGGGAAGAGGACTTTGTTAACACTCTGTACACTTATAACTGACATGAGTGATTGAGGTTGTAGAAAATCTGATGTGACTTGTATTTTATTTTTTCAAGGTAGGATCTTTGCCGACTGGGTAAAAGGTGCTGTTCTTCTTATGAAACATTTTTGAACCTTGGTTTAACACAATATTTGTTTTGGTGAAACATTTAAATCTAGGAGGAAGATCCTAGATTGCTGTAAAGAGCAAGGTTGTGAACATGTGCAGCTCTCCATTGTTTTGGATAATTGTAGTTTGGAGGTAAGGCAGTGAACTCTGTTCACGTGATAGTTGTCAGTAAATAAGCTGTCCTGCTTATGTACAAAAATTCTTCCGATTTTTGGCCAGGAGAAAATATTTGTTAAGTGGGGTTCTTGAATCTGGGGTAAGAGTGTGACAACATGTAAACAATAATCTATGTTTCCGGCAAGGCGCAAATATTAACACTGGTGGAAATGGTTTTCAATTAAAGCCTTTGTTTCCTGTGTAGTATATTTTGGATTATTGCCTGGTGTAACTCTTTGTAGTGGCATTTTGCTTGTGGTTCTGGGAACAACAAACTGATATGTTCAGAAATTCAATGTTTGAAAATCTTCTTCTTTTGTTTGTTGCTTCAGCCCCTTATTTGCCTTGGCATCGATGATGTTTGCACTCCATTATTTCCTTCTTTTTCCACAATGAGTTCAGTCCAAGACCTTTTTTTGATACCGAATCAAACTATTTTAATCTAGGTCTTCCTCCCTTCCTACAAACGTCTGGCTGGGAGTATTTTATCTTTTTGCAAGTTACTTTATCCTCCATTCTCGCTATATCCTAACCATTTCAATCTTGGCAGTTTTAATCGTTTTTATTATGCTTAACTATTTGTATAAGCTATATATTTATTCTCCATACTCCATTGACACAACTTGGGCCATAAATTTTTCCTTCATATTTTTCTTTCAGATATGTCAAGTTTTCCTCAATCATTATTCGTGACACTCCAGCTCTGACATCTGTACAGCACTGCTGTTCTAATTATTGTTTTATATACGTTATATTTTGCACCTTTCCATAGCAGGTTTGAAACCCAATATATTTCGGAATTCAAAATACTTTTGTTTCTGTATGAATTTTATGTTTTATTTCAGATTAAATATTGTTATTATTATTATTGTTATGTAATGTTTTATCCCAGGTATTTTAACAGATTGACTTTCTCTATATCTCCAATATTTACGTTTGATGCACTTTTCTTTTGTTGGTTTACTTTTTTCCATATATTTTTTGTTTATCATAATTAAACACTGAACCCCTTTTTTGTGCTTCCATTCCAAGTCTGTTAAATGCATCTTTAACTGCATATTCATATTTTTTACTATTAAACCATCATGAACAACGGGGGAATGGAGAAAATTACGTAATGAGGAGCTTAGTGATCTGTACTCCTTACCGAATATTGTGCGGGTGGTAAAATCGAGAAGAATGAGATGGGCGGGGC
>Ga0209737_10002446_pt1 | contig 13002 bp, 13 predicted proteins | sample TergutCu122P3_FD_187284 | JGI IMG/M metagenome (GOLD analysis project Ga0209737, IMG submission 187284) | Cubitermes ugandensis P3 segment gut microbial communities from Kakamega Forest, Kenya - Cu122 P3 (SPAdes) (version 2) | ecosystem: Host-associated > Arthropoda: Insects > Digestive system... | reverse complement strand
GAGCATGGCTTTGAAGCTTGGGTATAGGAAGACTTCCATCGGGGAGTGGATGGCGGGGTCGCGTTGTTTGATGATGGTGATTTCTTGTTTTAGGCGGGTTATTGCGCTCATGGGGGGGAGGTGTTCCTTTATGTGTTGTTTGTAATGTGTTGCTTGTAATGTGTTGCCCGCGTGTGAGTAAATTTATAACTCCAGTGCAGACGCGCTTTCGCGAACAACTTTAGTTGTTTCCGGCCCAACGTTGCGCTACGTAAGCTCTTAAAGGACAAGAGCTAAGTAGCGACGTTGTGCCAAGGGTCTGCGTTGGAGTAATAAATTTACTCACTCGCGACTTTACTTTTATCCCTTTGCTTTCGGGCAGCCGCCACAGGTGGAGCAGTTGTGGGTGGGGGTTATGTCGGTAGGGGTTACATCGGTGGCGGCTAAGCTGATTGGCGAAGCCAATATGCAGATGGACTGGGCGGCGATTCCTTCGCCGCTTCCGGTGAAGCCTAGTCCTTCTTCGGTGGTTGCTTTGATGTTGATTTGGGTGGTGGTGATATTTAGTGTTTCGGCGATTTTTTCCTTCATTGTGTCAATGTGGGGGCTCATTTTGGGTGACTGGGCAATGATAATCGCGTCGATGTTTTCAATAAAAAATAGATTTTCTTCTAAAAGGTTGGCTACTTTTTCCAGTAATTTGAGTGATGATATGCCGGAATAAATGGGGTCGGTATCGGGAAAATGCCTTCCGATATCACCAAGAGCGGCAGCCCCAAGTAAAGCATCCATGATTGCATGGAGTAGTACATCAGCATCTGAATGACCGAGCAAACCTTTTTCGAACGGTATTTCAACCCCGCCAATGATTAGCTTGCGTTCCGGTACTAATTTATGGACATCATATCCCATTCCTATCCGCATTTTATTCACCTTGTTGTTTAGTAGACTGAGTCTGGTGGAAGTCCGTCAGTATCGAGTATACCCGATTTATATAATAATTACAATAATGATGATGGCATCACATCAAATTAATCCTTACATATTATATTAAGAGAAATTTTTTAGGTGAATCTGTCATGAAAAAAGTCTTAATCGCTGGGCTTCCCGAATTAACAAAAAGATATGAAAGTGCATTAAATTCTTTGAAAGCTTTTCCTGTAACTTCTTTGCATGTACCGGATCCTGACGATTATGATGCTCTTCTGTTGCCTGGGGGTGACGATATTGACCCGATTTTTTTTGGGCAGATAAATCAAGGTTCACGGCGGATTAATACACAATTGGATAGGGTGCAATTTCAGATTTTGAAGGCTTTTGTCCAGCATAAAAAGCCGATTCTGGGCATTTGTAAGGGAATGCAGTTGATTAATGTCTTTTTTGGCGGTGATATTATCCAGCATCTTTCCTGTTATAAAGTGCATGAATATTTGACTGATTTGGATATGGATCAAAAGCACATAACCCATGCGCGGGCTGATTCATTGCTTGCCGAACTTTACGGGACTACTTTTCATGTCAATAGTGCCCATCATCAGGGTTGTGGTATGCCGGGGGAAAAAATCGTGTATACTCAGTTCGCCGAGGATGGGGTGGTGGAAGGGCTTGCCCACAGCACCCTGCCGATTTTGGGTGTCCAGTGGCATCCAGAGCGGATGTGTTTTCCTCCGGCTGATGATGTGTTGGTGGATGGGATATTATTGTTGGCTTATTTTTTGTGGATGTAGGTTACTTTCCGTATTTTGGCTTTTTTTCGTGTACTTGTAACATTGATTCATCATGGGATTTATTATATCTTATATCCATTTCATTAAAACTTTTATTAAATATTGATAAACCGGAAATACCCAAGTATTCTTTCAAACCTTGCTGTAATATTTGTGAAAATGGAGCATTGGCTTTTTCGGCTTCATAATTTAGCCATGATGGTATTGATAATGTTTTTTTTATTGCTTTTGTATCAGTAGCACGTCTGTACTCATCGGTATCGGCGACAATATAAGTTAGTGTTTCTCCATCATTTAGCTTTATTGCATTTGATGGTGGGGGAATCGGATGATTATTATTTTCTGAATACCATAACCACATTTCAGCAGCGTCCTGCGCCATAAGTAATGCCTCTGCTCTATCATCACCAAATGTGTGGCATCCGGGTAAATCCGGAAATGTCACCCCAATTTTATCTTCATCTGCATAAAAAATGGCTGGATATACGTATTTCATATTGCACCTCGCTTATTTCATTTTTTTATTCCTGTATCTTTTAGGATTTTGGTTAATGTGCCGATTGGGATATCACCGGTATGTCGGGGAATGGCTACATTAACACCGGGTTTGCTAGGATGTGTTGCCAGTTCATGTCGCTTTCTCTGTTCAATCCTCCAGCCTTCTGCTATCATCTTTCGCTTCAATTCTTTTGCTGTCACTTTCCACCTCACATGATTATATTATGTAATATTACGTATGTCAAGATTGGATAATAGAATATTCACTTTCTTTAATACATTTAAATACATTTGATTGTAATGAGATTTATCGATAAATTAATTAATGCTTCATTAAGATTAATGCATAGAATAAATGAAATGCTTGGTGATATCTTTTATCGATATGGTAAGTATAACTATTTTTTAATTATTTGTCAATAAATATTTTGGATAATATGCACAAAATCATATGGTTTTATAGTTCTTATTCGCTTTAAAACTCAAATAACAGCATGCCAGATATTATGAACGTTAACATCCAATAAACCGCAATTGTAACAAGAACAATCACATTTCTTCATTTCATATCTCATGCGAGGGGTGGCGGCATGTATGAGCTGTACTATAGTCAATAGTCCAATTGTAATCCACGCCCCTACGTAAGGGGCGACTTGGAAAAAAGCGAAGTTTTTACTTCATATATTATTTCAATCCACGCCCCTACGTAAGGGGCGACAAAAGCAGACAGACACGAAGCTAGGACGGATTGGATTTCAATCCACGCCCCTACGTAAGGGGCGACTTCTATTTTCATCTTCGCGCGCGTGACAGTCGTCATTTCAATCCACGCCCCTACGTAAGGGGCGACGAGAAAGCAGGTAGTATGTATTATACAGCATATATTTCAATCCACGCCCCTACGTAAGGGGCGACGCATACGCTCCTGTTCTTTATATAAAATTGAGTATTTCAATCCACGCCCCTACGTAAGGGGCGACCAAACGCACCTTTTGGCCTTTTACGTTCAAGGATATTTCAATCCACGCCCCTACGTAAGGGGCGACACCATGCCTTTTAATATGTCATGGCTTACGGACATTTCAATCCACGCCCCTACGTAAGGGGCGACCGAAGCCCCCGTGCTTGAAATCAACGAGCGGGTATTTCAATCCACGCCCCTACGTAAGGGGCGACCGCAAAGTATAGACATGAATCACATGCAAATACTATATTTTGCGCTGTAACAAATTAGTTAGTATAACTAATGTCACGATAGAATACATTCTTGTAATAAATCATTGGAATTGTGGTGCGAACTTTATACATAATTTATGTACGCTTAATGTTCGCACCATACAAATTAAATAATCAAATCCCCTTCTAATTCTATACTCGGCTTTATTCCTATATGTATGACTTTATCTTTATATGAATTTCCTAAGTTGTAAAACCTTAAACTATCCTCTTTAGGGTTAATAATCCTTTCCAACTCGCTTTGCAACAAAACAAACTGACTCCAATCAAGATTACATTCAAAAACAGAATTTTGAACTCGTTGCCCATGGGCGACGCATTTTTTAGCCACTTTGTTAAGTCTTCGCCTACCCTCTTTAGTTTCTGTTGAAACATCATAGGTTAATAAAATCAACATAAGCAATCATCACCAATCACTTCCATAAAAAAGGTGGATATTCCTCTAAATCCCCTCGAATTGTTCGCGCAAGCAACATCGCTTGTATATGTGGAATAATCCCCCATTCCATTTTTTCTTTAAGAAATGGATGTGTTATTGTTTCTTTTTTTCGTTGTTGCCATGCTGATAAAAAGCCCTTTCTTGCCTTATCTGTCATTAAAACCGCCCCTGATTCCTGTATATCAAAATCGTCTGGGGTGACTTCACCACGATTTACCAACGATAAAACAAATCTATCTGCAAAATGTGGGCGAAACTCTTCCATCAAATCTAAAGCCAGTGAAGCTCTCCCCGGTCTATCAACGTGCATAAAGCCAACATAGCTGTCTAGTCCTGCACTTTCAAGTGCATTTCTACATTCACTCGTAAGTAAAGTGTATGCAAACGAAAGCATTGCGTTTATAGGGTCTGTCGGGGGACGCCGATTACGATTAGAAAAAGTGTACTCATCTTTATTTCGTAATATCAGTTCATCAAATGATCTGAAATAATAATGTGCGGCATTCCCTTCTATTGCTCGAATTACTTCTGCATCTTCGCACTTCAACAGCTTTTTCAAACTTTCAGTAATCTGCATGCTTGTGGATTTCAATAAATCTTCATTTATACGCAAGGCGTAATCTCTTATGCCACGTTCCAAAACCCATTTTTGATTATGTAACTTACCAAAAACAAAATTTTTCGCAAATGCAAGGCTTCTTTTTGTATTGTCAGAAATTCGATATTGTTCTTTTCTAAGAAGGACATTACCTTTGCTTTCCCCATGAAATGAACCTAAAAATTTACCATATTCACTTAGGAAATTGATTGTGATACTCCTTTTAGCACACTCTGCCATTAGTTGCGGAGTTGCTCCGAAATAGTTGAACAATACCAATCCTTCCAGATTTAGAAGAGGTGCTTTAAGTACGATGTTATTATCTTTCTTTATGCAAACATTTTCATTTTCGAGGCTCACTTTAGCATCTGCAAATGTGACATATAATGTATTCAAGAGTCGCTTCATACAAGATTATCCTCCAAATACTTACGTACAGAATCATCATAATTTCTTTCTAACTTTGGCAGGCAATAATCTTTCAAACTACAAGCTGAACAGTGCTTTCCCTTTTGGGCTTTTGGTGTATGTTTTCTTGAAAAAAGAGCATGCATTTCATTTATCACAGAATTAAGATTATCACGTAACTTGACGGAAAACTCAACGATTTCTCGCCTTCGTGGTTCACCGTAAAATAATGCTCCTTTTTCGATTTTACAGCATAACATTTCTTCTAAGCAAACGGCTTGAGCACATAATTGCAGTCTGTCACAATCATTTATCTTTGTTTTTCCCCGTTTATATTCAACAGGATACGGTAACCAAAAACCATCGTAGCTTCTAAGTGATACACCCATATCGGATTTATGAAATTCAACTACATCACATTCGCCGGAAATTCCAAGACTGCTTGATGAAACCTTAAGTGACCGAAAAGTGATTATGTCACCTCTTTTTTCAGCCGAATCCCCACTGTGAGTTTTATGGTGTAAAATTCGCCCCGATGCAGTAAAAAAGTTTTCTACCCATACATTTTCAATATGAATTAATGCCCATTGCCGGGAACAAAAAGCATAGTGTTGGATGCCTGATAAAAGGAGATAATCATCTTCACTATACTTTTGCACATCAACCATCAATAATCTCCGGTGTAAGCCCATCAAGTGGCGTAATCGTGATACTTCCATTTATATCAACATCAATACTACGATGAACCTTTGCAGACGAATATTGCCCTGATTTTGTTGAGTGGACAAACCATATTACTTTTTGGACACTCATAGAACCACCGGGACGTGCGGAAGATTCATCACCCTCAAAAAGACTGACTAATGCTTCTTTGATTTTCGCCGCATCATCAGCAGTAAATCCTGTTTTTTCTGCCAGTTGTGGACTAATGCTTCCGTATGTAACATATACAGCATTGTTTACTCTATGTTTCATACCCATTGTATCTGAAGATTTTTTTCCGTCTTTTGTAGTTTCGCTATTGACTGATTTTGTTATTTGAATAGACTCAATCGTTATTGGTTCAATCGTAAATGCTGATTGGATTGTTACCGGACCGCGAACACCAAGAGATACTTGATCCGAATCATCACCTTTTTTAAAGGCAAAAACTTGACCAAATGAACGAACATCAAACCATTTTTCACAAACCTTTGCATAAACAAGTGATTTCTCTTTTTGCTCTATCTGAGAAAGTGATGATAAAAAAGTATTAAATCGGTCTGAAAGTGATTTTTTACCATCCTGATTATTTTCGTCCGACTGCACAAAAATTTCACAACCTATATCTTGAAGCCGATTGCGTATTTTTCGTTTAAGACATACATCTGAAACTTCACCTAATCCATCGGATGTTGTTCTGGGACGATTTCCGCCTAAAGGGTCACCGTTGGGATTTGCATTTTTCACGGTAAACACCACCGCAAAATCAATTTTATTCTGTAGCGTCATTATCATAGTCCTCCATTTCTTGATTGTTTTTTTCTTTAATAAATGCTCGCCTTTGAGCGGAAAAACCGAGTAAATAAAGTGGCGAAAGTGGTGAGTTATCCTCATATTCATCTGCCAGCATAACCATAATATCATCAATTAATGATTGGTAATATCCCGCACCACCTAATTGATTGATATAGGGGAGTAGCTGTTGATACAGAATCCCCCATGTGTGATAGGGTTTAACTGAAAATGCTGACATAAACCTTATCGCGTTAGTTGTGCGAGTATCACTTTTGTTTGCTTTATACATGGCAGTTTGTTCTAGCCTGTCCGCTATTGCCAGCAACCGCCCATATAGATACTCTCTTTCTTTTCTTGTTTCATCAAGCGCCAAACCAATATCCTCCTTTTCGTTTTGTTTATAGTACTTTCGTGCTAACGCACATGATATGCTTACTGAGCGTTTCCAATCGTTTTCATTTTCAAATGACATAGGATTTGACGCTCTTATTATTGCCATGCTAACCATGCTTTTCGGGAAAGAAAAGTTACCAAACATGCACTCTAAAAGTTGTTTTCGGATTTTTTTCTTAAGAGTATTGTAACCCGCATCATTACCTCCGCGTGCCTTTCCATAAACAGCAAATAGAATATCATCATATGATGGTGCTCCGATATAAAATACAGGTACTCGTTTTTCATTTGGTTTTTCGCTTTTTGATGCAACCCATGCTGTTAGATGATAACTGGTTTCTTCGTGCCACTTGATGATGTTTTCAAGATACTGGTCTTCAGGAAATTCTTGATAAAATGTTAATGCCATTCTCCCTGTGGTAGCTGCATCAAATACTGCAATACAGATTGTTTTTGCATGTTCCTTAGCTTTATCGACATTACCTAATCCTTGAAAGAGATTTCGCATTTTTTTTGAATAATCAGCATCGACAGCAAGCTTAGCATCAAGTAATATTTTAGAATCTGTTTTTATGGATTGCATCGCACCAAATAAATCATAAGAATTTCTGTATGGCTCAAAAAGAGGATTGGTATTTGAATCAACTGCCCAAACAATAATCGTTTGCATATCAATATTGTAACCATGATTATTAATCAACCAGCGCAATGTTTGATGCATTTTTTGCGACTGCTCATAATCTACAACAACAGCATCATCTTGATTTGTGAATCTACCTACAAATCTGAACCCATATTCGGTATTACATGATAGGAGTTTTGCATTACCAGTCATGGAGTTGATATTTTTCGGATGTTGTCCTGCTATCTTTCCGATTTGATTCCCGGACAAATAATCAAATAATTCCGAGTCATTGTTATTTATTGGCTTGACATAATCAATCCAAGATTGTCGAAGAATGGTATCTTCCCAAACATTTGAAATTTTATCATCTAATATTTCTACTACAAAACGAACACCAATTTTTCGGATTTTTTCATTATTGGGCGTTTGAAAATCGTCACAAATATCGTATTCCGATTCCTTAAAAATTCTTTTCTTCTCTAAATCTGCGATTATCGTACCACTACTAACATAATTATAAACAGCTTGTAGTTTTTCCCGCGAAATGCCTATGGAAGATTCTTTCCATTTGCCTAACTCATTAAGATAAGCACATGTTTTCTTCTCATTGATATTACCAACATAATCAAGCTGGTCGCATAACGGATGAGCTGCTATCCCTGATGAACGCCCTGCCGAACTGTCTGTGCATGGAATTATAATTGTGGTTTCCTTTTTGTCACATTCTGCGTCTACAAAATCACCATTATTATCCAGTATAATACTAATTTGCGACTTGAATGTTGTATGAAAAATCGGTAGAAAAGTTTTTCTTTCGTCTACCTCTGAACCAGCTGATTCATGCACAATCCCCGTGGCATCCTTACACTTTTCATAAGTTTCAAGCAGATTTTTGAATAAACTCATGCTTCCCCCTCCTCTTCGGCAACTGCTCGCAAATTTACGTCAAGTTCAAACTCTTTAATTTTTTGCTCTTCCCGAATAATCCTGCGCTTAATTCCAGCGTCACCGGGTGGTGGAAAAATAATAATCCCATCATTCATTTCGCAATTCCAAAATCTTACGCCAAAATCACTATTAGTTTCATCAGGATAATCAATCCCGTGAAGCATGAATCCAAAACCGAGACTACCGTAATCATCATAAAAACCTGAACCCTTGCCAAATTCACATGGCTCTACATATGCTTGGCATTCGCGAGTGCCAAGAAATATATCACGACGGCCGCCTTTTTCAATACTGCGCTTCGCCATATTATGATGCTTATTTTCGTTTCTGTCGTTTTGCAACTCCGGACGATTCTCATTCCATATAAAATGTGCAAGTACTTGACATTTAACTTCTTTTAGATAGGTATAATAAGCTAAATCATTGCTGCCTTCTTCATCATAAATTTTGTTCATTTTAATTGGGCGAATTCCTTTTCCCTCTGTTTGTATTTTATTAATGATTCTGACTGCATCTATCACCCAAATAAATGTTGGCTTCCAATAAACTGATTCCAAAACGCCTTTCAAAGCTTGGTATGTAGGTATTTGATATGACGATTTTTCTCCTCCTACCCGCGTTATAGGGTCAGAAAATAGTGCATATTTTCCATGTACCTCAAACTCAACTGAGTTTCTTTTCTTTACTATATTTTGCATAACCCTCCTAAATGATAAATGTGTCTGGATCTATTTCCGTATTAACACCGACATCTTTTGAATAATAAAGTTTGCTCAGATATTTAATACAACTTTCGTCATCCATTATACTAATCGCACCCTTATTTGTCAAATTGTTAATCTCATGTGCGTATAATGATACACTGAATTTCTCCAGTTTTTTGATAATAGTAAGTTTTTCTTTTGATACTATATTGCGAGGATATTTAGTATATATTTCTATAAGTGATTCCGCTTCCCCGTACATCACCACCACAGATTCAGCTTTATTATCTATAACGCTAAAACTCTCCGCAGCAGTTCGAAAAGCATGTCTGACAAAACAAGGAACATCCTTACCTGTTTTATTCCGATAATTACCTTCTCCGGTACGGTTCATTGATAACATATCATAAATTGTTTTACCATCTTTTATTGCATAATCCATTTTGTTTTCGTTATTATGAAAATAATATTCATAGAATTTTTCCATAATTTTTGAATCTGATAAATCCGCTCCCCCATACTCGCGTATCAATCTCGCTGTTATTTCTTTTCCCGATTTTATGTCATCGAGTTTATCTAAGTTTTCATCACGTAAGGGGATAATATAGACATCCTTCGCTATATCGCTTTCACCATTTCGATTACATCTCCCTGCTGCTTGCATCACTGAATCAAGACCGGCAGAAGCTCTTATTACACATGAGAAAGAAATATCGACTCCTGCTTCTATCAGTTGAGTGGCAACACATACTATATTTTCTTTTTCATCTAATGCCTTTTTTACTTTATCAAGAATAATGCTTCTATGTTCTTGACACATAGATGTGCTAAGATGATATACTCTAAAACCTACTGGATTATCTAACTTTTCAAATATCTTCCTCGCAACTTTCTTTGTGTTTACGATAACTAAACAGTTTCCGTTTATCACTGCTTTTTCTTTAACAAAATCTGCAAATTCATCTGTACTCATTTCGGGTTTAGCAATTATAGATGTTCGATTGAAGTGATGGAATAAATTATCGCAATCAATCAAGTTGGGAGAATTAGCTAGTAATAGATTTTTTCGCCCGGTCAAATGCAAGCGAGGTTGGGTTGCAGTACATAATAAAATGGTAGAATTTCTCATTTTTGCTAAAAAAGAAATCACTTCATTAAATAGGTGAACTGTTTTAATTGGTAAAGATTGAATTTCATCAAAGATGATTACTGCGTCGGACATATTATGTAATTTGCGAAGGTCACTTCCTTTTGCAGACATTATGGTTTCTAAAAATTGCACCATTGTAGTAATAATAATAGGCGATTCCCAGCGAGATGTCGCTAGCTTTCGGATTTTTTGCTTTTCAACATCGTCATTTTCATCATTATCGGGTGTTACAATATTAGAATGGTGTTCTAGTATGACATCGCTTTCTCCATCCAAACTTAAAATATTATGTAATGTTGCTGATGTTTGTTCTATGATTGATAGGTAGGGGATTACATAAATAATTCGCTGTTTATCATGTTTTTTGCAATGATGTAAAGCAAAACGAAAAGATGAAAGCGTTTTTCCGCCACCTGTCGCTACTGATAGTTGATAAATTCCTGTAGATTTTTTTGCAGATTCTTTACATTGCTCAGATATAACTTGTCTTATTTTTGCAATCTGACTATTTGAACTGAACTTTCGGATGTTCTTTTCAAAAACATCTATTAGGTTGTTCCAATCTACAGTGGGGTATTTATACACTTCGTTGACTTCATGCAAATAAGCATTAAGTCTATCTGCGTCAATCAGGCATGAATAAATATATTTAACGAACAATCCCAATGCAAATTGTGCTGACTCTTTCTTTTCATACTTTTCTTGGATTTGTAAAATAACAGAATTAATTTCTGAAATGGCATCTTCTATAAACCTCTTGATTTTTGATGAAAAATCACTAGTTATATTTTGTTTTATCTCTAAGTAGTAATATTCTTTTTTGTCTTTTCTAGCCAATTTATCAATGAATAACCCTTCTCCATATGGAGATACACCATCACTAAGCGAACCGTGGTGAGCTGCGATAGTTAAGGCGACAATCTCTTTCAACAGATTTCCAATCCCATCAAAATTGTTTGTAATATCATCAATATAAAAGGCACCTTGCAATGAATGTAGTACTTCACCTCTTTCACCGCCATTTTCTAAATAATTTTGAAAGCGATTAGTTGCCTTTCCAATATCATGGAGATACCCCACAAGATGAGAAATATTTTTATAGTCAGAAAAAGAAGCCGATAAATCAGAAACTCCGGATAAGTGATTAAGCAAAGTTTGGTTTTCTCGTGCTAAAAATTTATCTATTGTAAAATTCTCCTTTTGAATTATATAATAAATTCAATAACTTTCAATCTACAATTGTATAATAACATATTAATAAACTAATTGAAAGACTATTAGTATAATAAATCAATAAAATCTCAAACATATGGAATGGCTGAGATTTTATTGGCTTGTTTTTTGTGGATGTAAGGGGCATATTCATGTGTCTTCATCATATTCTAAGTACTTTGTCCAGTGCATTACCTTTTGCCAATTCATCCAACAATTTATCCAGCCAACGTATTTTCTTCATAAGCGGCTCTTTGATTTCTTCGACTTGAACACCGCAGATTGCTCACTTGATTTTGTCAGCGTTTGGATTTATTTGCGGGGCTTCGGCGAAGAACGTCTTTAAACAAACTTCTTTTTCTAATTGTGCTTGCAAACTATCCTTGTCATACCCCGTCAACCAATAAATGACAGTATCGAGCTCATCTTTTGAGCGTCGTTTTTTCTCAATCTTATTGATGTACAGTGGGTAAACACTAGAAAACGTCATGTTGTATATACGTTCATTTTTCAATGATGGATATCCTTATTTGCTTTTATTTTTGTTTTTATATACTTTTTCTTCTAGCATCTTAAATTGTTTATCAAAATCACTCTCAAACAGATTGTCCTGAATCACTCGATACTTTTCAAATTCTGATAATGCGTGGTTTTTAGCTATCTCGGCTGATATATGACCTGCATTAGTTAGTAATTCATGACCATCAGCTTGCAAAATTCGATCTAAATGTTTTGCCCAATCTTCCATTGTCATGGGAATCCGGCGATTTGCCCTGTTTTCGGCTAAATCCAGATATGCGGATACGATTAAACGTAATGATTTCATTTCATCTTCCGATAAATAGTTCTTTGCGATAATAACATCATATCTTTGAATCTTTCCATCAGGGGCATCTTCCCATGTTGTTAGACCCATGTTATCTGCGTCAGCATCTGCCCGATTATATATGACTTCGGCAGCAGTATTTCCGTGTATGGCATAATGCATCTTGTTTTGAACTTTTGCAAAAAAATCTCGTGTTACTTTTGCTGTTTTATCATAGTCGATTGCAGTGGCATAAATATCGGTAATCTTCTGATAAAAGCGTCTTTCAGATAATCTAATCTCACGAATTTTATCAAGTTGTTTTTCAAAATAATCCTGTGTTAAAATCGTACCGCCGTTTTTTAAGCGCTCTTCATCCATTACCCAGCCTTGGATAGTGTAGTCCTTGACGATTCGATTTGCCCATTTACGGAATTGGACGGCGCGATTATTATTTACCTTAAAGCCAACAGCGATAATCATTTGAAGGTTGTAGTGTATTACGTTTCGTTCAACTTGCCTCGAACCTTCCGTTTGAACTATCCGGAAATTCCGGATAGTTGAACTCTCCGATAATTCCATATCTTCAAAAATATTTTTGATATGTTCATTTATAGTCCTTACATCAATGTCAGGTAGTGTCAAGTCTGACACTACATTTTTTAGTTCTTTTCCTTATATTTCCAAGGGTTTAAGCCATCTTTTGCAAATAAAAAACAATGACCTCCCTTTTTTTGGTATAATGTAGTCGCCAAACAACAGAAACTTCGAAAGGAAAATCAT
>Ga0209737_10002445_pt1 | contig 13006 bp, 9 predicted proteins | sample TergutCu122P3_FD_187284 | JGI IMG/M metagenome (GOLD analysis project Ga0209737, IMG submission 187284) | Cubitermes ugandensis P3 segment gut microbial communities from Kakamega Forest, Kenya - Cu122 P3 (SPAdes) (version 2) | ecosystem: Host-associated > Arthropoda: Insects > Digestive system >... | reverse complement strand
GAGGCGGGCGAGGATTCCGCGATGGGAGCGCACTCAAGTGCGTGACCTGAGCGGAACCGGAGCCCAACGAAGAGATCATGTCAAAGTGGAACCGGTCTAAAGCTTCACATCCACCTGAAGCACAGGCGGCAGGTGCACAAGGCTGATGCTGGCGCTTCTTCCCAGCGTCCCCAGGGCCTCCTCTATGGCCTCCGCCAGGGTGTCGGCCCTGTCCCAGCCGAGAATTTTGGGCACATGGTTGTTTTCTGTGCCCACACAAATGACGCGACTCATGTGCGCGCGGCCCCGCTCGCCCCAGTACCACATATAGAAGGGGTGCACGCCGTGGTAAGCATTTCCCTTGCGATAGAGGTGGATATAACTCGGGTTTTCCGCGAACTCCCGCTCATATTTGTGGGAGAGCACATGGGCGTCGCGGGTTTCCGGAAGGAGGCGGTGGAAAAACTCCAGGTAGCTGGGGTGGTGGACAGGGTCAAACTCATCATAGAGCGGGTGGGTAACAATGAGGATACCCCCCTTTTTGAGCAGAGGCGTACCCCTGTTGAGGTTGAAGAGGTAGCCCTGGGCCATGACTTGGACAAGGATAGGGTTGAGGATGGAGTTAACATTATAGGGCGAAATATGGGGAATGCCCATAATGACAATGTCCGACTGCCCTTTGACGGGGACGACATATTGGCGGTGGCACAACTCCAAAATGCGCTCATGGGTGGGCTCGGTTTTGCCGGCGAAGACGCCGATGACGTCATAGGGCGCCGGGACGCTGTGAAAAATTTTGCGTTTCATAGCCCTGGGCGAGCGCTTTAAGAGGGTTTGCATGGCCTTGAATTTGAGCCTGTCAAACTCTTCCCAGTGCTCTTCTTTTTTCGCGAGGAAGCCCAGTTGGCTGCCATACATGCGGTTATTAATCGCCGACTCAATGTGAAAGACTTTGAGTTTTTCATCGATGAGCTTGCCCATGCGCGTCATGGTGGAATAGAGCGCCGAGCGGGAAGGCTCCATATAGCTTTCGGTGGTGCGCAGTGTTTCAGGGTTGTGGTGGTGCGCAATGCTTTGGTAGCCCGCAAGCCCTGTGGCGACGGACTTGTGGCCGCCATTCATGGGGACAAAGTTCAGGTTGACATAAATGAGCAAGTCACTTTCCGCAGCGCGGCGGTTGATGATGACAGGCTCGCCAAGCTCTGTCTTTCCGAGCTCAAGCATGCCCTCCTTGTCCTCAGCGTCGTGGTTATAATAGCGGTCCGGAAAGAAGGCGCCAAAAATTTTCTTGCCCACCATGCGCTTCATTTCAGCGTCCGTCATACGGCGGTGGAGGGCATTGGCGATGACGAGGTGGATGTCGTCGACGCCCGAGTCGGAAAGCAATTCGAGGACAACTTCGAGGATGCTTTGGCGCACGTCCGGCGTCACCATGGGCGGAAGCGGCATCGAAATATCATCAATGGCGATGGTAACCTTCATGCCCGGGCGCAACAGGGCATGAAGGGGCTCCATCTCCAGGGGGTTGTTAATGGCCCAGCGGATGGCGGCCTTCAAATTGGGCACACCCTCCAGCGGGGAGCGGGGGAAAATAACCCGCGTCCCGACGGGCAAGTCCTCCAGGAGGAGGTCCTCCCCCGAGAAGAGGACCCTGGGGGGGGAGCCCTTCTCCTGGAAGACGACGTGGGAGTCTTTGTCATAGAGTTGTTTGAGGGTTTTGAAAGGAGTCATGGTTTCACTTGAGGTGGAGGATAGGCCAGTTATAGGCATTCGCCAAAGCCCGGAGGCGAAAATCCGGGTTAACAACGGTAGGCCGCCCGACAGCAGCCAGCATGGCATAGTCCGAGGCGCTGTCGGAGTAGGCATGGCATTGGTTAAGGGCCAGGTGGTGTTTTTCGCAATAAGCGCGGATGGCGTCGGCCTTGTTGGCGCCCTCAATAATGGGTGGAATAACCTTCCCTGTGGCAACCCCCCCAACAAATTGGAGTTTGTTGGCAATTAAGTCATCAGCGCCGAAATAGCGGACAAGCGGCACAACCGAGAAGTCCAAGGCGCCGGTGACAAAGACAATTCTGCAGCCGACCCGCCTGGCCTCTTCGACCAAGTCAACGGCCTGCGGGTAGATGGCTTTTTTCAGGACATCTTCAAACAAGTCCTCGGCCAGGACATGCAAGCGGTCCTCAGACAAGCCCTTATAATAGCGGTAGAAAAACTCATTAAAGGTTTTTCTGTCGATGAGATCTAAGGCGCCGAAGAGGGGGATGCTGGCCAAAGCAGAGAGGGTACGTTTAAAAATTCCGCGGAGGCTTCCCTGGTTTCCGGCATAATAAGCGTAGGTATGGACGACGTTGGTGGAGACAAGAGTGCCATCCACATCATAAAAAGCAGCCCTCCCCGGAGGGAGAGGGTTTCGGGAGGGCTTAGTCACGGCCAGAAGCTCCTTGGAAGAAGAAAGGACAGCAAAGCATATATCCAGGAGACATTTTAGTGCGAAAATGATTATTGATGGGGCGCATAGAAGAAATTGTTGACTCTGAGGGGTGAAGAAGGCTCTGTTTCAAAGGATTTCACGTTTGTAAATTTCAACGCGCCTGCTGGAAAGTCCACAGGCCACACCAGGAGAAGAAGAAGAAGATGGCCGCCAAAAAGCCCGCTGCAAAAAAGAAGACTGCTCCCAAAGCTGCACCGAAAAAAACCATCACCAAGAAACTTGCTACAAAGAAAGCACCTGTGAAAAAAACAGCTGCCAAAAAAACAGTGACGAAGCAAGCCAAAGTCAGAACGAATTCTGCATTTATGGTTGAGCTCCAGCCTTCTGCGCAGCTGGCAGAGGTGGTGGGAAGCAAGCCATTGCCTCGCACCAAAGTCATCAGTCAAATTTGGGACTATGTGAAAGAGAATGGTTTGCAAGACAGCAAAGACAAGCGCCTCATCAACCTGGATGACACGCTGAAGGCGATTTATGGGAACAAGAAACAAATTCACATGACAGAAGTGTCCCAGGCTTTCAAACACCTGAGCTGAAAAGCGCGTTGGGTTTGAGAGAAGTTTTTTGAAGAGGCAAGGGCTTTGTTGGCGACAGTCAGCGAGGCCCTGGCCCTTAGCAGTCACCGAAGCCAGACTCAAGCCGCAGAGCGTTTGTTTGGAAAAGCGCATGTCCGAGAAAGACCATCGTTCTGACTTTGAAGTATGGCGGGGGGTGAGCTATCCTTTAGGCGCAAGTTACGACGGCGGGGGAGTCAACTTCGCCGTCTGGTCCGAGAGTGCAACGGGAATTGACGTATGCCTTTTTGACCCGGAAAACCCGTCAAGAGAATTGTGTACTTTGCCGTTGGTGGATGTGACGCACCACGTATGGCACGGCTATATACCCGGTTTGAAGCCGGGGGCGCTCTATGGTTTTAGAGCGCAAGGCCCCTGGCAACCCGAGCGGGGTTTGCGTTTCAATGCGCACAAGCTTTTGATGGACCCCTATGCGAGGGTTTTGGTTGGAGGGGTTGACCCAGCAGGCCCGCTGGGTGACTCGAATGCGGCAAGAGGGAATGAGCTGCAGATGAATGAGGAGGACAGCGCGGATTTTGTACCGCGCTGCATGGTGGAGGATGGCCGCTATGACTGGGGAGGCGAAACGCGTCCCAACATCATCTGGCGGCGCACCATTCTCTATGAGTTGCACATAGGAGGGTTTACCGCGCGTCACCCAGGCGTCCCCCCGGAGTTGCGCGGAACCTATTTGGGGCTGGCACACCCTGCAGCCATTCGTCATTTGTTGGAGCTTGGAATTACCTCCGTGCAGCTGATGCCTGTACATGCCGGGTGCACCGAAGGTTTTTTAAGCGCCATGGGGCTTTCGAATTATTGGAATTATAACACGCTCTCTTTCTTCGCCCCGGATGCGCGCTTTGCTTCTTCCAAAAAACCCGGCCAGGCGGTTGTTGAGTTTAAAGAGATGGTGAAAGCGCTGCATGAGGCAGGACTCGAAGTCATTTTGGACGTGGTCTACAACCACAGCTGCGAGGGCAACCACCTGGGGCCCGCGCTGTCTTTCAAAGGGCTGGACAACCCCAACTACTATTGGCTGGAGCCCGGCAACTTAGCGCGCTACCGCAACTATACAGGCTGCGGAAACACACTCAAACTCAGTCACCCGCAGGTGCTGAAACTGGTGTTGGATTCGCTGCGCTATTGGGTGACAGAGATGCACGTCGACGGGTTTCGTTTTGACTTGTGCTCCGTCATGGGCCGAACAGGAGAGGGAGGTTTTGACCCGAAGGCGGCCTTTTTTCAAGCCGTCTACCAAGACCCGGTTTTGTCGCGCGTGAAGCTGATTGCCGAGCCCTGGGATGTGGGCCCGGGGGGCTATCGCGCGGGCGGTTTTCCCCTGCAGTGGGCGGAGTGGAACGACAGGTTTCGCGAAACCATTCGTCGCTTTTGGCGAGGCGATGAGAGGCAGGCCGCAGAAATTGGCTATCGCCTGACAGGCTCTTCGGATTTGTTTCGCGCTTCGGGAAGAAGGCCTTCGGCCTCCATCAACTATGTCGCCAGCCATGATGGATTTACTCTGAACGACTTGGTGAGTTATTCCCGCAAACGCAATGAGCCAAACGGCGAAGAAAACCGGGACGGCACCAATGAGAACCACTCATGGAATTGCGGCATTGAAGGCGAAACCAACGACGAAAAAGTGTTGGCACTGCGCGAGAGACAAAAGCGAAATTTTCTAGCGACACTTTTCATTTCTCAGGGCACGCCCATGCTGACAGCTGGTGATGAGATGGGGAGGACTCAAAAAGGAAACAACAACGCCTACTGTCAGGCCAACGACATTTCCTGGGTGAATTGGGAGCTGGACGAGCGCCAGACGGCGCTTTTGGACTTTACGCGGCGCTGCATCCGCATTCGCCAGGGCATGCCCGTGCTTTTGCGCCGCAGTTTTTTTCTAGGTGAAACCCTGGAAGACTCCCGCTTCAGAGACTTGGCCTGGTTTCGCCCGGACGGGCATGAGATGACGCACTCGGACTGGCAACTCCCCTACGTACGTTGCCTGGGGCTGTTTTTGGGGGGAGATGCCATCGCAACTTTGGACCCGAAGGGGCGAAAGCTGCTGGGGGACACTCTGTTTATTCTGTTAAATGCGCATTATGAAGCCGTCCCCATTTGCCTGCCCGGAGAAGAATGGGGCTCCCGCTGGGACGTGCTTTTGGACACAGCGCAGGAAGTGACTTCAGAGCGCGCTTTGAGTGCTTCGGCAAAGTTTCTCCTGCATGGCCGCAGCATGCTCGTCCTCGTCCAGTCCTGAAGGGTCTTTTTGGCCTCAGCTGAACGAACGAGGCAGGGGCCACTCAGGTCACGCACTCAAGTGCGCTCCCATCGCGTCCCCTCCCTCGTTCGTCCACCTGAGACCAAAAATCCTCCTTCAGGACTTGTTAAGGGGCTTTTTGTCCTCTGGCGGACGCAGCCTCGGCTTGGGGTGCGCTCCCTCCAGTGTGTGAGCTGGACTGTTTTCATGTTGAATTGATCTGCTCTTAACGTCGCCCCTGCGAAAGCAGGGGTCCAGGGGTGCAGTCGGAAAGCCATTGACTTTATTTCCTTTAACCACGCAGCTCTGGACCCCCGCGTTCGCGGGGGCGACGGGTTTAACATGAAAACAGTCTAGAATGGCCCCTGAAGGAGGATTTTTGGTCTCAGGCAGACGCAGCCTCGGCTTCCGCTTAGGGGTGCGCTCTCTCCAGTGCGTGGGCATGGGCTGCGCGCAAAAGCCTGTCGCGCAGCGCCCCACCCAGGCCGTCGTCCCCCGGGAGGCTTATAAGCAAAACGTCGAAGTGCTGCTTGTCAAGCTCATGCAAGAGGGCATAAAGCGCCTGCGCAAGCTCCGGCAAGTCCTCCGGGAGGCGGACCCACTGGGCGTTTTTGGGGAGGGCAGGTTTGTGCGGATGCAAAACGGCGATGGTTTTCCCCTGGGCACACAGGGCTGCCGCACGGGCTTCAAGCTCTCCGGGTTTTGCCAGGAGGAGGGGCGTCCTTGGGGCATAATGCGCAGGAAGAGAGCCCGGGGAGGGCGGAGGGTGAAGGCTTTTTTGAGGAAGGAAGCCCAACACCTTGGCGAGGGTTTGGGCAGGCAGGCCCCCCGGGCGGGCGATGGCAGGAGGGGTGGCGCTCAAGTCGAGGATGGTAGACTCGATGCCCACGCTGCAAGGCCCCCCATCCAGGATGAAGTCTACCTTCTCTTTCAAGTCCTGCCTCACATGCTCCGCCCTCGTTGGGCTTAGGCGTCCAAAGGAGTTGGCCGAGGGCGCGACGAGGCCGCCGTTAAAAGCCTGGAGCACCGCCAAAGTCAGCGGGTGGGAAGGCACCCTCAAGGCGATGGTTGCATGCCCGCCGACAATGGCAGCGGGGACTTCTGGTTTTCGGCGAAGCAGCAAAGTCAGCGGCCCTGGCCAGAAGGTTTCGGCAAGTTTCCAGGCCACCTGCGGAATGCCTTCGGCCCATTGGCCAAGCTCCCCCGCGCCCCCCAGGTGTACAATCAACGGGTGGGAAGCAGGCCGGCCCTTGGCAGCAAACACCCTCGCGACGGCCCGCGGGTTTTGCGCATCCGCCGCCAGGCCATAAACGGTTTCGGTGGGCAAAGCCACGAGGCCGCCCTCTCTCAAAACCCTGACGGCTTTTTCGACTTCTCTCTTTGACATACGCGCCCTCCTCCTAGCCACAACGACAGGCTTTATACAAGCGAGGTATTCGCCAGGTGCCGCGCCTCGTGCTCCAAAAGCCAGCGTTTGACGTCCAGGCCGCAGGCAAAGCCGCACAGGCTTCCATCGCTGCCTAGGACGCGGTGGCAGGGCAGTACAAGGAAGAGGGGGTTTTTCCCCACGGCGCTGCCGGTAGCGCGGAAGGCTTTGGGGCGGCCGGTGGCGGCGGCGATGTTGGCGTAGCTTGGGCGCTGGCAGGGCGCTATGTGGGCAAGGGCCCGCCACACCTCCCGCTGGAAGGGGGTACCCCGCGGGGGCACCGTTTTAAAGGCGTCCAAGGCGCCAAGGTCCCCCGCGAAGTATGCCTCCAGGGCCAGGGCAAAAGCCCCCTCCTCCCGGGAGGGCGGCAAGGCATTCTCCGGGCAATGTTGCCAGGGTTTGAGGGCAACCTCCCAGAGGGAGGCGCCATGGAAGGCAAAACCAACAGCCCCCAGCGGGGAGGGGTGCCAAAACAACCGCTGTCCGCTTGGATTCACTAGAACACGGCATCCAAGCCCAGAGACAGCATGGTATCAAGCTTTTGAGCGCCCTCAGGCGGCGCGCTGTCATGCCGGAATGTCAAAGCCGTGCTGACAGAAAAAACCTGGTTGAGCCGCACAAGAATGCGGGTGGTGGAATTCACCCAAAAGCGCTTTGCCTCAATGACGTTGAGCAGCACCTCAAAGTCTTCCCCAAAAGTAACGCCATCGGTCAGCATATAGCGGAAAACCAGCGCCGCGCGCGGGGCAACCACCTGGACGTTGGGCAAATTCCGCGGCTCGGTGGGAACGTCCTCCGGGGGGAGGGACTGAATTTCGGTGGCCGTCGGGTAATAGCGGAAGCGGGACTCATAGGCATAGCGCAGACCGAAGTCCGTGGAGAGCAGCGTTTTTTGTGCGCTGCCGACTTTGTTGTCTATCCAAATGACGCCCGTCCCCAATTCCGCAAAAGGCCGCGCTTCAATGAGGCGAATATGGTCAAAGTCAATGCCCGAAAGCGCATAGCCGCTCAGCATCAAATTAAAGCGCCTGTCCACCCGAAGGTCGGCGCCCCCCTGCATCGCAATGTCTGAGAAGTTGTCCGCACCCCCCAGGCGCGCCCTCCCGTAGGCGCCGTATACCCGGCCCCCAAAAATCCAATTCTCCGTCTTATAGGAAATGGCCACCCTCCCGTTCAGCGTAATGCTGCTTGAATTCCCCGAAAGAAAAATAAGGCCCAGGTTTGTAGAAGTCGTCCAGGGAGAAGGCGGCTTTTCCGCTTCCGCCAAAGCCTCCTGGGTGCTTGCCTGCGCTTCTGAGGCCTGCATCCGCTTGAGCGTCTCCAAAGCCGCCTCCGCGGCTTTTTGTGCAGCCTCCGCCGCCTGCTGTGCCGCTTGTGCTGCCTGCAAAGCCGTAGCAGCCTCCGGGCTGGGCGCCGGTGTTTCCTGCGAGGAAAGCGTTCCTAAAACCTCCTGGGGGAGTTGAGTGCACAGCAAGGCAACGAGCGCCGTTCCAATCCACATGGGCAAATGTCCTTTCTCGAAAAGAAAGAAAGCTTTCGTTTCTTCAAATAGATTTATGTTGGCTTGTGCGGCTGCGCAATCTCTTTTGAGGCGGGCGGTGTCTGCCCAGGCCTACGTCAAGCAGGGGAGGGGCGGGTTTCCCCGCAAGGAAGCAGGTGAGGGCAGGTGCGTTATGAAATTAAATATTGCTGCAATTTGCGGTAGAGCGTCGTGCGGTTAAAGCCCAGAATTTGGGCGGCGCGTCGCTTATTGCCGCCTACATATTCCAGCACCTTGAGGATATAGCGGCGCTCCAACTCGCTGACGGGAAGCCAGGTGGCCGGCTCTGCAACATCCATGGTTTCATGTTTTTCTTTGTGGCGAAGCCTCTCTGGAAAATCCTCAAGGGACAGCACCTCGCGCTGGCTGATGGCCACTGCGCGCTCAATGCAGTTTTGCAACTCGCGTATGTTTCCGGGCCACGGGTATGTCAGCAGACATTCCATGACTTCAGGGCTAAATCCCTGGACGGTTTTTTGGCCTTTGCGTTTTCCAAAGCGCTCGACAAAGTGCTGCGCAAGCAACAAGACGTCATTTCCCCGGGAGCGAAGGGGGGGCAACTCAATGGGGATGACGTTGAGGCGATAGTAGAGGTCCTCGCGGAATTTCTTCGTCTTCACCGCCTCCTCTAAGTCTACGTTGGTGGCCGCCACAATGCGCGTCTCAAAACCAATCTCCCGGTTTCCCCCCACCGGACGCACTTTCCTCTCCTGGATGGCCCGAAGCAGCTTGGGCTGCACACTTAGGGGGAGCTCTCCTACTTCGTCGAGGAAGAGGGTGCCTCCGTCTGCTTCCCGGAATACCCCTCTTCTGTCGGAGTGCGCATCCGTAAACGCCCCCTTCATATGGCCAAACAACTCGCTCTCCATCAGCGTCTCGGGAATGGCTCCGCAGTTAATGGCGGCAAAAGGCCCGTCCCGAAATTCGCTTAAACGGTGCAAGGCGCGCGCAACCAGCTCTTTTCCTGTTCCGCTCTCTCCGACAATCAATACAGAAGAAGACAAGGCCGCAATGCGCTCAATGAGGCGAAATACTTCTGTCATGGCCGCACTCTCGCCTATCAGCTCGCCAAAGCTTTGCGTCGTCGCCATGGCTTTGCGCAAATGCGTCAACTCTTCGCTCATGCGGCAATGCTGGACGGCCCTGTCCAACGTCAACGCCAGGGCGTCAAACTCAAGGGGCTTGGTAATAAAGTCATAGGCGCCTGCGCGTACGGAGGAAATGGCCGTCTCAATGCTCCCAAAAGCCGTAATAATAATGACGGGAAGCCCGGGCCTTGTTTTGCCAATTTCAAGGCATAAGTCGATGCCGGAGCTTTGCTTGAGGTTCAAATCCGTCACCACCACATCAAACTTCTTGTCCACAGGGCATATCAGCTCCAGCGCCTGCTTCGCTGAAGAGCGCCACTCCACTTGAAACCCGCGGTGGTTTAAATGCAGCTGAATGAGTCCACACAGGTGTATGTCGTCGTCCACTACCAAAACCCTCCCGCGTCTGGGCCTGGACGACAAAGCCGCTTCTGCTTCTGCAGGTTTTTTCATGGAATTCCCATTCACAGCCATACTGCGTCGGCCCTGACAAAAGAAAAGAGCCTTCCCCTCTTTCTCGGGCACCTGCGAAAACAGCAACCCCCTCCAAGGTTTTTCTTGACTGTTTCTTTTATGACATTTGTACATGGACACACAAGCCTCATAGGGGGCGGCTCTTGCATGAGTTCGAAGAAGGTGCGGCTCTGTATTCAAAGCATTCAAAGTCACCCAAGGCAGGGGCAGCTCTTGTGTCAACGCTGTCAACCCTCACATGTACAGAAAGCAAAGCAGGGCCCCACATGTCCGGAAAGGGCCGTGTGGGGGCAGACGGAATTTCCCCTCAAAAAACAGTGGACTTTGGTTTTTGGGGCCGCCTTTTCTTTAAGCCTTCGCCCCCGCCGTGTGTCGCACAACTCTTTTTTGCGGTTGCGCTTTGTGGGGGTTTTGGGGTACGAGTCAGGGGCTTTTTCTGTATCTGCAACTCAAGGAATTGCAGGAAAATATGCCAATTCCTTGCGTATGGCTTGGATTGGTTTTATTTCCGCTTCATGGCATATACGGCCGAAATTTCTTTTGACGGCTCCGTGGGAGAGTCAAAAAACAGTCGACAGAGGTTTGGCTTCGGCAGCAGCAGATTTTTGTTTTTTAGTTGGGCCGGTGGAAATACGGGAGTGACGGGCCATGCAGGACTTAATCAGAAGGGAGAAGCCAATGGGGGAACAATGGTGTGAGTCTAACTCTCAGCATTCACTAAGTTCAAACAGTTAAGCATTGATTCATTTTTTTACCTATGTTTCACTGAAACACTTCCGGCCATCCGCAAGGAACCGGCGACAAGGAGAACGCATGAAGCACAAACGTTTATTGTTATTATTGGTTGGCTGTATAGGGCTTACAGCCTTCGGCCAACCGCAGACGAACGTCATGAGGCCGTTTGAGCTCGAACAGCTAACGCTGAACCCTGGAGCGCGAAGCAATTTGCTGCTCAGCACGGGTGATTTGCTGCCAGAGCGCGCATTTCGAGTCAGTTTGGTTGGCCATTACCAAAGCCAGCCCCTGGCGGTTTATAACAGTGAGGGAACCAAGCTTGGCAACATTGTCAAAGCACGTACCACAGGACACCTGACCATGGCCATTTCTGTGGCAAAGTGGTTGGAGATTGGTGGCCAGGTGCCCTATGTTTTCCGCCAAATAGGAGATGGCCCGGACAAGACTTCTTTTGCCGCCGTAGGCAAGAGCGCACTGGGCACCCCCTCTTTCCAGGCGCGCTTTGGGTTTATGTCTGAGTATTATGGCGGCCCGATGGATTTGGCTTTGCACCTGGGTGCCACTTTGCCTTTGGGCTCTGAGAAGGCGCTGACGAAGGATGTGGACTTTGGCTTTAACCCCCGCATCGGACTGGGCAAGAACATAGGGGAGTATTTCCGCATAGGTGGAGAAGTGGGCGCCCTCTTCCGCCACAAGCAAGTGCTGGCGGACAAAGACAGTGAAGTGGGCAACTACCTCACTGTGGGTGCGGCTTTGTCCACCACCAATGACGGTTTGCGCTTCGAGGTGGGTGGCCGCGGTTTGTTCCCCCTCGTCACCTCCCCTGCCGCGGGTGAAGCTTTTGCGGGCCTTCGCTGGGCGACGCCAGGCAAACATTTTGAAATTTTCGCCATGGGCGCCAAGGGCTTTGGCAAGACCCCCGGCACTCCCAATTGGCGTGTCCTGGGCGGCATTGCCCTGGCTACTGCGGGACTGTCTCCTTGTGCCCCCGGCAAGTATGAGCTCGGCAAATGCCCCCACCTGGACTATGACGGCGACGGCATTCCAGATGGCAAAGACAAGTGCCCTGAGACGCCGGGCATTCCCGAAGAAGACGGTTGCCCTGCCAAAGACACGGATGGTGACGGCATTGATGACCACCTCGACAGGTGTCCCTACGAGGCAGGGCCGCCTGAGAACGATGGCTGCCCCTGGCCTGACAGCGATGGCGACGGCATTCCCGACAATGAGGACGCGTGCCCCCATGAGCCAGGCATTCCTGAGTTGAAAGGCTGCCCCATCAGAGACTCTGACGGCGACGGCATTCCCGACCACGAGGATGCGTGCCCCCATGAGCCAGGCATTCCTGAGTTGAAAGGCTGCCCCGACAAAGACACGGACGGTGACGGCATTCCTGACCGCATTGACAGCTGCCCCTACGAGCCAGGGCCGCCTGAGAACAACGGTTGTCCGAAGAAGAGCATGGTCGTCATTACACGCGAGAAGCTTGTCATCAGCGACAAAGTCTACTTCGACACCGGCAAGGCCACCATCCAAAGGCGCTCCAACATCCTCCTGGATGAGATTGCCCGCATCGTCAAAGAGCATCCAGATGTTCCGAAGGTGCTCATTGAAGGGCATACCGACTCCACCGGCAGCCATACATCCAACATGAGGCTCTCTGAGCGCCGCGCTGAGGCTGTCCGCACCTACCTCCTCAACAAGGGTGTCCCCCCCGAGCGCCTGGAGGCCAGAGGCTTCGGACCTGACAGGCCCATTGCAACCAACGACACTGCTGCTGGACGTGAAGCCAACCGACGCGTTGAATTCATTATTGTCCAACCAGCCGACAGAGTCGAAACCGTTGTCCAATAGCGCCTAAGGCCCTTTTGCCTGCTTTCCAAAGGCCGTCCACATTTGGGCGGCCTTTTTTTATGCCCAGGCAGGAGAGCAAAAATCCTCATGGAGGAACAAGCCCTGGTAGGAAATCCGCCTGCGGCAGGCTAAACTTGTTGCATGCCTTTGACGCCTGAATTTTGGAATGCCCTTGAGACAGAATTCCCCGCGGGTTTTTTCAGCACGGAAGAAGCACTCCTGCAAAGCCACAGTGTGGATTGGACCACCGTGTTTTCACCCAAAGCTGCGCTTGTGGTTTTTCCTCGGACGACGCAGGAAATTTCTCGCTATATGGCGCTGTGTACGCGCTTTGCTGTCCCTGTTGTGCCTTCAGGAGGGCGTACAGGGCTTGCCGGTGGCGCGGTGGCAACCCAGGGAGAAACCATTTTGTCGCTCGACAAAATGCGTGCCATGGGCCCAGTGGACGTGCTGGGGCAAACCGTCGAAGTGGAAGCCGGGGCCCCCACAGAAGCGGTGCATGAGCATTGCGCCCAGCAGGGCCTCTTCTGGCCTGTGGACTTTGCAGCCAAAGGCTCCAGCCACATTGGCGGCAACATCGCCACCAACGCAGGCGGCGTGCGCGTCATTCG
>Ga0209737_10002444_pt1 | contig 13008 bp, 5 predicted proteins | sample TergutCu122P3_FD_187284 | JGI IMG/M metagenome (GOLD analysis project Ga0209737, IMG submission 187284) | Cubitermes ugandensis P3 segment gut microbial communities from Kakamega Forest, Kenya - Cu122 P3 (SPAdes) (version 2) | ecosystem: Host-associated > Arthropoda: Insects > Digestive system >... | reverse complement strand
CAGTTGTAAATAAATAGTTGCCACTATTAAAGTTCCAACCCTCGTATAAACATCCGTCAGCGGGACCATTCGGAGAAATGCTCCATGTATTGCGTAATTAAGTGTGTAGTGCGTGGAAACCAAGCGTGTGTTAAAAACGCAGATTTGCATCATCCGTCTTGCACAGTTGTAATGTAAAGACGGAAATCTGTGTCACCCGTCCGCAATGTGTTAAAATGGGACCACACACGTCTTGAAACGCTGGTAATAAACTATAAATGTGTGCTGTGCAACATGACAGAATGGGACTGACACACCGTCATGAAACACTCGTAACAAACTACCAGTGTATGTTGTGCTGCATCACAGAATTGGACCACCATCATGAAACACTGGTAACAAACTACCAATGTATGCTGTGCAACATCACAGAAGACATCAACTACACTATGGCAAAAGCCTAAAATCTCACAGTGGACATCCTTGTAATGTAACAAAATTGAGACGAAAGGGCCCACACCAACAGAAACTGTTTCTCTTGTCTAGGACAGTGGGAGTAATCTTAAACTTTGCTGATGCCCATGGAAATTTGGAAATTTTACAGTAGTGTGCACTTCTGGTATATAAAGTTGAATTTGTTTTGGCCTGATGTTTTACTTATGTGATCTCTACATGTGTCTGCAGAAGTGGTGGTCCCCAAAATTCTGTTCCAGCTATGCTCTGGACCAATGACACCTACCCAGCATCTTGAAACACAACAGGCCTTGGTCAAACAGTTTGCTGAGATTCTTGAATTTGTGCTCAAATTTGATGAATACAAGGTAAGTGTTAGTGAACTCTGACATCATAATAAAAAACATTTTATATGGAAGTTTTAGTGTTGACAGTATCCCAATTTGGGGTACTATTGGAGTTCACATGGAATATATTCTTAGCAGTTTCAACAGATCATAACATTCTGGGTAGAACTGAAAGGATCATGAAATTGGTGTGTGATGAAAGCACTCTGACTTGACATGATGACAAATGAAATAGTGAAATGAGATGTGAAAAAGAATGGACATTTAGTAAGATGTCAGGATATACTCAGTGTGTACTGTCATTTGTTACAAGCTAAGAACTCAAGTCTTTATGTTTCAAGCCCCTATCCCAACTACACAATTTCTCGGACAGAATAACCAATCCATTATCAACAATTAAAACCCAGAATTTTTTATGGTATTGATATCCATGCATTAATTGCTAAAATTCAAGGATATGCCAACAAATGCACTATGCTAAAATATAGTGTTTTTACAATTAAACAATAGGACTAGATTTTTTCAAATTACCTACTTAATGCACAATTCCTTTATTCCTATAAAGGGATTGTGCATTAAGTTGGTAATTTGAAAAAGTCTATACTATGATGCATGGTCAGAAAAACATCAAAATAGGACAGGAGTCCTAGTGTTTAATTGTAAAAACGTTATATTGCACTTGAGTGAATTTGTTGTTTTATCCTTTAATTTTGAAATTAAAACCAAGGACTTCCTGCATATGAAGGAATGCTAATCTCTACATTGGTTTGAGAGATGAATCATGTTGTTGTGTAGATGAAGACGCCGGCTATTCAGAATGACTTCAGCTACTATCGGCGTACCATCACAAGGCAACGCATGTCTAACCATAATGGGTTTGAACACCTTGACTCAAGGGAAGTGACCAATGAGCTAGCTAACCGCATGTCCCTATTCTATGCACATGCTACTCCTATGCTGAAAGTTCTCAGTGAGGCTACTTCCATGTTTGTGCAAGAGGTGAGTGCTGGCTTATGTCCACCTTTGGGTTCTTTAGCAGTGTGTTAATTATCTGTTGATTGGTTAATTACATAGGTAGTTTGTTTCATTAGTTAAACAGTTGGAATATGGGTTGGTTAGTTGTTACTGTAGTTAGGAGTTTGTTTGACTGATTGGTTTGTTATTCAATTATCAGTTGTCCTGTTGCCTGGCTAATTGCTCAGTCAGTTAGGCAGTTGACAAGCCATTTTAGTGATTTTTTGTGTACCCATAGTTACTGCATATTGCTGCATAGTATGTTTGCATGTGTAAACTTAAAGGTTCAGTATTTGCTGTGAAAGATGGGACACAATTCCTGACAAGGTACTGCACATTAATATTTGATAAACAACAGGGCATACATGAACTTACGGATTTAGAAACATGTACATTCTGTCTTCACTAGATAATGTTTCTAGCATTATGTATGCACTTTGTACAACCAGTGTGCATTGAGGGGGTTGAAAAAGCACTAGAGATTCTTACCAGTAAATACCGAATCCTAGTGTTCATCTCACCCAACAGAAAATGAGCTGTGCATATGAGCATTATTAAATTAAATTATTAGGCTCTCTGTTACATAGAGCCAAATTATTTATCCTTTGACTTTTCCTATATCCATTGGATGAACTCCTGTATATGGATTTTGGAATACTATTAATAAATAATAAATAAATATCTTATGAGCCTAATGTTGTGTTACCATATTCTAAGTGCGCAAGAACTTTACTGTAGTTGCTTCTGGCTTCAGCGTATCCCACACTGGAAAACACAGTGAAAGTGGAAAAGTGTCACTACACGGCTACAGAGTGAATGTAACCTTAAGAGAAGCCATTAAACCCCCCAAAAGGATTGCAGAGATGAAAGTGACACACATTTTCACAGACATAACTTTGAAATTTCCCTCTTTTCCATGACAAATTTAAAGCCTTGGAGTCATACAATTAAAAAAAAACTTTAAACAGAGCAAACAAAACATTACGGAAAGAACTGATGAGCTTGCTTTCCTTGAACTTTATTGTACATTACACTATTGTAACAACATATGTACATGGCCCAGTTGGCCAGGTGTCACATTTTTTCAGTAGTGATACATTACTGTTTTTGAGGTACTGTCTGGCCACCAACCTTGCAACTCATTGTCATGATTTGCTGTCTTTGAACAAGTACGCGAGTTAAAGAGGACGAGAACAAATATTACAGTCTCGCAGATAATGTAGGAACATGTTTCCATGTGTACTTTATTTTGAACTGCATTTAAAATCATCTATTCCCAGACAGTAAACACTGACCCCAAATTAACATATGGGTGCCAACCCCATAGGATCAGAAGATTTAAAATCCCTGTACTCAGGTGATAAGTTTAATCATCACACATTTCTGGGCTCTACATTAAATTGTTCAGTGGTCCTATTACTGCTTCCATAATGCTAGTAGTAGCAGTAGTAGTAGAATCTGAAAAAATGTCAGGGTATGATGGCCCTGATGACATGACTTTCTTTGCCAAGTTTCATAAAAATCTGGGAGTTTGTTGGCATGTTACTAGGATGACAATAACATGCACACCTATAAACATGTTACTGCCATAAATCAAGCTGTTCTTTGAAAATAAGGACTGTAGACTAAAAATGAGCATTCTTTGTTTTGGTTTATGGTAAAAGGACATACATTACATGATGAGGAAGCATTTTGAAAAACTCCCTTCATCAAGTCAAACAAGCTTTCCCCTTGAACACCGATAATGTAAATGAAATTGAGTTTTGTTTCACTTGTAACAACTGGGCTCTTGTTTTCTTCCAGAATTCAGACATTCCAATTGAAAACACAACAGAAACTCTAAGTACAATGGCCAAAGTTTGCCTGCGCATGCTGGAGAGTCCGTAAGTAGAACTTTTTCTTTTGAAATCCACTTATGAAAAGTCATACAACCCATGATAGACATGTTGTCATTTGGTTAACTTGCTTTATTTTATAGACAACAACACTGAAATATATCTTTGAAAGATATGTTGTGCAGCACAAATGCACTATTGATCAGTCATGTTGACTACCTCTGTCACACAGAAATGATCTGTGATATGTAATTTTACTGATTTATTTGGAATGAGACAATCTCTGGAACACAATTCTGTGTGTTTGGGCATCGTATCATATCAGTGCGTAAACGCTATGTTCTTCAGTGAATGTGTGGAGCTCTTCAAAATAACTTATCATTGATGTTGCAGTATTTGTTCACAACTGCTACAGCCTGTAGATGGTCCAAGATCATGTATCTGACACTGTGTCAGAATGTGTCACTGCTGTCACATGTATTGCCATGGATAACTGTTATGTATTTTCTGTTGTGTGAGGACAGCAGACCTTGAGTGAGGATGGCATATCTTTTCATTCCCCCTGTGCTATTTCCTGTGGAACTGTGTTGATATTTTAAATCCCTTTCCAGGAACCTGATTTCCCAATTTCAGCGAGAGGAAACACAATTGTTTGTCCTTCGAGTTATGGTCGGGTTGGTCATCTTGTATGATCACGTTCACCCACAAGGAGCATTTGTTAAGGCTTCAAATGTAGATGTGAGTATACTTGTCAGATCCAATGATACACTGCCTTTGCATGTATTCTGTATTGAAGAGAACCAATTTGTTTCCTCCTGAGGTCTTTTGAAGATTACAGGCTGAATACCTGGGATCAGTGTCCAGCATGGTTCGGATTTTTCACTTGATACCGTATCTTGGATATGCTCTGTGGTGTGTCCACCCTCTTGTTCCTGCTCGGATTAGTGGGGGTAAAGAAACTAGTAGTACACGCTGATCACTCATCTCAGTTTAATGCTGAGGTATATAATGCATGGACCCTTAATTACACACTCATTCTATAGGGGTAAATTTACTTTGTGAGATTTTATTTACTGTTGAAATTCCACGAGAGCAGCAGTGTGGCTCTGATATTCAAGTCCACTGTGAATTTAGTTTTCATGATTTTAACCTTTAACGTATGGACTTTTAAATGCCGCGCACCCCGCTGCTGCCAGAATTTAAATGCCCTTTAAACCCATATTTTACAGTATTAAAAAAAAATGTAGTTTTTATTCTAGATGTGATAAAAATATGAGTCAAAAATGAGATTATAGTTAAGACATGGGCCTATACACTGAAACATTCTTATAGTATAAAAGCTGCTATGTGAATACATATGACTAAATTAATTTAATTTTCATGCATATTGTTTTAAGTAAAGTACTTACAGGCATTGTTGTTTGGCAGGTGAGTGATGTTATCCTTTTATATATACCGTTTATTCTCGAATCTAATCTGCACCCTTTTTACAGTTTCAGAGAGCTAAAAATCAGATGCGGATTAGAATCGCGTGCAGATTAGATTCGCAGTCGAGAGCTGGATTTTGGAAAAATGATAGAGCCGCTGTACGTGGCATAAGAACAATACAATAATTTATTGTTTTATTCATTAGTTGTGATATTATATATGGACAGGAAACACGCCTAACCCTTCAGGAACATGATGATGATTATAATATTTGTAATTTATTTTTCATCAGATTCGCCGTCATCACTCATAACTGAATGGTTATCCGTCACCCAGTCACTACTTCACACACGGCGCGTTAGTCGGATAATGGTTAAAGCACTGGTAACAGCCAATATTATTCAATCAGTCTGCCTTGTAGGCAAGGGGCGGTTGAAGGAAAGGTGCGGATTAGAACCGCGAACTGACTTTTTTTCATTTAAGAAATCGGCAAAAACTAGTGCGAATTAGATTCGAGAATATACGGTATATATATATATATATATATATATATATAAAGCTAAGAAAAGAAAAAAAGTTATTTCAACTTTGGAAGTAACTACTTATGTAGTTACCAAACTGGAGGGGGGGAGCTTAACTTTTCTTTTTGCAGGAAATGAAAGCTTCATTCATTGACAAGGTTCCTGGTCTGTTTGTATAGTTTTATTACTCCTCATAAATCTATCAGCCCCACTTGAAGTTTGAGCTGTTGGTCCCATAGGTCTGTCATTCCACGATAAGAGGTGTGGGCATGCCATCACATATATCTGACATTCGCCTTTTAAAGGTTAAGGGATAAGTGCTTGAAATGACTGAACTAACTGATGGGCAACCCTGAAGTTCAAGAGTAGTTTGAGTTTGATTAATTTTCATTACAACCTTGCAGTTGATTAAAATTATAAATTCAGGTTACTAAAACAAGTCTGCAGTGTACACTTATTTATGGAATACATTTCATTCTCCATGCTTTATCTGGCTGCTCCTTTATTCCAGGCCATTAAATATTCTGTGTAAGGCAATAAACATTACAAGGAGGGAATTATACTTGGACAGTTATTTTTCCTTGTACTTTCATTAAATATTCATGACATCCAGAATAGCCTGAAATTAGATATTTTATATAAGCCCAAATACCAAGTGACAGTATATTAATTAACAACTTTTGTGCACTGATTACTATTTTTTCATAAAATGTTAATCTCCTCTACATGTTTCGAGCCTGAGGTGCTCTCTTCAGGAGGGTACAGTTGTACACATGCAGCATATGGTACCATCACTCTCTATGAGAGTGACGGTACCATATGCTGCATGTGTACAACTGTACCCTCCTAAAGATGCGCACCTGAGGCTCGAAACATGTAGAGGAGATTAATATTTTATGAATAAATAGTAATCAGTGAACAAAAGTTGGTAATTAATATATAGTCAATTCATGATGCATGGTCAGAAAAACATCAACCAAGTGACAAGTTTGAGAAAACTGATAAAACACAAGCTTCATGTAAAGTAAGGCTTTTGCTGGTCTGATACAGGTCAAAATGAAAATTTATCTGGCAATGTTGGGTGTAACTCCCAGTACAGATACTGCAACATCGCTCTGTGAGTAATTTTTGCGATGAAGAGTAGTGACAGGCACATACATGGTGTCCCAGTGGTGCAGTCATTGTAGGCACTTTGTTCATATGTGCAAATTCTCTGTTTATGCAGAATTAACAGCTGTCCAGTTATATACACATCATTTAGTTTTTGGTCTTATTTATGATCACAGGTGAAGGGGTGTGTGAAGTTGCTTAAGGAACAGCCAGCTGCTCGATCTGAAGGTCTCCTAAATGCACTGAGGTGAGTTACCGAAGCAACTCAGAGAGATTACTGATACAGAAAGAGATGATCCATTGAAGCTTCCACCAGGCAGTATTATTGCATGACAAAGCCTCCATTTTCCTGTCTCCTCCCAAAAGCATTTCTATTATGCATGTTGGTGCCTTCTGTTTCCCTCCTGTTGTGTATCTTTATCATTTTTTGTCCACTTTTTCTTTATTTGGCATCTTCAGTATTCAATCTGATAACAGACCCCATTGTTTGTACATAATGTGTCTGTTCCATAATGGTGTATCCCTAATTACAGCACCTGTTGTTGTATTTATTCTACCTTCTGGTGTAGCTTTAAGTCCTGATTTTGAATTTTGTCCCTTCTGGTTTGTTTCTTCAAACTCCATAGAAACTTCTTTTTATAAGACATATCTTAGTCCATGCTGGTCTTCTGCTCTGTATGTCAAAATAAACTGCTTACTTGACACACACCTGTTATGGAAGTTTCTGCCAGTGTAATTTGTTTTGTGATCCACAGTATGATGCTAATGAGTTTTTTTTGGGGGGGGGGGATAAAGTGTTTTGAGCATTGTTTCAGTCTGATTTGAGTGACATATTTTTAGTGGATGCTTAACATGCCTGCAAATTCTGCATAAACAAATTTTTGTATGGTAGCATGTTAATGGTGCAAAAACTTCACATTATTTTAAAAAATTCCACATAGCTGCAGTTTTTTGTAACAGAAAGTACGCATAGAACACATACACTAAATTGTACAATTTTTAGGTACAGTTGCAAAAATGCAAAAAGCAAGTATGAACTTTGTCATGTCTGTCTGTTCATCCATCTATCCACATGGAACAGCTTGGCTCCCACTGGACAGATTTTCATGAAATTTGAGTATTTTTAAAAAAATCTGTTGAGAAGATTCAAGTTTCATTATAATCTGACAAGAATAACAAGTACTTTACATGAAGACACATATACATTTTTTATCATGTCTTGCTCACTTCTTCCTAGAATGAGATGTTTCAGACAAAAGTTGTAGGGAAAATCAAAACACACATTGTATGTTCAATAATGTTTTTTTTAGAAAATCATGCCATTTATGAGATAATGTGGAAAAATATTGTAGAGCTGGGCTGGCCATAGATGACAATATGCATGTGCATACTGGATACATAAGGCTACAAATACACACTCAGAATATGTAGTACTTATTTTTTTTCCATGACCACAATCATTGCATGAATGTGCCTCAGTGTTATGTTAAATGTATATTTCCTATATTGTTACTTTATGGTTCCTGCTAATCTCAACTCATAGATCAAATATATCTTAATGGAAACCAAGCATTGTACGTTTTTCCCAGAACTCCTTTGTTTCTTAATTCCTGACAGTGTGTAAGTATCTGGTACTTCTTACACATTTAGAGACAGGGAGGGAATAGCATAATGTTACACTGTTGTGATGTTACAAAAACATTTTGTTTCTTTCAGGTATACAACGAAACATTTAAATGAAGAAGCTACTCCGAAAAATATCAAGAACCTCTTGGCTGCATGAGAGGAATGTATGTAGACAGAACAATTTGGTGTGGGCTTTAAAAGCCTTGGATCATGTGACACAAAGTGTTTTTAATGTTGAGACAACACATCACTGCCTTAGTGCACATTTTGTACAGATTATACAAAGGGTGCCAAGCTGGCAGTGTGGCAACATATTTTATATAGGCCAATTTCAGTCTAAGAGAAGAGGATAAACCATTATGATCCATTTAATTATTATGAAGATGCACACTAGGTAGGAGAGAGAACACCACAATGGGTTTGTGTCTTAGTTTACTTGACAGTATGTTTTCAACTGCATGGGGTACTTTGTGCTGTATGGATGGTAGTGAGTGATGAATGGGAAAGGCATGGACAGAAATGGCCATGGTCAGTTGGAAGGTACAGTTCCACTTTTTGTGTGGAAGGGCTCAGAATGACCATGAAAATCCCACTTTGGAAAGCCAGGCTCCAGTTCAAGAACTGAACCTGGGACCTCTGGAATGGGAAACAGAAATGCCAACTGCTGTACTGTTGTGTCATGCACCTTGATGTTTAGATAATTCATTGTTAATCATATCCTGGAATTTGGCATGATTATTGCTGCTGTCAGACTTCACTGCTTATGTTAGCTAATCAAAATTGTGTATATGAAACTGGGGGGGATTTGTAGTGTTGGCATATATTTTGATTCAGCTTGAATGTAATGAGTGGGGGTACCTGGTATATATTTTGCATCTTTTTAGGTGACAGACTGTAGGGTTCAGCCATATTTAGATGGAGTCAGATTTGGTGCAGTTTAAAATACACATGCAATGTTAAAAGTAATGGTATAGAGGTTAGAATGCTTACTTTTCATACCAGAAGTCAGAAAATTGATTTTTGGCTTGGAGAGTAGCTATTGTGACTATGGATACTGTGTGGCTTTTCTCAGTCTCTAAACAAATAATGGCATAGAACCTTAAAACAGGGAATGACTGTTTTGTTCTCTGTCCTGCCCTTTTCATCATTCCTTGATCTTCAGATTCAACACACACAATGTGAAAATGTGAAGAATAACTTCAGTTATTTACCTTTCTCAAGTGTAGCCACCAGCTGTTTTCAGGAATATAAGAAATAAGACGTAACTGGATTCAGGGTATTTAAAAGTTTCATTCCAGTCCCGTCACTTTTTGCACACCTGAAATAAACTGAGGGTACCTGCATGGTTGTACACATTTAGTGATTTAAGCCTCTTACTTATTCTGGAACATTCCAATCAAAATGCTATTTAGGACAGAATGTGGCTGATTTCACAAATAACACATGAAGGAGGAAGTGATCAGACTACCAAGGTCTGTTCCATTCTTTGGATTTATTATTATTTTACATAATTGTCATGAATGAACTCATATATGAGTGCTGTTACATGATCAGTGATAGAAACACTTATGTTTTGGAACATACACATCAAAATGTTACTTAAAATTTGATTTCTCCCTCAGATTTGTTTGTACTGAGCACTCTTTGCAGCGGTGACACCTTACAGCTTCTTATAAAGCAGATTTGCCCGTATTAATGTAATATGTACATTTAAAAATAGTAAAGTTGTTGCTGGATTGCCATTTTGTCACCTTTTACTCACAGAAGTGTATATTGGCTTTAAAGCACTGTCATATCGTAACTTAGGGAAAATAATTTATTTGAGATTAGATTGATAACATGTGAATGCTCCAGCCCATTGCCATTGGAATTCTAAATACAGTGCCTTATGTGAGGCAATACAAGAGCCATTTGGTATCTTGAAGTGGCAAATTAATGCTGGAGAATGCAGTGATGAAGTAAATACGTATATCATGTACACGCACATTTACATTGATGAAATGTAGGGATTTTCACATTCTGAATTCATAGAGTTCTTGTGTTGGAATCAGTCTAACATTTAGGAAATTGTATACTGGCCTAAAAACATCACAAGTTTAGAATTTGAAAGCATAAATGCATGTTGGACCTGGTGCGTGGTCATATGTTCATATAAAAGGGATATGAATGGTGATGGTAACTCATTTCAGTATTCAGGAAATTAGGTTCCAAAGTATAATGTTGAAATGAATCTGATGGTTTTAAAATTTGGACAAAGTAATTGGACCTCAGAGAATTAAGATCTTACTGATACATGCCATGGCATCAGTATTTGTAAGAATGAAGAGTGCAGGGCATACTTTAGTACAGGTAAAGCTTGATCTGTAAGTACATGTTCAGTTGAAAGGAGTATAAGGAACACTGTGGAACTTGTATATGTAACAGAAGTAAAATATCTGTTAATGTGTATCAACACTGGCACATTTGTTTTATCAGTTTACAGAAGGTAAGAATTTTGTTTTATCCAACAAATATTGTGCCAAGGCCCCTCAAAGACTGTTCCTCTGAAGGAACTTGCGAACTGTTTCATGACATTCAGTAACACAAGATACTTCGGTGCCTACATAAATAGCAAGAAGTATGGTATTTTGCATTGTATTATAATTCCTGAACATTATGAATTATATGAAATAGAAAAGTAATATCTAAGCAGCAGACGAGATTTTGGCAGACTGAGTAAAATCTGCTGCTGTTTCACTGGCAGGTTACCAGATTATTAAAATGAGGGCAGTGGCGTACCCAGGAATTTTGTTCGGGGGGGTTCAACAAATTCAGTTGAGGACAGAACGGGGATCTGGAGGCGGAAGCCCCCTAGTCAGGGGTTCTGGAGGCAGCTGTAATTTGGTACAAGAAATTTCATTTCATATAGTAAAATTTTCTTAATTTTTGGTACTTTAGACTATTTATGATGACAACCAATTTATTTGTCATTGTTAATGTAAAACAACTGTGAACCTAGGTAGTTTTAGAATTTCACCTTCTTTTTTCCTGAACATCTTGGGGTGTTGGCATCCTAAATTCAGCAATTTTTAAACTAATTGGGATGTTGGAATGGGAACACTAAACATTTTCCGCTCAATTTGCAATCCAGTTCAACTTTGTCAAACTTTCGGGATCTCAGGGTGGGTTTGAACTCCGAAACCAGATACGCCACTGCAAGACAGTTTGTATTAAAAGAAACCTTTATTTAATAAATTACAACCATATGAGAATACAGTGAACCACAAAAGGAAATCGAGACGCTGGTTATTCTTGCTCATGTGATCGAGGACTCCACTGATATCTTTGGAATTTCGGGGGGGTTTGAACCCCCCAAACCACCCCCCTCTGTACGCCACTGAATGAGGGTCAGAAGAAATGACTGTGTACCTGTGTGAAAGGTTTATTGTAAACTCGTAAATAGATGTGATCAGCTTGTGAAGGTGAACCTTATGGTTGTCAATACTTATACATTCTCGTGTAGAAAATATAAATGGAGTTTTGGGCCTTACCATAATTCAGGTAGTTAGGTGCTGCTTTCTCACTTTAGACCATTGGGTTCAATTCTGGGAGACTTTGTGTGAGGTTTGTTGTGGATCAAGTAGCACTGGAGCAGATTTTTCCCCACTTTCTTAAGTTTTCCCTCGCTACCATACTCTTCTGTCACTGCCCCCATGAGGTGAGGGATAGTTCAGACTAGGCAGCACAGTATTACAGCCGTCATCTGTAAGTTTGAGGCTTTGTATCTGACCTGGTGCTTTGGTGATATGGAATAACGTTTTATTAAGGTATATTAAGTCATAAAATTTATTCCACATTCAGACAGAGAACTCTGTAGCTGTAGTAACCTCATGACCCGCATGATCACATACAGACTGTGCTTTTAGTAAGCGCATATTTAGTTAGTGTTTTATGATTCACTGTCTTGTACAAAAGCAGAGTTTTTGACCCTGAATGAAAGTGGCCACTACAGGGATGGAGAGCAATGTGCTGGAGCACTTGTGTGGTGTTACTAAGATGTTACTGTTGAACCAAACATTGTCATGTAGCTGTATCATTGATGCTTTGTTAATTTTTTAGATTTTTATATAATAATGGACTGCCTCTCTTTCAGCTAGATTTTAGTTGCAGTAGTAATGACAATATTGACTGTTTTTGTTATAAGGCTAGTAGTCACAAACAAATAAAAATAAAGTGAATGTCTCCTAATATTTTGATGAAAAGTGTTTAATACTTCAATCTAAAAAGTTTTTTAACATTTGTATAGTTTCTGAACTGAAAAAAGTGCAGATATTTTGCAGCCACATGTCTGGTCAGTTTTTTGTATGAGTGATGATGTTTTCATTCGTGTAATGTGTAGATGTGTAGAACTGAATGTACAGTAAAACTGTTTTCAGTGTACTACAAGGCCATATTCATGTAATATTGTCTTTTTACCAGACAGGTTTCACACAACATTGTCATTCTATCTAACCTTGTACATGCAGTGTGTTCTTTTTTCAGGTACAGACTTACTAAAACAACAAGTGGTTTAATACTTTACACCAAAACAACCAAAATTATTAAAGCAGCAGACAGAAAATCTTCACATTTTTGTGTTAAAAATTCTTCACTTTTAAAATTTTGATATGATGCACAGTTTTGCTGGTGATTTTGAACCCCTTATTTCTTTGGGGG
>Ga0209737_10002443_pt1 | contig 13011 bp, 12 predicted proteins | sample TergutCu122P3_FD_187284 | JGI IMG/M metagenome (GOLD analysis project Ga0209737, IMG submission 187284) | Cubitermes ugandensis P3 segment gut microbial communities from Kakamega Forest, Kenya - Cu122 P3 (SPAdes) (version 2) | ecosystem: Host-associated > Arthropoda: Insects > Digestive system... | reverse complement strand
CTTTCTGAAAACATGACAAGCTGACAACTGGTCTACAAAGATGGTGCTCAGTCCTTGTATTAATAATATGTACAGATGAATATAGGTATGCACATTGGTTTCAAAACATTTTTCTACGTTGTCCAACACCTAGACTCCATTGCTTCCTATCTTCCCACTGGCCTTCATTTAGGTTTCTTTCGTTCATGGCCTTCTTTATTCCTTCCATCAGGATGATCATGAACAGACAACATCTTTTGCATGAAACAAGTTATTAAAAAAAGGACTGCAACAAACCAAGAAACTCATTTATTGTTTGTAGATTTGACAAAAGCATATGACAGTATACCAATATTAAAACTTTGGGAAGTTTTGGGAGAATCATATATTAATAATACTTTAATTAAAGCACTGCGAAATCTTTACGGTAATACAGCACAAGTGAAAATTGGAAACAAACTATCCCACCCTTTTAATATTACTAAGGGACTACGCCAGGGATGTTGCATTTCCCCTACACTTTTTAAGATTTACATAAGAAAAGCTTTAGAAGAATGGAAACATAAATGCCATGGAATGGGAATTCCTTTAGAAAATATAACACTGTATACACTCCAGTTTGCAGATGATCAAGTATTTTTAGCAGGTGACAAAGAAGATTTGGAGTATATGACATGTAAATTAAAAGAAACTTACGAGAAATGGGGCCTTGACATGAATTTGAATAAAACAAAATACTTGTGTATTGAGGGAACACACAATGATTTGAAATTAGACAAAGGAAATGAAACTGAATTTTGTCAAGAATATAAGTATCTAGGAGTTATTTTTGATACTAGCGGAACAGACAACAAAGAAGTAAGATCAAGAATAATACAAGCAAGAAAATGTATAGTGTGTTTAAACGGGATACTGTGGAGTAAAGACATAAGAAAGGAGAGAAAATTGAACATTTATAATGCATTGATTAAAAGCAGTTTATTATATGGTTCCGAAACATGGAAACTCACAGAAAATAATAAAAGACGGGTTGAAGCTACAGAGATGGATGCCCTGAGAAGATCCTCTAGAATATCAAGAAAAGATAGAATTAGAAATGTAACTATAAGACAACAAATTGGACTAGAGGAAACAATTATAAAAGAGACTGAACAGAACCAGCTCACATGGTATGGCCATGTTCAAAGAATGGCAGAAGGAAGATTGCCCAAAATAGCATAGAAGTGGATGCCAAAACAAAAGAGAGCACGAGGAAGACCGAAGAAAAACTGGACAGATGAATATGCTTGGATATTTTCCTGATTATTCACAATCACGGTCATAAATGAAAACACATATTGGCATGGAACTGGTAAAATCTCTGATTTTTTAACATACTTCTGCATGAAGTTCTAGGTTTTGCAACAACCATAATTCTATTAATTTTGTTTTGTAAAGTCAATATATTTCCACATCTTTCTAACTGGACTCCTTCATAAATTACAGTTCCTAATATCCATGGTTTACTTGCTCCTCCCCCTCCTCCAATGTTACTAGCCAAGTTTCGCCTATGACTGTGTATGTGTGTGTGTGTGTGTGTGTGTGCATAGTGGGTCACCTTACTTTCATTACCTTTCCAGCATAAGTTATATTAAGTATTAAAATAAATTATTTTAATACAGTGATAGACCAGTGGCCGGCACTTGTGAATGCTGTAATGAACTTTTGGGTTCCATAAAATGTGGGGAATTTCTTGACTACCTCAGAACCAGTTACCTTCTCAAGAAGGATTCTGCTCCATGGGGTAAGTAAGTAAGTATTCTAATAGGGTAAGTACTCCGTGAGATTTTAGACTTCTGCAGCAGTACAGCTCAGGTATGCATTCTTCTGGGATGTGGCACCACATCACTGGGAGATTGGTGCCATGTCCCAGAACAAAGAACTTGAGGTATACGTCTTCTTCAACAGCAAAAATAAAAACAAATTAAGAGGTACAGTTGTTATTTTTTTAAGAGGACACATCCCCACTGTGCTAACAATTACGTATACGTGGTCGGACAATAAAGTCTGCGAACTCGCCACCGTGCGCTTGCCATGGCAGCACTGGACAAAAGCTTTAGTATGATTTGATGACGACATATCAGCATTTCACAGCTGTGTTGTTGATCTACGGAAGTCTCTTTCTGATTGGCATCTATTACTGTCTGCGTGTGTTTTGGTGTGCCGTCACGAGAATGTCGGAGCTTGAATTAGAGCAACGAACAAACATTAAATTTCTTGTTGATGTCAGTGTACGTTTACAGGGATAATGCTATGAAGAAAGCAGCAGTTTACAAGTGGGTGAAATGTTTTTCTGAGGGAAGAGAAAGTGTCACTGACAAAGAGAGATCAGGACGGCCAGCAACAAGCAGAACTGAAGAAAACATTGCAAAAGTTCATCAAATTGTGCGTGAAAATCGTTGGCTGACTGTCAAAAGCACAGCAGAGCAAGTGAACATTGACAGAGAAACAGTTAGGAAAATCTTAACTGAAGATCTTGATATGAGGAAGGTGTGGGCAAAAATGGTCACAAAGGAGCTCACCAAAGAATAAAAGCAAAGAAGAGTTTTTATCTACTAAACAAATAACTGTGTTGGAACACCCTGCCTATTCACTGGATCTAGCCCCCAGTGGCTTTTTTCTGTTCCCGAAGATAAAGGAAATATTGAAAGGAAGGCATTTTGATGACATTGGTGACATCAGGAGTAATACAACGGCAGCTCTGATGGCCATTCCACAAAACCAGTTCCAAAATTGTTTTGAAGGGTGGACTAGGCACTGGCATCAGTGCATAGCTTCCCAAGGGGCGTACTTTGAAGGCAACCATGATGTTATTCAGCATTGAGGTATGTAGCACTTTTACCACGATGAATTCGTGAAATTTACTGTCAATATATGATAGTATACTGAATATGCACGCAACTGATTACGCAGCGGGAATCTGTCATCTTAACATTACTGCAGCTAGTCAAGTGTGCATCCATCGGTTTAAGAACTGAAAGAAGTATTATAAAGTTGTGTATGACAGTATACTGAATATGTATGTAGTTTAGTTAAAGTACTGTGATTATTGACTCCTTCACATTTGGGTCCAAAGGTTGACACAGGGTGATATAATAAACATCCAATGGGCAGTTCAAAATGAACTCACTTGTATGTTGGTAAAATCTCATTAAACCTGTTAGTAATTGTGGATGACAGGGATTCATCATAACTGTCACACAAACTACTAGAATCTTATTTTTGAGGTAGATTTAAAAGAGAATGTCTGAAGAGGCAAAATTAGTCTAAAACACTACTCCTAGTGTTGTGGGTGTTGTGATTTAGCTGTAAACAAACATCTAAAAATAAAAGAACACGCTTATACTAAATAATTCACAAATAACAAAAATACAGACCTTCCTTTAATCTAACAATTTAAAGAACACTGGCTGCCTAAGTGCCAACTGGTTTAACATTAAAAATCCTTGCAATCTGCCCACAGAGTGTGATGATGTGGTTCATGTAATTGTTACAAATAATAGAATCCCTACATAACAATGACTGATTCTTGTAACATAGACATAATTTTTTTCTGTGAGGTAACAGCTCAATTCTTCAACATTTAGATAAATGTAATGTTTCAGGATTGAAAAGAGAATGTTTGTACACTGGTTCTCTTTTCCTTTGTCTACGTACTGCAAAAAAAGTCATCAAAATAAAAATGATTGTATTTATGACTTATACAACAATGCTGACAATAGCTATGGCTGTATATAACAGACATACAGGATGATTGCCTGTTTGGAACTGGAATTACATTTCTAACCCACAAAACCCCAGTTTAAATTGGAGTATTTAATTTTTTCTTGTAAATGCTTACACCCTCCAAAAAAAAAGGGGGGGGGAGAAAAACCCTCAACAGGGCTGTACAAGAAGTCATAATTGGGCAATGCGTATGCTGCATCAATCAGAAACTGAACCCAGCACCCTGTGATGCAGCGTCCGCATTGGTTGGTGCAATAGGATCCATTAATTAGGTACTCAGAAAGGAAGAGGTTGTGGCCTAATCTGAGGTGCTATCCCAGCATCTGAATGAAGAGAGGGAGGAAAACAAAACATATCTGTCAGGGTGATTAGTGTCCAGGCCATGATCTGAACCAGGACCTCCCAAATATGAAACAGGGATGCTATCCACTCAACTGCAACATTTGGTGTGATGACATTATATAATCGATAATCCTTTTTTGGGGTATCAAAATATATACTTTTTCCCATGTTGCGGAGGCGTTCCTTAAAAAGAGCATCCTCATCATGACTGCCAGATAATGATTTACTGAGTGGGAATGAGGCTAGAGTCTCTTCTGGTGGACTTTCCTCTGCTTGATCTGAAACAGAACAGCACACATGATCATGTTCATTACAAAATATGTGCAAATGACTGTCTAGTAATACACTTTGAAATTCTAACTTTATAAACCACCTACAGTCAGTTATGTAGATTGCTGTTTCCTGAAATACCTCCAAGCACTGTTTATCTCAGCACCAGATGCTGGTTACTTGGGGCGCAGCACACAAGAATGAACACACAACACACATCTTGCTCAATTAAATTCCAAACACATTCAATTACAATTTCTTTCATGTAACATTGTGACAAGGCTTGTTTTTGTTTTTGATATGTGCATCAATGAATGCGACTGTCTGAACTCCATCATTTTTTGTTTCTGCATGTCCAGCACAGTCTCCTAACCCTTATAATGGATTTAGGGGAAAAAGAGTAACCCAATTAATGTTGTATATATTCCCAATGACAAAGCACTTTGAAATGAAATTCACTCTTTCCAAAATGTCATGAATATTTTTAAGCAGTGATATGGTAATCAGGATATCGTAACAAAGTATTTTTGACTGTAAAATACAAAACTCTTTACAGGTACAGAATTGTTTATTCTACATTTTGTGAAATGGACAACATCATGAATATATAATTTCCAAAGAATTTAACATCTCTCATTTTTAATAAATGTACTGTACTGCATAAAGACTGTCCTTGCAAAGTTCCCACAATTTGTGTATGAAAATTACTCAAGAATTTTTGCGTTCTCCTCATATCGTCCAGGCAAATAGCAGGATAAGACCTCAGACGCCTACATCAATATCCTTACCAATTCATCAACAGTCATCCTACCACCAACACTACAGAGTGGGCAATAATGAAAGCATCACAAAAACGTTTAAAAGGTTAACAAGTGGAGTATAATGGATCAGTACACCAGCCACTTTGCTAGAGTGGCTTTGTAAACAATAAGCCCAAGAACAGGAGGATGACAAAGCTTGGTCTGAATAAGTAAACTTCCACTTGAAAATGATACATGCATTGAAATGGTGGACAGCCACATTTCATTGAGTGAATGTGAATTAATGGTAGTTATACAACACATTCAAGAGAGCAGCACCTTTCTCCAATGTTGAAAGAAAATCTTTGTTCCACCGCAGTTCTGCCATGAATTCTTCATTCTGAAGGAACAGGGCAATCCTCTCATCTTCCAGGTACCGATCCAGCTCAGGGTCTCCAACTTCACACAGAACACCCCGCACACGCTGATTTTCTGCATACTTCTCCTGCAACATCTGCTGGCTCAACACCATGGCCTGCACAGACAAGTTACAGATGACCAAGAATGATCAGTCAGTGTGTTCTGGAATGTAATGCCCATGTTGTTTTGTGCTACATATCTACATGTATCTTCACAGTCAATGCTGTAACAATAACAAATTTCACATTAACATTGGTAATTGTATGAATCTGTTCTTCACCTCATTTAATCCACAATCTCACTGATACAATTATCCCCAGGTACTTAACACTACTCAATATTTCTGTATCATATCATGTCTGCCTATATTTTGGATTCATATACCTATTACACACACACTGATACAACATGAATTTTCTGTGACTGAGAGTACTAAGCAAAATAATATGAAACCCATACACAGTTTTCCAGGTACAACACATGACAACAATAAAAATGCATTACAGTTACTTATTCCAGAAAAGCACTCTCTTAACATACAGAAATACAAAATTAGACAACTCTATGACCACTATAAAAAATTTCAACCCAAACTGCTAAACACTGACAAATACAGCAGGGGAATACACAGATATAATGCCTTAACTGTTCCTTGCAATACATGGGACAAGCAGTACAAAATTTCAAAATACTTGTAATGAACACACATTAGATACTGCACATATGGCTATACAAAGAGGGAGATTTCTGTAGCAGACAGCCATGGATGTAACAAGATAAGCCAATAAAGGAAAATGTCTAAGAATGAGGGTCAGTAGTAAAATAAGTTGACAATGCACACATGTTTGGTTCTTCATTCTGAAATCAGCCACCTTTTTAACACCAATCAGACATATTTAATGAACCTAATCCAAATCAGAGGGCGATAGATACTGCCGAATGAACATATATTGTCACAACAACAAAATGTCCATGATAAACAACCCTACTCTCAGCCAATTATATAAACATATTGAATGTTAAAGAAGATTTTAACCATAGAGTTTTATAAAGCAAGACAGATAGTACCATTATATGTTTTTAACCACTGTACATTACCAACTGTCTTTAAAATACACACAGTTGTACCTTATATAGTATACGTTCATGACATAAAAGCTACAGAATTGAACCCAAAGATAACAATGTCATAATAGTAGTTGGTTTTTTTAATGAACTGGCGTAGTTGTTCTGCCTGATGATGGTGCACAAGTACTGAAATATGGAGAAACTATGCATCAAATGTATGTATGAATATAACAGATACTGTGCATTTAGGTGGTATGAAAAAGGTGTCTGATGTCATACAGAATGAACAGAATAGAAAACTTTAAAATCTTCACTTTGAAGTTCATGAAGAACAGTTCAGATTTAAATGTACTGCTATCCCACTATATTTCCTCTGAGTCCCCATCACAACTAAGAAATCTATCATATTGTGGGACAAGCTTTTCTATTCCCTTTTGACTGAAGTCCGTGCCCTGTGTCATCAGCCAAGTTATAACTGTTCCCACCTGATGATTGTCTTTAAATTAATGGCCAAGATTTTGTATCAGTGAAAAAGATGACATTTGCTGAGTGACAAATTCTCCTGATCTAATCACAATCAGTGTGGGTTCTTTAGTTATTAAATTACACGCCACGGAACTTAATAGCTCTTGCAGTTTAAAATGATACCAATGTCTGATATCATATGTTTCTCACTTGTAAACACAAATCTATAAAATAAAGAATAACCATAATGACATATCTGCGATGCTGCACCTATATTATGGCAGGGACCTAACAGATAACAACCTGGTAAGCTTAGATTACAACTGATATCTACATGTGTATTTCAGTGCTAATACAGACTAAGACTAATATTCATTAATTAGATAAAAATACACAATTCATATTAATTTAGTAAGACTATGATAAAATTAATAACAACAATCAACCAGAGTAATTTGACTGACTCCACTTTTGACTACAGAATAACATCTAATATTGTTACTTACCTGTAAATCTAATACCCAACTGAAGCACAAACTATACAATTCAAATTTCAGTTTCAATTTAACTATAGATCTAATTAAAATAGTTTTAAAATAATTAATTAATCACATTGATATATTATTCAAAATACTGGCATAAGCAATATCCGCATCTAACTTGGTTCAACATTTTCCAAAAACTTAAAAACACAATATTTGCTATTCTCGGTGATGTGGCAGTTTGTGTGAAGCACTTAAAGGCCCAAACAGAACTGACAAATATATGTCCACAGCACGTACTAACATGCATCAGTTATATGCACTGTTCGTAATTACAACTAGATTACAATATTTACTGTGTACAATGAGTTTTATAAACACCTTGTAGTGTTATATTTCTATCATATAAATATTATATCAATAATAAAACTTTAAAACCAATCATGTGCACTGTTGCAGGGAAGACCCAATAACCTTTAATATAGCTCCAACATATGTCATCTCTTCAGGGCCATTACAAGGAATTCAATACAATAAGAGTGGAAGTATAAAAGGTTTACATATGACTGTATGAGCATATGGCATACACTAACATGAAAATTCAGTTAAAAGAATGTAATACTCGGTTAAATATGATGAAGCTTTCTTATTTCAATAAAATACTGTTAAATAATTACAGCAAGAGCAACAATTATTTTAACAATATCTACTTACATAAACAAATTACCTCTCTCTAACCAAGGGCTGAATACCTATAATAATAATAATAATATCAAATATGTTATTCAGGAAATGGAAGCTATTTTGTGGGAGAAAATCCATACCAATTGTTTAAATTGATACATGGAAGCTTCTTTGATCAAAATGAATTAAAATTTGGCTGCATTGAAGAGGCATTTGTAGGAGGCCAAAGTAACTGTGTAGCAAGCACAAAAATGCACACTGTATGGAAATCAACATTGTGTCATATTTTTCTAAATACTGACAGTACAGCAAAAGCAGATGAGATCTCCATTCAACACCACTCATTTATTCAAGACACATGTAAAAAATAGCATAAGCAATTTCTTGTTACATAGCATAATGGCAAAACTGGTTGCAATGTGTTATAGTTACATGTAAGTAGGTGGGCAAGCCCAACAGTAGTGTCCATGGTTGGCTCACAATTCATAATTTCACACTTACATTAATGTGAAACTGACATACTGTGCCCGCATCTTAAACACACTAATTTGCAACACCTGAGAAGAGTACAAATTGAACAGGAAACCAACCTGCTCCGCTTTATGACGACGTTTTTCTCTCCTTAACCATCGTCGTCGGGCACGTCGTTCCTGCCAACGGGCATTTAAACGACGCCCTTTTACTTGCAAGCGAATAAAAAACTGTTTCCACATATTTTGAATGGTAGCCATGGTAGCGAAACCAAGATAACCATTTGCTTTATACACACCGTAACTTCAGTTTGTTAAAGCAATATTCACTATGTAACAATTTACGCAAATTCAGTCATATAACAAGAACATTTAAGACACTGACTCACATATTCAATCACAAAAAATTACTGCCTGCAACTAAAGTTGGATAAAATAGCAAAACAGTGTCAAAATCACCACTAATAAACAAAATGTACATATACTATAAAACATTCTTTGACAACAGAAAGAAGACTTTGGAAGACACTACCCCTCATCCTGGTACTGCAGAAGTTCAGTGGCATCACACACCCAACACGTGACCAACCAAGAAATCTCTCAAGATTAGAGGTAACGACTCTTGTCACTGGCAACTGGAAGCTAGACCTCATAACATCTGATCAGTTTAATTAAAGTCACTTGGCTCTCATGAGTCAAGCAATTCAACCAAGGTCACCAGCCTCTTGAAGAGCCATAGGAAAGTTCAAAAGTAAGTTCCTCATTATGAGATTTACTGGCAGTGGCAAAATACTACCGTACATGTATGATGATTCATATGGGAAGAACTTATGTGTGCCAAACAATTTTATATCACTGGCTTCCCATAAATAAACTGTCTTTTCTTACTTGCTCACAACAGACGATTGGATCTTAGTGACCTTGACAAATCTGGGTTATTATGTTTACATGATCACAACTTCTAGAAACAATGAGCAGAAATACTGGTTCTTAGCCTAGCGTATGGTTGATTTCCTTGTCAACATGGCCATGTACAGTCACTAACACTTTAAAAAAGGAATAACAAGTAGGAAAAACAAGGTTTACTTACACTATAAAAAGGAGGAATATGGATATGAACATACCTACATCAACTGACAGTGCACTAGAGTTCACTGGCACAAATTCTACTAAGCATTTTTAACAGCTCTCCCTGAAGGTATCCCAACTTTGGTTTAGTGGTAGAGCTTTGATCCCAAGAGCTATGCTGGGAGCAGCATATGCTGCTGGTAGGGCCTCCCATGCCAGAGAGGTCAAGGGTGATGACCCAAACAAAAATGGATACCCTGGCCCTCCAGGTTGGGGTTTGGGCATGAGGTTGACAACCCCAGCCCATAAAAAAATACTGTTATGAAACCTCAAGGAAATGAAGCTGGGTGGATGTCTGCAATGACACAAAGCAATACACAAAGGTCTGCAGCTAAGGACATGAAACAAATTAGAATTAAACACCGGCACCTGGAATGCTCATTCATTCTATAGAGGAGGAGTGTTGAAAGATGCATATAAATCAGCTTAGTGCTTATAAAGTAGATAAAGTAGTCCTCCAAGAGATAAGATGGACTGGCAGCAGAATCCTGGAAAAACAAGACTGCACCCTCTTCTATAGTTGTGACAACAAAGATCATATATTGGGTACAGGGTTTCTAGTTTCTAAAAGAATAAAACACCTAATTATAGATTTTAAACGTACTACTCCTAGAATTTGCACATTGAGAATGAGGGGAAAATTTTTTAATTACAGTGTAGTTAAAGGCCGTGCACCAACAGAGACATCTGACGAAGAAAAAGATGGGTGCTTTCATGCTCCAGAAACAGTCTTTAACATAAGATCAAGAAATAACATAAAAATTGTTCTTGGTAACTTTAATGCTCAGGTGGGTAACGAAGCCATCAATTTCCCCACAATTGGCCAATACAGTCTTCAAAATCTCATGAATGACAATGGATCCCAGCTAATACAGTTTGCAGTATCATGGAACATGATCACAGGATCAACATTCTACCCACATAAAGCTATCCATAACGGTACATGGAGGTTGCCTGATGGTGTAATATTCACTCTGATAGATCATCTTTTAATTGACAGAAGACATAAATCTAAACTCATGGATGTCAGGTCATATTGAGGTGCCAATTTTGACTCCGACCGCTGTTTAGTTACTGCCCATGTAACAGCTCAAATATCAAAGGTTAAGAAAATAACTGGCACTAGAACCAGTAAATACAATGTGTCTAAAGTGACATCTTCTGAAGTGGCAGAACAATACAGGCAACAAACAGAAGGAAAGCAAAATCATATTACACTCACAGAACAGGATAATGGAGAAAAACTGTGTGAGAGACATAAAACAATCATTAATTCTGTGGCTGAGGAGGTGCTGGGCATTATGGAACTAGCAAACAAAGGAACATGGTTTGATGGTGAATGACAGGCTGCCATAGAAGACAAAAACAAAGCATATAGGAAGATGCAACAAGAATATGGTACTAGAAGCTTAACAGAAGGATAAGAGAAGAAAAGAAAAAACAATTCATAGAAGAAAGAAAAAAGAATGGATAAACATGGAATTAGAAAATATGGAATTGCTAAGGAAACAACATGAATGCAGAAAATTTTACAAGGAAATTAACATGGCTAGAAAGCAAGTTAAGCCAAGAGTTAATATACATAGGAACGAGGAAGGATCATTAATAAGTAATGAACAGGAGACACTCAAAACATGGTTAAGATACTTTGACACATTATTAAACAGAAGGAAGGATAAGGAATGTGTTACTCTTACTACCACAAGTAGTAATCAAATATCGAAGGAAAACACACAGGACAAAACAGATGCCCCCACTACCAAGTAAACTGAAACAGCACAGAAGACATTAAAAAATTATGAAGCTCCTGGGACAGACAATATTCCAGCTGAATTACTAAAGTTTGGTGGTGAGAGACTGAAGCAATGGCTGAAGCATATATTTTCATCAATATGGATTAAAGAAGAAATTCCAAAAGACAGGCTCCAAGGAATTATATGTCCACTGCATAAAAAAGGCGACCAGTTGGAATGTGCTAACTATAGAGGCATCACTCAGTTAAATGTAACACTTAAGGTATTTTCTATTATCTTGTACACAAGACTCTTTCCTCATCTAGAAAGCAAACTCGGATATTACCAGGTGGGTTTTCACCCATGAAAATCTACAATAAATCAGATTTTTGTATTGTGACAAATTCTGGAAAAGATGAAAGAATTTAGAATTTCCATCCACCTACTTTTTATTGACTTCAAAAGTGGGCATGACAGCAATGACAGGGAGTGAATGTATGAAGCCATGAATGAACTAAACATTCTAGAGAAATTAAGCAGGTTGGTCAAAATGATAACATCTAACATACAGCCAGATCAAAACTCAGTTGAAGTTCTCAGCACCTTTCATAATACACAAGGGTGTCTGACAGTGAGACACACTGGTGTGTCTTCTTTTTAATATAACACTGGAATATGCAATTAGAAAATCAGGCATACAAATAAGAAGCACCATATTCTACAAGTTGGTACAACCTATGGCCTATGCTGATGATACAGTTATCACTGGCAGGTCCTCAGCATCAATGAAAGAAGCTTCTCAATTACTTGAAGAGACAAGAAAGTGGATTAGTCATCAACGTAGGCAAAACTAAATATGTGGTAGCAGCTAACACCGAGAATTGCAGCAAGCTCTGCGCCATTTAAATACAAAGATACAACTATGAGAGAGTCAATAGCTTTATCTACCTTGGTACTTTGGTGACTGGCAATAATAATGTCTCAGAAGTCACACACCGCCTGTAGCCTCTAATAGATCATATTTTGGACTAAAAAGTCAGCTTAAGTCACAGCTACTTTCCATGAAGACAAAAATTCTTATATACAGGGTGCGGCATTTAACGTTACCCATTTTGATTTGGCAATACTGCTTGTGTGGGTTGTGGGAGGGGTTGCCGACAACGGTGGTTGAGTTCCGTGTGGCCTTGGATTCAGTGAACAATGGAACGTTGGTCTGTGCAGCAACGCATATTTTGTGTGGAACAGTTCGTGTTAAGCAAGTCGATCGTATCTGTGCAGCGAGAGTTTTGTCGGAAATTTGGTAATGATCGGCAATGTGGGGCTCCACCTTCAAGAAAAATAATCGGTCAGTGGCGTGAGACTGGATCCGTACAGGTTAAAGCCCGTACCCGTCGAAACACCGTCAGGTCACCTGAAAATATCCAGCGTGTAAGAATAGCCTTGGAGAGGAGTCCACGTTGATCAG
>Ga0209737_10002442_pt1 | contig 13011 bp, 10 predicted proteins | sample TergutCu122P3_FD_187284 | JGI IMG/M metagenome (GOLD analysis project Ga0209737, IMG submission 187284) | Cubitermes ugandensis P3 segment gut microbial communities from Kakamega Forest, Kenya - Cu122 P3 (SPAdes) (version 2) | ecosystem: Host-associated > Arthropoda: Insects > Digestive system... | reverse complement strand
AAACTGATGACCACGAGCCGTCCGCCGACCCGCAGCCGTTCCACGCACACCGGCAATACCCGACTCAGCTCTTCGAGTTCCTGATTAATGAAAATCCGTAAAGCCTGGAAGCTGCGTGTCGCCGGGTGCTGCCCCGGCTCGCGTGTACGGACCGCCTTTTCCACGATCTCGGCAAGTTGTCCTGTGGTTGCAACAACTCCCCCTGTCCGAGCAGTTGCAATCGCCTTTGCAATCGCATGAGCAAACCGTTCTTCTCCATACTCCCTGAGCACCTCCGTAATTTGGGCGACGGAGGCTTCCGCCAGCCACTGTGCCGCGGTCTGACCACGGCTGGTATCCATGCGCATGTCGAGCGGCGCATCGAAACGAAAACTCATTCCCCTGTCCGCATCGTCGAGCTGGGGCGAAGAAACGCCGAGATCGAGCAGCACGCCGTCGATCTCGCCGATACCGAGTTGATCCAGCACCGCGCCCAGTTCGCTGAACGGGGCATGGACGAGCGTGAGGCGCGGATCATTGATGGACTGCCCCGCCGCGATGGCGAGCGGATCACGATCGAACGCGATGAGCCTGCCCGACGCATCCAGTCTGGCAAGCACTTCGCGGCTATGCCCGCCGCGACCGAAAGTACCGTCGACATAGATACCGTCTCCCTTGACTGCCAGGGCATCAACCGCTTCGTGGAGCAATACGGCGACATGCATGGTCGCCCCCTTACAAAGCCAGACTCTCGAAACCCGGAGGCAATCCGGTCTCAGGCAGCGCCTGCATGGCCTGCTGCTGCCGCTGCCAGCTCTCGTCCGACCACAGTTCGAAATGTGAACCCTGACCAACCAGCCAGACCTGTTTTTCCAGCCCGGCGTATTTACGCAGCCCCGGCTTGATCAGCACCCGTCCGGCGCTATCGAGCGGCTCTTCCTGGGCATGACCAACGAGCAGGCGTTTCAACAGGGCAGAATGGGGGTCGAAACTGGGCGCGCGCAACACTTGATCGCGAATCGGCGTCCAGGCAGAAACGGGGTAGACGAGCAGGCAGCCGTGCGGATGGGCGGTCATCACGATCTGCCCATCGCCTGATACCAACGCCTCGCGATGCCGGGACGGGATTGCAAGGCGTCCCTTGACATCGAGGTTGAGCTCTGTAGCCCCCTGGAACATCGTTCCCCCCGCTCATGCACGGACGACACACCGTGCACCACTAAAACCCACTATATACCTCTCCAACACTCCAATTGTCGTTCATTCTGAATAAAAAGTGGAAATATTTTTACCATGAATATTCAGTCGTTTTTCACGCTGCACAGATAAATCATTGTAAATCAACGGCAGTATATCACTTTCTTGATGCAATACATTAAAGTCTGAGCGCCGCATGGCCGACGTGGGAAAAAGTGGGGAAAATTTTCGCCAATCAGGTATCCATTGCGCGAGAGAGGGCGCTTACGGGGAAATAAAAATGTAGATACTATTATTAGCCGATCATTTCCCCTCTCTCGTTGGGGAAAGACTGATTCCCTCCTCCGCTTGCGGGGGAGGGTTAGGGAGGGGGGGGAGAATTAGCGCATGTAGCCCGAATCATCCGCCCCCATCCCAGCCTTCCCCCGCAAGCGGGGGAAGGAGTTTCGTCTGCGCCACCGGGCAGCCCTCTCTCGCTGCAAGCGAGAGAGGGCAAAAAAAGGGAGGAAGTTCGCCGATAAGCCGGGTTCTGTCGAGCGCCCCCGAGGGCGCCGGGCAGTCATTCATCTTGGCGTCACGTTACCGTGACGCTCCAGCAGCCTACCCGGAAGCAGCGCGAGCCACGCCATGGCTTCCCTATTTGGCCTTGCCCCGGATGGGGTTTGCCGTGCCGGACCTGTTACCAGTCCCGCGGTGGGCTCTTACCCCGCCATTTCACCCTTACCTGATCCCGCATTGCGCGGGCCATCGGCGGTTTGTTTTCTGTTGCACTTTCCGTCGCCTCACGGCGCCCGGCTGTTAGCCGGCATCCTGCTCTATGGGGCCCGGACTTTCCTCTGCGCAATTTTCATACACAGCGACTGCCTGGCAAACTTCCCGGGGACGGATTATAGGCCCGCGTCCGACTTCAAAGACCTCGACTCGGACAGAAAATTCGATATTTCCACGATCTGCTCTTCGACCGCCTCCAAGAACGCGCCGTTGTTCGCTTCGACAAAGGCGAAATCGCCCGCCTTCGCCGCGTCCTCCAGCGTCTGGGCGAGCTTTCCGACGGCTTGTGCGCAAATGCTGTGACTGGAACCCTTGATGCCGTGCACGATCACGGCGTAGTCGGCAAGCCCCTCCTGCGTCACGGTGCGGATTTTCTCCAGCATGACCGGAAGGTTATAGACGTAGGAATCGAGAATATCCCACAGCACATCTTCGTCCCCGCCGAAACGCTTCAGGCATTCTTCCAGGTCAAGCCCTGGAATGGTCATATCGGATTCCCGCCTTCCAGCCCCGCCTCTTCTCTCCGCGCTGATCCGCCTGTCCGGTTTCCCCCGCTTTTCGAGATGCGAATCGGATACCTGCCCGTGCCCTTTCTCCAGGTTTTTATCGCGTATCCAGTGCCGAATGATGGAATCCAGCAACATGACATCGACCGGCTTGGCAATGAAAGCCTGAAAGCCGCTACGCAGGAACATCTCTTCGTTGCCGACGATCGCATTGGCCGTCATTGCGATGATGGGTACGGTTTCCGCGTAATGCGTTCCAATCTCGTTCCGAATGATTCGCACGGCCTCGACGCCGTCCATCTCCGGCATCATGTGATCCATGAAAACAGCATCGTATGTAACTTCCCGCTCCCGGATCAGGTCGATCGCCTCCTGCCCGCTGGTCACGCAATCCACCTTGATCCCGTAAGGCTTCAGCATGCCCCGCGCCACGTCCAGGTTGGTCGGCACATCGTCGACCACCAGCACTCTCGCATAGGGCATTTGCACCCGGACGAATCTGGTTTTCGTATCGAGTCGACTCCTGGAGTAATTCATGTTTTTCAGGTTTTTCACGACCTCCGGGCCAATCGTCTCGCTTGATACGAACTTCTGGCGGAAGCGCGCCGTAAACGTGCTGCCCTTGCCATATTCGCTTTCCACCGTGATGGCCCCGTCCATCAACTCCACCATGCGCCTGGCCAGCACGAGTCCCAGCCCCGTGCCTTCGATCCGGCGATTCGATTTGGTGTCGACCTGGCTATAGTTGGAGAACAGCTTGCCGACATCCTCGGACTTGATGCCGATCCCCGTATCCTTCACCACGCAGGTCATCCATACGGAGTCGCCATCCCGCTCACAGGAAAGCCGCCACTCCACGGCGCCTTCCCGGGTGTACTTGAAGCCATTGGACAAAAGGTTGTTACATACCTGCTTGATCCGCAAGTCGTCGCCCATCAATCTGACAGGGAGGTTCTCGTCGATCGACAACACGAAATCAATGGGCTTTTCCGCAATGCGCATGATGTTGAGCGCTACCGTATCGTTGATGAAACTCGGCAAATCGTAGATTTCCGGCACAAGCTCGAATTTCCCGGATTCGATCTTGGAAATATCCAGAATGTCATTCACGATGCTCAACAACGTCACGCCAGCGCCGTAGATCTTGTCCAGCCTTTCCCGAACCTCGCCCTGAACTTCGTTTTCGCCCAGCATCAATTCCGACAAACCAATGATCGCGTTCATCGGCGTGCGCATTTCATGGCTCACATTGGCAAGAAAATTACTCTTGGCCTCATTCGCAGCCTCGACTTCTATATTGAGTTCCATGAGGTTTTTGTTTTGTTTTTCGATCATTTGCAGCGGACGCGCAACGATGCCGGAAATGGAAACAACGACTACGCACCCCAGCACCATGAAAAAAACCCCGGAAACAAGCACCCCCAATTGCGCCTGAGCCACCGGGCCTTCATTCAATGGGGCGGCAACCCCCAGGGTCCACCCCTCGGACGCGTCAGTTACCTTTTTCCAAACACAGAACCTTTCCGTTCCATCAAAAACATAGTGCCCAAACCCGCTTCTTCCATGAATCATTTCCGAAAAAAAGTCGCCTACCCCTTTGAAAGCAGGCTCATTTTTTGATCGTTCAATCATATTTACCCGGCCAAGAACATAGTGTTCACGCATACTGGCAATCGTCGTGCCCTGGCTATCCAGGATAAAAACGTTGCCTGTATTCCATAGCCTGATATCGGATACAAGATCACTGAAAAACATTCCCGGAATGGTTGCCGCAAGCACACGATTCTTTTCGATTGGCACATAGATATACATGACCAGCTTTTCCGTCCTGACATCCCAATAGGTACTGGAAAAGACCGCGCGCCCCGCAAAGGCTTCCGGCATATACGTACTCGAGTACAGAAGAGAAGCCGGCGCAGGAAAATCGCCATGAGAGGCTACAACCCCCTCGCGACTGAACACCGCCAGCGAGATGATGTTCACGTTCATGTAGAGAATATTTTCGAGAAAACTCTTGATCTGCGAGTCGGGAACGCCCACCAGTTTCTCGGCGATATTCTTTGCTTCGGTCTTCAGCAATTCCCTGTGGGTCGAGACGAGCCTGTCTGCAACATCGGAAATGACCGTAACATCATCCCTGACCGTTTCAGTCAACCTGTCCTGCATGGAAAGAAGCCCCATGCCCATATGGACCGATGTCACCACAATGACAAGGGTCATCAGCACCAGAGTTACTTTCAGCCGGATGGACTTCTTCACATCGCCAAACATTTCTCTCCCCCCTTTTCAAGGGGCTGCATCACCCTGCCGGGAAGCCATCGCGACATCCTTCGATGCACTCGACTGGCCGCAGGATCAGGACCCCGGCGGATGCACCGGGCTACCAGCGGATGTGAAAACGTTTTTACCGTCGCGTTGCCCGAAACTGCCCACGACCGCGCCGGGAGGCTGGCCGCCGGGATTGTCCCAGTCCTGCACCTGACACTCTTCGGTGCTGACCAGATACCACCGCCCTCCCTGGTTCAGCGCCCATAACAGGTGGCCCGCTCCGTATACGGCCATGGGAGTCATCGCTGTCCTGTCCGGATGAATCTTCACCCGCCGCTGACAATCCGGCAGGCGGGAAGCAACGATGTACTGCTCGACCGTATCGTTCCAGAAATGCGGCTGTTCGCGGACGAGCACCAGCGCATGATCCTTGTTTTCAACCAACATCGAGGTCGCGCTGTTCTCGCAGCCAGCAAGCAAGGGCAGTACCGATACGATGGCACAGACACGACGATACATTATGGCAATACTCCGTCTGACATCTAGTCAGCCAACCTCCACGCAACAGTTTCACCGGCACGCAACGGAATCAGTCTATCGTCTCCATAGTCATAATAGCCTGGCACTTTCCACGATTTGTATTGGAGCGTGATTTTGTCCACGTTGGGGGGCAACCCGTAGAACGCCGCGCCGTTCAGACTGGCGAAGGCCTCGAGCCGATCGAGCGCGCCCTCGGCCTCGAACACCTCGGCATACAGTGGAAGCGCCAGCGGCGCGGTGTAACAGCCCGCGCAACCACAGGCCGCCTCTTTCGTGCGGGCCGCATGCGGCGCGGAATCGGTTCCAAGGAAAAAGCGGGGACTCCCCGAACACACCGCCTTGACGAGCGCCTGACGATGGGTTTCGCGCTTGAGCACAGGCAGGCAATAGTGATGCGGCCTCACCCCCCCGACAAGAAGCGCGTTGCGGTTGTACAGCAGGTGATGCGCGGTCACGGTGGCCGCCACATTGGCCCCGGCGGCGCGCACGAACTGGGCTGCCTCGGACGTGGTGATATGCTCGAACACGATCTTGAGTCCCGGAAAATGCCGCACCAATGGCGACAACACTTTTTCCATGAACACCCGCTCGCGGTCGAAAATATCCACGTCCGCCGCCGTGGTCTCGCCATGCACGCACAGCACCAGCCCGAGTTTTTCCATGCGCTCGAGCACCGGGTGAATGAGGTCGATCGCACTGACCCCCGCATCGGAATGGGTCGTTGCGCCTGCCGGATACAGCTTGGCCGCGATCACGATACCGCTTGCCTTCGCGCAGTCGATTTCCTCCGGCGGCGTATTGTCGGTGAGATACAAACTCATCAGCGGCTCGAACGTCATGCCCTCCGGGACGCTGGCGAGAATACGCTCGCGATAGGCCAGCGCCTGCATCGTCGTCGTTATCGGCGGGCGCAGATTGGGCATGATGAGCGCCCGTCCGAAGCAGGCTGCGGAATGCGGCACGACCACATCCAGGGCATCGCCGTCGCGCACATGCAGATGCCAGTCATCCGGACGGGTCAAGGTCAGAGATGAAGGTTGCCCAAATAGGGAAGTCATCGGTTCCTGCCTTTGCGAGTTCGTTTTCCCGCTCTCAAGCATCTCGTCTGTCATGTTCGTCATCCCGGTAAGATTATCTCATTGCTGCTGTTTCAGAGCATGTGCATAAAGTCCTTTACGCGATGCACCTGTGATCTCGGCAGCCAGACGCACCGCCGTTTTGAGTGACAATTCATCGAGCAGCAGACCAAGAATACGCAACGCGCCGGCATCGACCCCGTCGGAGACCTCCGCGCCACGGACGACGAGCACGAACTCGCCACGGCTGCGATTGGCGTCCGCAGCAAACCACGCCCCGGCCTCGATCAGCGGCATGACGGCCACTTCTTCGTACCGCTTGGTCAGCTCGCGCGCGATGAGAATTTCGCGCCCGCCGCCGAAAACCTCTGCCATATCGGCCACGCATGCTTCGACGCGATGCGGCGCTTCATAAAACACCAGCGCATCGCGCGCATCCGCCAGCGCCATGAGCGCCGCGCGCCGCGACTGTGTTTTTGCGGGCAAAAAGCCAATGAAACGAAAACCCCCTTCGATGATTCCCGCCACCGACAGCGCCGCCACCGCCGCACAGGCGCCGGGAACCGGCGATACCGTGTAACCCGCCTCCCGCACCCGCGCCACCAGCCGCGCGCCGGGGTCGGAAATCGCCGGCGTGCCCGCATCGGTGATCAATGCAACATGCTGCCCCTGGGCCAGGCATTCGATGATATGCCCGGCCGCCTGTTGCTCGTTATGCTGATGCACGGCCAGCAACCGTTTTGCACGAATGCCGAAAGCATCGAGCAGCCTTTGACTATGCCGAGTATCCTCGGCGGCAACCACATCCACCGCCGCCAAAGTGTCGTGCGCTCTGGGCGACAGATCCCGCAGGTTCCCGAGCGGGGTCGCCACCACATATAATGACGGCATATCCAGCAAGGGCGAAGCAATGGACTCGTTCATGGAATGGAAAACGAAGCGGCAAAACCCGATTGTGAGAGCGCCCACCCCTTCAGCGCAAGCACACGGACAACTGGCCGAAGAACGCGCCGGGGCATGGCTCGCCACTAACGGACTCAAAATCCTCGCCCGCAACGTGCGCTGCCGGGGCGGAGAGCTCGATCTGATTTGCCTTGAAGGCGACACGCTGGTTTTCGTCGAAGTGCGTCTGCGCACGAATCCCCATTTCGGCTGCGCGGCGGAGAGCATCACCGCCGCCAAGCGGCGGCGCATCATTTTCGCCGCGAAATGGTGGTTTCTCCGGGCCGGGCGCATGTACCGGGATCGACCCTGCCGATTCGACGCCGTGCTGTTCGACAACGGGCTGACGGCAGAGCCGCAGTGGATTCGCGGCGCGTTTGAAGACGGATAATGCAATGACATATGCTATCAGAAAGCAGTTAGAATGATTGCAATCGTCATATAACGACTGTAATTGCCATGAAACAGCCCTTCTCCTTTGATACCAGCTACAAGGCGCTTTTCTCCTGTCCTGAACTCGTGCGCGACCTGTTGCGCGGATACGTTCCCGGCAAGTGGCTCGAGAAGGCCAACTACGAAAGCTTGACCAAAATCAATGCCAGCTTCGTATCGAGAAATGACAAGCAACGTCACGACGACATGGTCTGGCGGATCGACATTGGCGGTCATTGGCTGTGGGTCTACATCCTGCTCGAATTCCAGAGCGAACCCGATCAATGGATGGCTGTACGAATGATGCAGTACGTCAGCCTGCTCGCGGAGCAACTGGTGAAGGAGGGGGTTCAGAACGAGTCGCCGGAGGGGCGCTTGCCGTCGATATTGCCCATCGTCCTGTACAACGGACGGCCCGAGTGGCGCGCCCCACTCGATGTAGACGACTGTTTCCATACCCCGCCCGATGGGCTGGAAGCATATCGCCCGGCGCTCCGTTATCTGTTGCTCGACGAACGCCGTTTGCAGCAACACCCATTGCAGGAAGTGAAGAATTTTGCCGATGCCGTTTTTCGCATGGAAGCCAGCCGTCGGTTACCGGATGCCATTGCCGTGGTGAACGCACTCGAAGAGGTGCTGCGCGCCCCTGGCCTGCAAACGGTGCGGCGCGCATTCAGTCAATGGATAAAAGCTTTGTTGCTCCGCCGTGCTTCAGCTTCTATGATTGAAGAGGTGGAAGCCATCAGGGATGTTTTTGAGGAACTTGAGATGCTGACTGAACACAAAGAAACCTGGTTCGATGACGACATCGAAAAGAGCTTTTTGCAGGGACATGAAAAAGGCCGAGAGGAAGCCCTGATGTCTGTTGCCCGAAACATGCTCAAGTGCGGCAAGCCCGTCGAGGAGATCGTGGAAGCGACCGGGCTTCAGCCGGAAGCGATACAGGCTCTGATGCACTGAATCTGATTCGCCTCGCCTTCCCGATCCAGCAGCATGTTTTTGAACGCCACCGCGAGCATCAGCAAGTACATTTGTAGACTGAGAAGAGCGTAGCGAATCCCAGCAGTTGCGAAATGGTGATAGCGTTGGGATTCGCGTCGCGTTTAAGGATGATTAAAAAAAGGGGCTTCATCGAAGCCCCTTTTCACATCCCTTGCAGGAAAGGTCTGAAACCGGATTACGCGTTCTTGCGGCGGCGACGCGCCACAGCGCCCACCATGGCAAGACCGGCCAGCATCATCGCGTAGGTTTCGGGTTCGGGAACGGTGCTGGTGAATTTCAGCCCGCCGATGAAAACGCTGCTGTCGTAGAACCCGTCGGAGTAATCGGCAACGGCGATGGTGATGGTATGCACATCACGAGTCATATCGAGCTTCGCCTCGATCCCAATTTCCGGCGTTCTGCTGAGGAAGCCATAGTCCGAGCCGTCGATGTAGTAATCCATTGCCGTCATGGCCGTGACGATTTTGCCGTTCGGCAGCAGGGCGTAATTCACGTCGTCGACCCAGAAAACGAAAATGTCCGAAAGGCCCGTATTGTATTTGATTCTGGCGGTTTCATCCGTGGCGAAGATGAAGCTCGTCAAGACAGTGTCGAGGGTCTTGTCGTCGAGCGTGAACGAGAAGGTCAGCAGGTTCGTGTCGATAATGTTGGAGGTATGCAGAGTGACATTGGTGTTCACCGTTTGGAGCACCGCCAGTATGTCGTCATTGTTGCCGCAGCGGCTCACGGAGTTTACTTCAGTACATTTCCCCGCGTTACGGTACACAGAAGCGCCCATTATGTTCCGATTAGAGGCATTGACTGGATAGGTATAGTCAACGGAGTGACCCCCAGGCCCCCCAGAGCCCAAGGTGATGCCTCCAGCATTCATGACGGCTTGGCCGTAGCGTTCATTGCCGGTGATCATCTTTGAACTGGTGACATTGATGCCGCTGGTGTTGGCGAGCAGCGCATTAAGCAGATTTATCTCCGGATTCCAGTCTATGGTCATGTCGGACAGGACTAGAGCGGAGCCTTGGTATTCAGCAGCGACAGTTGCCGAAGATGCCGCCAACGCGATGGTCGCGCCAAGAATCAGCGATGAGATGGTTCTCTTGTTCATACAAATTTCCTCTTACGGTGTTGAAGGGAGAGGGAACAGCCTTGGCCTCGCCAGTCTGTTCACAGGCACACCGATTTATAAGCAATTTTTATGCCTGAATGTGTAAGTAATTGATTTTCTATATATATATATATATATATAGAAAATCTGAAGTGTAAAAAATTCCGACACGCGTGTATCAACAATTAATCAGATTTATTGTGGAAAACACGTATACGGATTGCAGGGAGTTATTTTGTTTATATGTGGATACAAATACATGTAAACCGAAATGGGGAAGGTGGTAGACGGGCGTTTCCCTCGTGTGGAGGGGTGGCGCAAAGCGCGTCGCCTTTATGTCTCCCTCATGAGGGAGGCGTCGCCCGGCGCAGCCGGGTGACGGAGGGAGTAGCAGCGGTTCGGCTGCTACGTTATTCAATTATTGCGCGTGTTCAAGCGCTGTTACTCCTTCCGTCACGCGCTTCGCGCGTGCCACCTTCCTCAAGAGGAAGGCTACCCCTGCCGGTTCGACGCCGTGCTGTTCGACAACGGGCTGATGGCGGAGCCGCAGTGGATTCGTGGCGCGTTTGAGGATGGGTAAAAAAGGGAATCTTTTGTTTTTTGACGTACTAGTGTCGAAAATTTTTACAGATGCCTCGGGGCGTCCGAATTTAATTGATTAAAATCAGTTCATTACAAATGCGGCATGATTATTGCTTGTAAATAGTTTCATAGCGCGCCGCCATGTGCGGATCTGTTCGGAGGGAACCGAAAATGAAGCCGTTACTGATCGCCGCCACCTTGTCTCTTTCCGTTGTGGGCGTTTCTGTTAGTGCGCCGACGCTTGCCGAAACCATAACCGTCGACATTACTGACGGGGGTTTCAGGTTTTTCGATGACAGACTCGATAATACTGGAACAGTGGAGGGAGGGTTCGCGGTAATAGGCCTTTCTCATAAGATAGAGGCTTATCCCGACCTCAATGTGTACTACCTCCATGCGTACATGGATTCCAACAATCCGTATTCTTCCAATCCGGGCGCTGCCATTAAGGAGCAAGCCTATTACTACACGATATATCCCAGTGGCGACCCTTGGTTTGAGAGAGAGCAATATGCTATTGATTCTTCATTTTCCTGGATTTATATAGTAGGGCCGGACGGCGACGCTTATTATAGCCATGACAACGCAGCTGAAGGCTATCAATCAAACGATCCGTTTGATCGGGATGAACTCAGGGCCGTGGCATATTCAACCCTTCCGCTTTCTACGTTCGGTATTTTCGACTTTGAAAATTCATTCGTCTACTACGCAGGGGAAACTGAAGGCGTGTCGTTGGCCCATGTTTTCGCTCAGTTTTTCGCCCCCGGCCAACCTGTTTCCCCGGGTGTTGCGGTCGTGATGCTTCCTCAGGAGGGTAATTTTGGGATCAGCTGGGCGGATGAGCGCGAGATTGTTGCTATCTCCCTTACCTACCATCTCGGCCCCATTCCAGAACCTGAAACCTGGGCCATGCTGCTGGCTGGTTTAGGCATTGTGGGCGTAATTACCCGCAGGCGGCGTATAAAAACAGCAATGTAAACACCATTAGAGCGTTTTTCGTTTAGTCGTGCACAGTCTGTGCAGATACTGTAATTACGTCATCCTGCGCGAAGTCGCAGGGTCCATGCAGCATCTGGATTCTGCGACTTCGCTTCGCGTCGCGCTGCAATGACATATCTACGCTTGAACCGAAACCGCCCTAGGCCCGCCGCGTACAACCTTCCTCCGCCTCGCCTTCCCGATTCATCCGCATGTTCTTGAACGCCACCGACAGCAAGTAGCCTTGCGATCCTGACAACCCTGCCCGGACGGCATCATGGCAGATGATAATATTGATATTATATTAGAATAAAAAAGACGGGCCGGAAAACAGGGATGATGGAGATGAGTCAAACCACTCACAAAAAGAAACACACACCAGTGGCGCGAGAAATCGGCACAACAAAGGAATATCCTGCCCTGCTCGCCGAAGTGAAGGCGCGCATCCAGTCAGCGCAGTACGTGGCGTTGCGCGCGGTCAACAAGAAACTGGTCGGCTTGTACTGGGATATCGGGCGGCTGATCATGGCGCGGCAGCAAAGCAAAGGCTGGGGCAAAAGCGTGGTGGAGCAGCTTGCGAACGACCTGCGCGCAGCCTTTCCCGGCGTGAGCGGGTTCTCGGCGCAGAACCTGTGGTACATGCGCCAGTTCTTTCAGGAATACAGTGCCGCGCCAAAACTCCAACCACTGGTTGGAGAAATTGGCTGGGCGCACAACCTGCTCATTATGTCGCGCTGCAAAGACCCGCAACAGCGCGAGTTCTACCTGCGCATGACGCGCAAGTTCGGATGGTCGAAGAGCGTACTCGCCCACCAGATCGACAACCAGAGCTACGAGAAATCCCTGCTGGGCCAAACCAATTTCGACAAAACCCTGACCCCGGCCTTGCGCGCGCAGGCCAAGCTGGCGGTGAAGGATGAATACGCCTTCGACTTTCTCGAACTGGGTGAGCAGCACGGCGAGCGCGAACTGGAAAGCGCGCTGATCCTTCGCATCGAGGATTTTCTGCGCGCAATGGGTGGTATGTTCGCGTTCATGGGCAGCCAGTACAGGCTGGAAGTGGAGGGCGAGGAATACTTCATCGACCTGCTGCTGTTTCACCGACGCTTGCGCGCGCTGGTAGCGGTGGAGTTGAAAGTCGGCAAGTTCCAGCCGGAGTTCGTCGGCAAGATGCAGTTCTACCTTGCCGCACTGGATTCGCATGTGCGACAGGACGACGAGAACCCGTCCATCGGCATCATCCTGTGCAAGGAGAAAAAGCGCACCATCGTCGAATACACCCTGCGCGACGCGCGCAAGCCCATCGGCGTGTCGACCTACGAAATCACGAGAACACTGCCGAAGAAGCTGAAGGATCAGTTGCCTTCGCCGGAGGCCATTTCCCGACTGCTGGAGAGCATATGAGATGGATTCAAAATCGATCCGTATCTGGATTCTGCGACTTCGCTTCGCGTCGCGCTGCAATGACATGTATCCACTTGAACCGAAACCGCTCTAGTTATACGTCACAGAAGCAAAAGTCCTTTTAAGCCCTTTCCTGTATCTAATCGACGGATAGCCGAAAATTACAAAAAGACCTTCGCGGCTCGTATACTTGATGCCGTATTTCTCCCGGAATTTTTTTGCTTTGCTTCCA
>Ga0209737_10002440_pt1 | contig 13014 bp, 11 predicted proteins | sample TergutCu122P3_FD_187284 | JGI IMG/M metagenome (GOLD analysis project Ga0209737, IMG submission 187284) | Cubitermes ugandensis P3 segment gut microbial communities from Kakamega Forest, Kenya - Cu122 P3 (SPAdes) (version 2) | ecosystem: Host-associated > Arthropoda: Insects > Digestive system... | reverse complement strand
TGTGGAAAAATAGCACGTGTAAAGGAAACATCCAGTTATATTGTGCATGAGTTTCATACATTCTGATTAAATAGTTTCCGAGAAAAAAAATGTGGGGCATTACTTTCTGAGCAACCCTCGTATTTCTGGTGAAGTTATCACATCACAACAAGCAGCTGCAATGTGTTTTAAGCATAAAAGCACTGTGTGAAGGTAATAGCTTTCTGATGAAAATGAGTTATACACAACAGATTGTTTAGGATAGACATTTCAAGCCACACCTACCACAAGCTTCTGTGATGTCCATGGAATTTTCTTCATTCTCCAGATCATTACAAAATTCATTTTTCTCTTCTTTAGGAGTACATACCACATCTACTCTCTCAACAGGCCACTGAACTTGACTGGGTTTTACATCTTCTTCATGGTCATACAGGTCACCTTCTTGTCGAAGGTGCCTGAGACTGCCCTTTAGGTCAACCAGGAGCAGCCTCGGAGTAAATGTCACACATCCCTGCAAAAACATGTCATACTCAAACTTGCCACAAAAGCACCTAAATAATCTACACCTTATTAGCTTTCCCAAAGGCCTCCTACAAGAGCAACCCTGCAAGAAAAAGTGGAAATGTATTTCCTATCCACACACACACACAGGTCATGCACTATAAATCAAAACACATTAACACAGCATATGCAAGAGCAGATTGGGGGGTCTTTCACCATGCAATTACTGACATTTTAGACAAATCTACTCCCATTATCTTCACAAGTTAAAATTTCATAATCTCACATCAAGCTGGGCCCCTGAACAGCACAGTCAGTATAGTAATGAGACTATCAGATGGATGATCCAGGGTTTGATTCTTGGCAGATGCAATGGATTTTTCTCTCTTTTCCTAAGATCCACACTTGCTCTGGGGTCCACCCAGCCTCCTATTCAATGGGCATGAGAAATAAAATTGCTGAGGTGAAAAACTGCTCACTCACCTACATCCAATACCAGTACCAAAGATGAGAATCAGAGGAGCTATACCTCTGCTGCCCTCTATGCCTTATGGTATATACAGGACAATTATATCTTTAGCTGTACCATTAATCTTAGGTTACTACTGTACATAAAAGAAGAACTTGCCTTTGACGTGACACCTTCTCGGAAAAGTATGTCATGGTTAATTTCAGATGGGGAGTCTGCATTGTACACAAACCCAGCCTCCTACAATATGGAAACAGTAATAATTATCAGAAGTTGAATACATGGCTATAAATTTTCACTTATACTTACTTGTGATCAAAATAATCAGATCAGCTGAGCTCTAGTCACCATCACATGACATAAAAGAGTAAGTTACCTGCTGCCAATTAGTTTTTTTATTTGTTCTTAGCTGACAATATAAACCAACCAGAAAATTTAGATTTGACACAAAATATTGAAAAGTGTGTCCAGCTACCAATAAATTTGTTTGTTTCAATTTCACACACCATCCTACTCACCTTTTTCATCATGCTCATTTTCTCACTACACTGATACTTTGTAACCTCTGTGGTTACAACAGCACCATTAAATAACCCTATATTAAGTTTTGTTTCTACTAATGCAGAATGTATGAAAATCATTAGATAAAATTACATTACATTCAAGTGATGGGTGTTAGGAAAACCCCTGCACAATTACCACCTTCAGTATATAATGTAACCTCATTCTCTCATTTAGGTCCCCAGCACTGCTGCATGTCAAACAAAGTGAAGTAACTGGCTTTATCTGGGATCATAATATTCACCTGGTATCATGAAGTGAATTCCATGTATAAAAATTCCAACTTAACTACAATCTCAGAGTCATATTAAGAATTCATGACGCTTTCTTGTTGTTACTCTTTTTCACAGATGGAATTAGTGCCCAGTCTGTGTCAACAGGTGCCCTTCAATTAACAGTAACCTATTAGCCCTACCACTTTAATCAAATGGTTCTGACATTAACCCACTTCTTTCAGCAGACAGGTGCTGATGGAAACCCTTCATAAGATTTTTGCGGACTGTTAGGTCCTGTGTTTATTAAAATCACCGCCTGAAGCACGAAGCAAAACATGTAAAAGCGCAGAAAGAAAAACCTCATGAACTGGCTCCATTATTTACTGAAATGGCTATGCTACTTGTGTAAAGTAAACTGCGATGTCACAAGGGCTTCTGTACACACGGCAATGGTTGCTTTATAAAGAGTCACATAAAACAGCATTACAGTTTAATATCTACCCAGATGAAAAGTCAATGAGCACCAGTGAACCCAAAAACTTTCTGGGGCAAAAGACTAAATCTGAAACTGTATCACTTAACTTAAATGTAACAGTGCAGACTTCTGATAAAAGTTGTGACCTTATGTGAGACAGCAAGGTAAACATCATAATTCATGTTTACTTAACACTGTCAGGGTAACTGAATCAACAATGACATGAAAGATTCACACATAAAATGCACAAAGACAAATAAGTTCGTAAAATATACATGATGTAAAACACAACAAACGAGCAGTCAAAAGACCTACAGCCAAAAGCATAAAACTGGAATACTAACGAACATGACTGTGCACACATGCTTGTAAATTAGACTACGATGACTCAGAAATATGCTTTCAAGTTAATGGTGAAACACTTCGGGTCTGACTACAGAAAATGTCTTGAATGGTTATCAATTATTCAAGGAAGACTTCCAATGATTGTAGGTTTATGTGGGGATGCTCAAATCAATAGGATACATAGCATCGAATGGTGGAATGATAATACATACATACATACATATCATTTCATAGGTCCACAAATCCTGTCATACAACAGTCAGACATGAAACTTGCCAGAAAAAAAAATACACACAAACAAAACAAATGACACAATACAAACAAATGTCAATACAACAGTCTCCAAAATCAAATATTGTGCATAACATAATAAAACAATACAATACAAATTACAACAGAAATAATTTACCAAATTAATTATGTCTGCTGAACTCCAAAAATTCTTTGACAGAGTAAAACGAGTTATTTAAAAGATACCTGTATAACTCGTTTTTAAATTGTTTCCTACCATTCTCAAGGTTTAAAATACTGCTGGGCAAACTGTTATATATTTTAATACCAGAATAGGCAATTCCTTTTTGAACGTTGTGAGGTTTGCAATTGGAATGAAAAGTCGATTTTTACTTCTTGTACGCAGTCCATGTATTTCTAAACCTGTCTGAAAATTATTTGGATTATCTATAATAAATAGCATCAGAGACAGTATATACTGACATGGAACAGGTAAGATTTCAGGTTTCCTAAACAAACCAGGAAGCGCGTGCTATGACTCGGTCGTGAGCTAACCCAGCATGCTTATAATTCTCAAACTCTGATGTACCAAAAAAAAAAAAAAAAACCAACACAGAAACTCCCATAAAGCCTTTACACGTCTTGTCAAACCATTTGTTGATCCATGTGAGGGTTAGAAAGGAACAAAATTTGTAATTGAAACCTGCAAATTCCACCAGTGTGTGCCGATGAAATTCGAATAAGACCCAAACTGTAGAGAAACGATTTCTCTTCCAGATGCCATTAAATGAGTCCTTCGCCTTAATTGCACTGCATTGTTTTCACGTTCCTACGCACGTTCCACCAATACCAACGCGTCGCACTCGATCTATGGTCGCACTTGCCAAACAGTCATCGTTGATTGTATAATGATCTACTATGCTCATGAACGATGAGCTGGGAGTGTTTACTAGATAATCTGTGATACTAAGTACATAATCAAATACAAAATAATTTATTCACATTCCACACATCCTAAATGGTACAGCTGGCTAGGATGTGGAAACTGTAATATTATAAACACACTCACACAGTACTACAACCATCCGCTATTTTCTCGGAATTATTTTATCACAACTAAGAAACACGTCAAAAACACAACCAAATAATTAATTTACAAAACTATCCCTGTAAATATGAACATCAATCACAAGAAGACGAAGGCTTTGTCATATATTACCACCTGCAATGCATGTGAACACTTATTGTAGATAATCCGTGGTTCATACTGCTACGCTAGATAGATAATCCGTGCTTGACAAAAAATTGGTCATTGTGTGTACGCAATAAAAATATAGAAAGAAAAGTTCAACGTCCCTTCCAGAACTGTCGTTCTGTAGGGACATACCTGTGACATATACTGCGTCACGAGCTGGACAACACGGTATTCATTTGTACCACGAATATAATAAAAAAAGGTAAAGTTGTCAAACTACAGGCCCGTAGGGCTTATGAAGGTTGAGGATGGCAGAATGGCTTAGAAAATCGGCACATGAATGTGCTAAGGTTGTCACCCTACGCACCGGCCGCCTTTACCCCGAGAAGATATCCCTGGTAGTCATTGCCGTTCGAGGCTGAGTCGACCCCAGGGTATCAGTGCGGCCGGAAAGTATTAAGTCAATGAAAAATTCCAACGACCGCATCGGAAATCCAACCCGCGACCGTCCAGCTTGAAGCGAGTGACTCAACTAACTGTTCTACCGCGTTACCTCCTATAACAATATGCAAGGAAAATTCGGTCTAGCCCAGTATGACTCACCTTATTTGTGCCACATGCTGTTGCTGGCAAAAGCACAACTCTCACATCTTCCTTCAAAAGCCATGTTAATATTATCGTGCAGTACGTAGGTTCCCTTTAGGTTTTGTGCATTAAGTTCGTACACATATTTCTCTCACCAATGCATGTTACATTTCCTACCCATCTTCTCATTTATTTGTTTTCAAGATTCCCTCAATTTATGATCTTACCTTAATGAAATGGATTAAATTTCACACATGTGGAGTGGAATGGGTAAAATTACAATTATCTGAATCTGTATAGGTACAATTCTAGATGGGAGAAATGAAAGGCTAATGAGTGATGGTAACAAGCATTTCCCAGACTGAATCTGCTGTTCATTTCTTTGTGAATGCAATTTTTATTTGTTTGTTTTTTCCAAAAATTTGAACTTCACTATAGTTTCCAATGATGTATATTATGGTTTCAGTCTCAATCTTGACCAGCCTGTTCTGCATCTGGGCAAAAATCGCTAGTAGATAACAATTGTACATTATGGTTTCAGTCTCAATCTTGACCAGCCTTATTCTGCATCTGGGCAAAAATCGCTAGTAGATAACAATATTGATAACATAATTCCATGGTGTTGTCTTTCTTGTAAGTTAATAGATACTCAGTTGTTCAAGAAGTATGATTTTTTTTTTCAAGATTTTAAAACCCCTTCCCTGTATCCTACCCTGAGGCACCAAATTTACTGAAGAAACATGTTCATGATTTGTTTTTCTATTTACAGATCTTCCACATGGCCCCTGCCATGGATTTTCCTTCCCAGAAATTGGTTGCCTGCCTTCATACTTCATGTTTTGCCCATCTCATTCTCCTTGATTCAATCACTACAGTTTTATGAGGACAGTAGTACATATTCTGCTCATTTTGTAACTTTCACATCCTCTTTCTCAGATCAAAATATGTTCCTGAGCACTGTATATCCAAAAAGAGGCAAAGTTTTGCATGCATACAAACAGCATCTACAATTATGCTTCATATATTTCAATCCTTTTATATGAAATTGGAAATACAACATTCTGAATGGATTGGTAGCAAGCGTTAAACATCAAGATTCTCCTGGGATGTTATGTCATGTTCACTGGTAAATGGTTATCAACATTTCTAAGGCAGAGTGATTCTTTGAAACACTGGTAGCTACTGACCAGCCAATACAGAATAACATCCAGGATGAAATGACTCATCAGCAACATGACTGAGAAACTCCAGTCTCACAAGTATTAAACATACTGTCCTGTAAAAGAATTTATGTGTTGTTATGGTATTTACTTGTCTCGAATAACCCTGTCTGACCAGAAACATCAGCATGACTTGCCCATTTTGAATTTTAAAAAGACAGACATCAGCAACTAAAAAACAGGAAGTTTTGATTTTACTTTTGAACCTATATGCATAAATGTCATATTAGGGAACCGACCACATTAAATATATTTGTAAATCAAACTGAAATGTCTTCACTGGAAGACTTTAAATATAAAAATGCATACAACCCACTAACTCCACCTACTGTCAATAACAGTAAAACTGGTGGCCAATTTGGAAAACTAAAAGTTAAATTTTAACATATCATGTGTTCTTTGTATCACAACAAATCCTGAATTAGAATTAAAAATGTACAGGGAATATTTCTTATAGGGTCATCAATCAAATCAAAATGTTCACCACATTTACTATTACTTACCACTCAAAGAAGAAGTAACAAGAAATGACATTCAGGTACCTTGATGGCATGGCCCTTTCCACAACTGAAATAATAATACTACTTCCACCAGTCTTGTGAAAAAGCTTTCATTTTTGCTCCAAAAATTCATAAAGACATAAAAATGTAAGTCAGTTGAAGAAATTACTTTGTAGAAACTTAAGGAGCTGAAGGGCCACACAGCAGCAGACTGTTGTGTTGTTAACACACCAAATGTGGGAACAGCATCCCAATCAACTCTGAAACCTAGGTAAGTTTCTGTGCATCATACTTGATTTAGCCATACACAAAGAAGGTGGAAGAGTTATTTTGTTTCAATTATGAGGGATATTTTACCTTTATTATTTATGTTATAAAGTAATACACTACATAAATAAAATAACAAACTGAGATGGGTTCCATGTTTTGTGTTACTGCATAATACAATGATCACACTTCACAGTCCATCACATGTGATTACTACTGAAGGATGTCTCAGAAACACAGTGCAAAGCTACACACTACTGAATTAACCTACCTACTGAACTAAACACATTATTCACATTTATTAAAATTTTTACATTACATTTCCATGTAATCTGAGGAGGACTGTAGTTCATACACAGCTCTAAAAGCTTGTGTACCAGTATGACGACATTTATTGCAGAATTTAACTTGCATGCCAGCTGGGCTGTTTCACATTCAGCATAGAAAAGCAAGATCAATTCTCCCCTTAACTTCACTCATTTACACACAACTAATATCAGAAAGTTACAGTTGATGTTAAATGTCTCACCGGATGAAATATAAGTTGTACCATTCTGTCTTTCAAACATCAGCTCCCATTTTTCCCCACCACACAGCAGTTACAGCTATCACGACTCCCCATTCCCACTGTCATCTCCATCTCCATAATCTCCATCACCTGAATCATCATCTTCCTCATCTTCATCATCCAAGTCATAGTCATCATCATAGAAGTCTGTCATATCCACTGAGTGTTCTGGTGGCTTCACCTTTGTCTTGATACAGTAATCTTCCAGTGTCAGTGGCACCACAACCCCATCCTTCTCTGCTTCCAGTCTTGCTGCCGACACCTGTTTCCTGCAACAATAAATATGCAAAAAATGAGTTGAGTTGACAAGAAAGATGCACTACATTTTGAGTGGGAAATCTTAGAGGAAGACATTGTAGTCGACCAACAATCAGTTGGATGTCCATTTCAACCATATCAAAAAAACACAGACATCCAAAAATGAGATCATAACCTTTCCACGATAATGATGAACGTGTATTCATGTAAATATGGTGTGTCTGATGATAACTTACTGTCAGTCCCAAGCCAAGCTATGGCATGTAATTACAGCAATATATGAGTATTCTGCCATCTTCATTGACTATGCTGTTCTACATGTCATTGTACTGAACACATGAAGATATAGCAGTATCATTTTGAAATGAATCTGCTAATATTTTGGTGATGTAGTCAACAGATACTGACAATGACATTCAAATAATAAGTAACTATAACATTTTTGGTTTCACACATGCAAAAATTTTGTCAAAATTTAAATAACTTCTGAAGACTTCTTTTTTGTAACATGCTACAAAACTCAACAGTGCCAGATGTGGAAGCAATGCTGTATGTTTGCATGGCTTGTTACTGTGAAACCCTTAAAATATGTATTATTCCCATTCCCATGCCAGCAGACATCAATGCAGAGGTACAAATCATCTGCCATTATCCCTGAGGAAAGTAGCCTTCTCAGTAAGGACTGGGGCTAATCTGTACATAACACAGGGACAACTCTTCTGCATATGAAGCACTTTGTTCTATGACATGTGAAGTTCCCATGGCAGAGTGAAGTTTGGTAGGGGGTACCCACAGTTCAGAGGAACTTAAAAATACCAGTTTGCACAGTTTCAAATCTGAGAAAACCATGACCTTAATTTTACTATTCATGTAATGCACTACATACCTTATTATATTTTCATATTCTTTATCTTTTCCTTTTGAATCTCTCCAACGCCTGTACATCACTGATGCATCTACATTTGCAGGACTGAATGTATTGGGCTCATTTAACAGTGAGATCACAGACAGCAGGATTGTTCTAAAAACCAAGAAACAAACAAAGTTGGTAATATTCAGCTGCAAAATTTATATACTAGTTTCACAGTCACTATAACAGGAACACTTGAACATCAAAGTACCTAACATTCTGGGTAGGATTCCACCTTTCACAGGGCAGCTCTCCACTCTGGGGGTCATCAACTGGGGGATGCAGAATCGAAATACACAGATCACCATTCTGTAAACCAAAGTTACTCTAAGACTCACACATAAAAGACTGAACAACAAAAATGTGACAGATTCATTAAAAAAAACCTATCATTATGTTCACAAAGCACAACATGTGGTCCACAGCCACATACAGATTGTCACACAATGTCTAGAAAGCATATGATATAAACTATAATTAATTACTGAAGAACATACAAACACACTTTATGAATTTAACCCTTTAAACCACAGTGACTACTACATGTACTACCTGCTGTACCAAACAAACTGTTGCGTGCCCACAGTGTATTCATGGATTTCCTATTATTGTCAGACAAAACACAATACACACTGGTCCTTGTAATGAAGATGATGTAGTTTTTTCCAAGGAACAGAAACCAAATTTTCAAATATAATTTGGATAAACTTCATGCTGCATACAAGTGACAGGGCTTATTTCATTGTAATACATGTACACATATACAACAAAGCTGTGCTCTGGCCATGTCTTATTCTAGGGGCTTGCATCACAGTACGGTAGAACTCAACCATAAGCTGGTTATCCGGATCACCGATTATCAGAATTGTCTTGGTGCTTCAAGTAAATTTGTCCAGAATTCTACAAAACTAACTTGCCTTGAAATTACCAATTACCAGATCAAGCACAGTAGTGTTATGGCTTCTAGAACTTCAAATCAGGCATGGTTGAAAGGTTTAGACGCAGGTACATACTGAAAATAGTAATAGCCAAACTTCAAAGTGCCAGTTTAGTCTATTTTCAAAGAAAAATCAAATTATCCAGATTTTCTACATATCTGGATGGCTTGCTGTTCCAATTAATCCAGATAAGTGGAGTTCTACTGTACTACACATCCAGATTATATGTAACTGGAATTTAACAACAATAATATAGTTGGAATTACTACATACAGGAAGAGATGGAAATATCTTGCATTTGCAGAGGGTGATTACAGCATGGAATTATAAACCTATATTGTAGAAAGCAGCTGAGCAACTGCCAGTTTTTGAAAGGGACTCTGCTGTACAGAGGGATTGTGAAGCTGGTACATGCATTTAATTGCTAAATCCAAGAAGAGAAGGAGTATTGATAGTCTTATCCCCTCTCTTGAAGAATTTCACACTTCAGGACATAAGGGGACACCAGAAAAGATGAGAAGTAGAGAATCATTTGTATCTACTCTTCCATTGACTGAGACAGTCCAGGGCACAGATCATTTGGCTTCCAGGCTATTAACTTCAGAGCTTGAAGGACACTTGAGGAAAAGGTGGGTTTTTGAGGCTTGAACAGGCATTATTCTTTGTGCCATGAATAAGAAGAAAAAGAAGAAGATGAATAAAAAAGACAGGCCCGTAGGTGGGTAAGTAGGTAAGTTGGTAGGCAGGTAGGCTGGTTGGTTGCTTGGTTGCCTGATAGTAGGTAGGATATATGGATGAATAGGAAGAAAGAGAAAGCCACACACACAGCAGCTAGATGCCACAGTATGCATAAACTATGTATGTAATACTTTAGGTCCTCACAGCAGTGTTGCTGAAGTTTTAAGTCTCCTGGGAACTTACACTGTCAGGCAAGTACCGGTAGTTCTCAGTGCATCAAAGGATTCTACTGCCTTCACCTTCAGGGTCAAGCAGTCCAAGAAGAGTGGCTTTTCTTGGACTATGCTTGACCCTGAAAGTGAAAGTGACAGGATTTTTTGAAACATCGTAATATAATGTCACATTCCAGAAGACTTGAATTGGCGTAAACCAGTCAGCAACAGTTAAAACTTTAACGTTGTATGAAAAATACACTGTTCTTTTTAACTCAGTGCATGAAATCAATGCATTATGTACAGACACAATTCACATCAATAGCAATGCAATACTGTAACTGGCGGTTCAAAGTGGAGTAAATATAATTGTTTGTAACGCTAAACACAATAAATAAATTTAATAAAAATGACTCTTCATACAAAATATTAGTACAGGGCTTAAAACATGTACACACTATCAAGGTGTTCAGTTTTTGTTACGAAATATTTTATATGTAGTGAATATTTAATGAAATCCAAGGAGAGAGAAATTATAATTCTAGGCAGTGTGGACTCTGTAGTACTTGTATTTCAAATAATTGATCAGGACCACTGTGGAATTTGATGTCCATGTATCCAATTTTACTATACCCTTGCACTAAGAAAATTTCAAAGTAATGAACACAGCTGCATTCAGCACTGGCACACTGTCAAACGGACTGGATCAGCTGGCCACGAAGGCTTCAGTAGTTTGGAATAATGCCAGCTGAAGCAGTGCTCTCTGTGTTGGTTCCGCCAATGTCAGTCTCCTTAAGACTTCAAGGATAGGCTACGAGCCTTTTTCAGCCTCTGTTCAATGTTTACAAGGTCTACCAGTCTTACTTCTTACTCACAAATGGTAATTCAAAGTGGCCCTGGTATGAGATCTCAAGTTCTCTCAGCAATGATTATCCCGATTACAGTCTTGACGTGACTTCGTACAATCTGGTAGCAAGCATCGTTTCAGAGGAACCTGCTGCCTCCATCTTCAGGTAGGAGAGTTCTCCGAAATTCTGATACCTATCTACCAGACTACAGGGCGTTACATCCCAGAAGACCATACTTTCTTGGCTTTCGATAACCTCGCTTCTGAGATTCGTCTAAACCACTCTAGAGAACCCTTCCATTGCACAAGGGCCATCTTATGACCTCCAAACATAGCGCAGGCCACAAACAAACTGTTAACAGTAAAAGTGGAATTTTTTCAATGAAACTTTATTTTAAGTGATTAAGGTACTAACATTACTGTTAATCAATTATTACTACAGTGCCCCCTCGGTAAACCGGATCCCCGGGTAGAGCGGACAATTTTAGGCCATCTGTAACTCTATCTTCATCCCCACACCGCACTGATCCGGCCATGTCGCAGCTCTCTTTCTCTCGTATTTCGCCATCACAGTGAAGTCATGGCGAAAAAATGTCCAATTATTATTATTATTATTATTTACCCTTGGGTGCAGTATTTAGGCTTTAAAGTGTTTTACTTTGGGTTTGAGCGCTAATTTTTTGTATGTTACCTACACCATTGAATTCCCCTCGGTGGTCCGGGTTGCCGAGTAATCCGGACCACCCCTCCCTTCATACAGTCCGGATGACCGAGGGCCTACTGTATAACTGCAATAAATTATCGCAATTAATTAAAATTAAATTTTGGGGACTTTCATTATTTTCTAAGAATGTAACAACGTCAATGAGAAGCTTGCCACTGATTCCTTGTTACTGGTAATTTTTTTAATATACACAGACTACCATTGTATAAATGACACAAGTACGCTTGTATTTATTATTAGAATGCACTTAAACCTCCACTCCATATTTCTCTCACTTCTCCCAATGTCAAACGTTGTAAATTCCCAACATCGGATGTTGCAATGTTCATGGCTTGTCTACACATGAACAGTGTCAAATTTCGACTGACGGGAGTCCGGGCCACCATGGAAGGGGGGCCACACTACACAAACAGCAGTTGGAGATATGAAGGATGTTTAAAAAACAAAAAATTGCATCATTCCTCGCACTTCGGTATCTCTTACTGCAGAGGCTGGCTGCTGCTGATACACGCTATCCGTAGTTTTATCATGCTGTGTAAAATTACATTTTCACTGTACAGTTTGAGTACACCCCTGTCATGTCCATTAACCTTACTTACTCCATACAGCACAGTCCTTCTTGAAAAGATAACCGGTTCTCAGATAGTCAAGAAATTCCCCGCATTTTATGGAAACTGAAGGTTTATTACCGCATTCACAAGTGCCCGCAACCTGTCTCCATCCTGAGCCAGATCGATCAAGTCCATGCCCCCAGCATTCCACTGCCTGAAGATCCATGATAATATTATCCTCCCATCTACGCCTGGGTCTTCCAAGTGGTCTCTTTCCCTCACGTTTCCTCACCAAATTTCTCTTCTCCCCCAAACGTACTACATGTCTCCCACCTCATTCTTGTCGATTGGATCACCGAACAATATTGGGTGAGTACAGATCATTAAGCTCCTCATTATGTAGTTTTCTCTACTCCGTTACCTCGTCCCTCTTAGGCACAAATATTCTCATCAGCAACCTATTCTCAAACACCCTCAGCCTACGTTCCTCTCTCAACGTGAGCGACCAACTTTCACACCCGTACAAAACAACATGCAAAATTATAGTTCGGTGTATCTTAATCTTTGTATTTTTTGATAGCAAAATGGAAGACGAAAGATTCTGCACCGAATGATAGCAAGCATTCCCTGACTTCAATCTGCTGTTAATTTAACCTGAAAAGAATTTTGATTTAAGGTTCTTCCCAAATATTTGAACTCTTCCACCCTTTCAAAGAAGCTATTAACCTTATATTGTCATATTCAAGCAATTGGAAAATATACACAAAAAAAGGGGGCCGGGG
>Ga0209737_10002439_pt1 | contig 13021 bp, 12 predicted proteins | sample TergutCu122P3_FD_187284 | JGI IMG/M metagenome (GOLD analysis project Ga0209737, IMG submission 187284) | Cubitermes ugandensis P3 segment gut microbial communities from Kakamega Forest, Kenya - Cu122 P3 (SPAdes) (version 2) | ecosystem: Host-associated > Arthropoda: Insects > Digestive system... | reverse complement strand
GTTTTGGAGCAGGTAAGCCCAGTGTCTCGAAAATCGAAATAACATCAGGCGAGATGAAATAGTCTGGGTTGGTTGTATCCCCGATCTCATCATGACCGATCTCCAGCTGAACAGTAAGCCATGCCCTCATATTGTATGAAAGCTTGACCTCAAAGGGTTGCGTGACGTATTCGCCTGGCACATTCTTCGGCTTTGTTGGCTCCTTGCGAACTATCTTTCCGGTGAAACCATTCCAACCCTCAGCAAGTGCATCGCCAAGCGAATCAACAAAATCATCGAGTTCTCCTGCCCTCACTGCATCTAGATCACGGGTAAACCTGGTCGCGTTGTTGCCGTATCTCAGCTTTAATGAGCTTCCTCCCTTAACAGCGCCGCTGGGCAAAAGCTGTCCAATAATCGTATTGGCTATTAAGATTCTGACGCGAAGCGGATCTTGGTCTTTGCCAAATACACGCTCGATCGCCATGTCGAGATTGCGCCTACTGTTCGGAGCCTTAGAAACCATTCTGGATCTCATCCTTCAAGTCAATTGCCTCTCTTTCTGATACAAGTCCTTGCCTTCTCGCATCCTCGACAGCAGCAAGAAGCCTATCATGCATTACCAAGCTGTAGCATTCTCTGATAGCGCTTGCAACACATTGAGAAGGAATTCCTTCGTAATGCGTTACCTCGGTACCGACTTTCGCAGGTACGGGATTAATATATCGAGGCAGTTTCTTTCTCACTCTCCTTGGCGTGGCTATCGTTATTCTCGCTGGATTGACAAGCGCCAGTCCATGCATAGCTAATACAGATTCACCAAAAACATATGAATCCTCTCCCACAAGCGTGACTGCTTCAGCGTATTTATCATATGATGATGGAAAGTACTTTGTGAGGCGGTATACTCCATAGCCAAGGCGTTCAAGCTGCCCTCGTCGTTCCATCTTGACCAAGTCTATGTTCGGAATCCCCATAGCACTTGCTTCCTTCGAAGTAACGAGACCATAGTTATCGACAGCGAACTCAAATATGTCATCGAAATAACTCATGGCAAAAGTATACCTAATCCGGCATAGTTTTGCCAAGCATCGTCAAGCATTGCTCACAGCTTGCCCACAACTCTCTTGGATTGGTAGTAATAGCTACTCGCTCGCTCCTTCCATCAAGAGAATCAATGCGGCACTATTAAGGAAGTCAAGGAAAGGAAGTCAGACGGTTCGTCTGACTTGTCTAAGGCTTTGCTGCTTGAACGATGTTTCTACCAATACCAGTCAATCTGGAAATCTGACGGATCGACAGTCCTTGTCTTCGCAGTGTGGCGATTATTTCATTTCTACTTGCCTTCTCCATAAGACAAAGATCAGAGCACACAGAAAACCCTCCCATTGAAAGAATTGCCTCAATCGCGTCTTTGTCAGAGATATGCGTCTTGTTGTTTTGTCCCAAAAAGGAAGAAGAGTCGTCATCGAAGGTCTCAATGAATTCTCTGAAAGCGGTTCGAGCCTTTTCTACATCAGAAGAAAACATGCCAAGAACCATCTCCGTTTCGGTTATTCCTGGTTTCATGCCCATGACTTATTTCATGACTTATTTTGGCACTACTTGCAGTAATGGCGCCGCTTCCATGGTCAGCCCTGGGTTACTCGTCACACAATGGCAGTAAGTGGCACTAATACACGCTTTTGTCTAGTTTTTCGACAGTTTTAGCCCAAAAATATAGACAAAAGCGTGTATTAGTGCCACTTACTGCCATTGTGTGACGAGTAACAGCCCTGGAGCAAATTAACTGCAAGGTGACGTGCAATGAATACTTCAAAGCTTTCCTGGTGTATACTTTCGAGTTGGAGTAGCCTTCTTGCTCCTCCGCTTTATTTTCTCCTGGATTTCAGAAAGGTGCCCTCATGTATCTGTGGGAACAAAACAAGATATGGATAGCAACCGGCAGGGATGGCACGGAGCCAATCTATCTGCTGCCAAAGATGATGAACCGCCATGGGCTGGTAACCGGGGCCACAGGAACCGGAAAGACTACAACCATCAAGGTGATGGCTGAAGCCTTAAGCGAGATGGGAACTTCGGTGTTCATGGCAGACATCAAGGGAGATGTCTCGGGCCTGTGTATCCCGGGAGAAGCAACTCCAAAAATATTCGAGCGCGCCCAGAATATGGGCATCACAAACTTTACGCTGACAGGGTTTCCTGTCCGCTTCTTTGACGTTTATGGCAAGGATGGCATTCCTGTTCGCACTACTGTATCAAATATGGGGCCTCTCCTCCTGGCCCGCATTCTTGGCTTAAACGACACTCAGACGGGTGTGCTTCAGATAATCTTCAAATATGCCGACGACAACGGGATGCTTCTGATTGACTTCAAAGATCTGCGCTCCATGGTGCATTTTGCTGGCGAGAACTACAAGCTGTTCACCTCGCAGTATGGCAACGTCTCGCCAGCCAGTGTAGGCGCAATCCAGCGCGGACTCTTAACTCTTGAGGCAGCCGGCGCAAACAGCTTTTTTGGAGAGCCTGACCTCAATCTTGCTGACTGGCTGGTTCCGGATGAGAGAGGGCGAGGGGTCATTAACATCCTTAACTGTGTGACTCTCTTTCAAAACCCACTGCTCTACTCGACCTTCCTGTTATGGATGCTCTCAGCCCTCTACGAGATGATGCCCGAGGTGGGGGATCTGGATAAACCCAGGCTGGTCTTCTTCTTTGACGAGGCACATCTGCTGTTCAACGACGCTCCCAAGGCGCTTCTTCAGAAGATCGAGCAAGTTATCAGGCTCATTCGTTCCAAGGGTATCGGCATCTTCTTTATCACTCAGAGCCCGGGCGATATTCCCGACACCGTGCTTGGCCAACTTGGCAACAAGGTGCAGCACGCTCTGCGAGCCTATACTCCCAACGAGCAGAAGGTGATCAAGGCTGCCGCGGCTTCATTCAGGCCCAACCCGGAGTTCGACAGCGCCACTGCCATCAGTAATCTGGCTACAGGTGAAGCCCTGATCTCGGCTTTGGATGAAAGAGGAGCGCCTGAGATGATACGGCGTGGCTTTATTGTGCCGCCTCGTTGTAGCTTTGGCGTTGCTCCGCAGTGACTTATCAATCAGATCATCATGGGCTCACCATTCTACGGCAAGTATGCCTATCCCTATGATCGTTACTCAGCATTTGAGATGCTCGAAGAAAATGCAAGGCGGCAGGCAGCGCAAAAGGAAATGGAAGCCCTTGAGGCCCAGCGCCTCAAAGAGCAGCAAAGCAAGGAAAAGTCAGCAGGCAGCGCCAAAACGCAGTCAACGGCAAAAAAGAAGAGCGGTTCAAGCGCGCTTGACAAGGCGTTAAGCAGCAGCCTCTCTCAGATTGGCAGATCGGTGAGCCGTGAGCTCGTACGGGGAATGTTCGACACGCTGAAGAAGTAGCCGTTCTTTATCCGTATATCTATTCGTAGCTCAGGCACACTTCCGAGTGTCACATCGTGTCTGTCAGGCTGTGACGCTCAGGCACGCTCCCGAGTGTCGTTCTTTACCAGGGTCATGAGGATGGAAGATCCCCGCGAGTCCATGATTCTTCCGCCGAGAATGATGCCGCCAACAAGGGTAGCTACGCCCCATAACACTCCGATGACAAGCAAGAGCCAGGCCTGCCAACCGGAGGCAAAGATCCCCCAGACAGCGATGGGCAGACCGAGGAGGCCGCCGGCGCTCAGGCATCCGAATTGCGCGAGCATCTGGGAACCCATCATGCCGGTCTTCATCCGTAGAGGTGACTCACCGGGAAGTGGGACAGGGTAGATGATCAAAGCAGAGAAGACTGCGGCAGAAGCAGCGCCAGTGAGATAGAGAGCTATCATAACACCAAGAGTAACGGGGATCATCTCGGCGCTACCCAGTATGATGGGAATGACGATTGCGCCAAGAACAGTTAACGGCACAGCCCAGATTGCCTGAGCGATGATACGGCCAAGGCGATCCTGCCAACCCTTGACACCGCAGGTGAGATGAATCCACCAGGCTGAAGCATCGGATGCCACATCGGCAGATAAGATATAACCTGTCATGAGAGCGCTGAATGCAAGACCAAAACCTATCATGCCTGTAGCCATGGCATCAAAAATAACCGCGTCATCACTTGGATAGAGCATCGGCATCGTGACGCCCATCACCACAAAGAGGATCAGCACAAGTAGAACAGAGGGAATCTGACCGAGATAGCGTGGGTCACGCCGCCAATATCTCAGGCAGCGAGCAACGATTGCCGCAACAGGTTCAAGTACTCCGTTTGCCCAGATCCAACTGCCAGCGCGGGCGATTGAGTCGTGCCTGGCGATCGTTGTTGAACCAGTGCGAACGGGGGTGATAAGCGCTTTGTTGAGAACTGCAGCATATAAACGTAGCCCCGAGAACAGATAGACAACAGTAACAGCAAGGTGGCCAAGCATCAGCCCCCATTGCCCTAAGGCGACATCGGCAGCCAGTGCCCAGGGAGCTCCGAGCGGGGTCCACGCCAACACGGCGCTTATTCGCTCTGCGGTTACAGCAAGGTTGACCAGCCCGCCAGAACTCTCCGCGAGCAGTTCAAAAGCCAATGATATCGCGTAGCCGCTCATTGACAGGATAAGAACAACAATCAAGCCGATAAGACCGATCAGATCCTTGGCCTTGCGGGATGAAAGCGAGCCAGACAGAGCAGTTGAAGCCGCTCGGCAGCAAACCTGCGACATCAGAAAACCAAGCGCTCCTCCCATAAGTCCAATCAGGAGCACTACAGGCGAGCGAAGCCAGGGCAGGGCTGATCCCAGGGAAATCAGAACGGTTATCAAACCCGGTATGCCAAGGATGCCGGAGAGAACGAGCCCGGGAGCAAGCTTTTGCCCGGTGAGCGGAAATAGGGCAAAGCGCGCTGGATCGAGGGTTTGATCGGTACCAAAGAACAGCAGGGGGAGGATGGTCCAGCCAACAACGACGATAGAGCCGCAGATGATGGTAATGGTGCCAACCAGAACCTCGTTGCCTTCGACGAAAAACGAGGCAGCAACAAGGCCAACCAGGAGAGCGATGAGCGATATCAAGGCATTTGCTCCGAGAATCAGGTAGAGGATCATGCGGGCGACCGAACGTCGCATTTCGGCAATAACGAGGCGAAACTTCAGCTTTAGGAGGGTCGCAACCATGACAACTCTCCATGTGAAGGGGCGCCACCCACCAGCTCGATAAAGCGCGACTCCAGGTCAACTCCGCCTGCCACCTCATCGACTGGGCCAGCAGCAAGCAGCTGGCCACGGGCAATGATGGCAACCTGATCGCACAGGCGCTGGACGGTGTCCATAACGTGCGATGAGAGGATCACCGTACCTCCGTCGCGCGTAAAACCTGCGAGAATGTCGGCGATCACACGTGCCGAGACCGGGTCTATTGCTTCGAAGGGTTCGTCTAAAACGAGCAGATCGGGTGCGTGGATAACAGCGCAGGCCAGGCCGATCTTCTTGGTCATTCCCGCAGAATAGTCAGCGACCGCTTTGCGAGCGTCGTCTGCCAGCCCAAGGGCTCTGAGAAGATCCTGCGAGCGTTCGGCGACGGTAGCCTTGTCCATCCCGCGCAGCAGGCCGGTGTAGGTTAAAAGCTCCTGGCCACTCAGGCGATCAAAGAGACGTAGGCGATCCGGCAGCACGCCTATGCGGGCCTTAACCGCAGGCAGGTTCTCCCAGACGTTTAAACCAGTAATCCATATCTGACCGGAGTCTGGCTTCAGGAGCCCTGTCATCATTGACAGGGCGGTAGTCTTTCCGGCTCCATTTGGCCCGACAAACCCAAACATCGATCCACGCGGGATATCCATGCTGAGATTGCAAACTGCACGGGTTTGCCCGAACGACTTGTTCAAGCCTCGGATTGCAACCGCCGGAGCTGGCTCGTCCTGGATACCAGGAGCGTAGATAGAATCATACAGTTCGCTCTGTTTTTTCAAAGCATTGCCCTCCCTGTTTGTTATTCTATTCAACACCAATAACTCTATCATACGCTATAGCAACCTTGTGTGCTTTGGCATATTGTTACAATTCTTGAGCATCGCAAAAGCAAAAAGGGGCCAATTGATCAGATTTTTGTCTTGACCGCACAAGTCAATTGGAACTACAACCACAGAATGCTACAATCCAAAATGAACGAGATAACTGCTCACAAAGTACAATTTCTGTGAGCAATCAGGATAACTTAAGTTGGAGGGATGACAAAAATGGCAAGATTCTGTTCGAAATGCGGTGCCTCGATCTCTGATGGAAGCAAGTTCTGCGCATTTTGTGGGACAGCAGTCGCTCTGGTAGCTGCTGCAGCGCAGGCTGTAGCTCCGATGGGAGCAGCAGCACCAATGGCGCAGGCAGCAGCACCAATGGCATCGGCTGTAGTGCCACCTGCAGGGATTCCGATGCAGGCTCAGCAGCAACCTTATCAGGCACCGATACAGCAGCAATACGGGCTGCCACAATACGGGCATCCTCAGCCAGGCACCCAACCACAGCAATTCATTCAGCAACCACAATACGGGCAACCCCAACCCCAACCACAATACGGGCAACCCCAACCCCAGCCCCAACCGCAGTACGGGCAACCCCAACCGCAGTATGGGCAGCCACAGCAACCATATGGGCAACCCCAACAGCCCCAGTTTGCCCAACAACCGCAGCAATCCCAATATGGCCAGCAGTCCCAGCCACCATATGGGCAGCCCCAGCAACAGTACGGCCAGCATTATCCGCAACAGCAGGATCCATACATGCAGCAGCTCCAGCGTCAGATGCAGTCCGGTGGTGCTGTGTTCGTTGACAGGCAAACGGTGCTGAACAACGCGCCCGGCGCACTGAACCGCCCGCGTCAGCCGTGGTATGTCACCGTGGAAGGCAACGCAATTGTTGGTCGCTGGAACGTCCAGGATCCGGAATTCATCAGTTTCTTCCCACAAATGGAGATTACTGATGACACCAAGCTATACACTTTCACGGCAACCTTGTCCGACAAGGGCACGTGGAAAGAAGAGGACGAGATCAAGAAAACCTCCAAAGGTGTCTCGTTTTCCGGCGGCAGCCTGAGCTTTGGCAAATCGGCCGATTCTTTCAAGGGTAAAACCAATCAGAAGTCTTTTGAGTTTGGCGTGGGGAAGAAGCCTGATGGCAGCACCGGCATCGTGAGCTCCAAGTTTGATACCACCATGGTTAAGGAGCCCATCCGCAACTACCTGATCGCCTGTGGCTGGAAAAAGGGCAAATAGACGCTTCCTGGACTTTTATGCCGATTGGAATAGCTCTTTTCCCCGGTACAGAATCGTGCGGACTAAATCGGTGTACTTCCCAAATTCGTCCTCGCCTTTTTCCTCATGCACCCGGGAGCTGAGGTCAAAGTACCCATACAGTTCAACCGGAATCGTTTTGACCAGCTGGAATGCCTCCTGTTCCTTGCTTGCCAACTGTATGAACTCATGAAAGAGAGACTGCTTCTTCTCGAAGTCTATCTCTTCAAACGGCAGCATATGTCCCCAGGCAGTCATCCGATGATCCCACTGACGAGCCTGTAAAACAACAGATGAAAGCAGCTCAAAATCGTTGCCGGTAAGTCTTTTGATTGCCAGGTCAAACAATCGCAGGTAACTCTCGTTTGGCAGCCACGACCTGATGAGGACGTGGAGATCCGCCGGGTCTGTAAGTGAGTCCATGGCAGACAGACGAACGTTGTATTCCTGAGCTTCATCAAGCACAACTGTCTGCAGAAATGATACGACAGTGATTTTTTTAACTGCTGCAATACGGATCTTTGCGCTGTATTCACTGCGACCTTCATCAACAATGCGTTGCAGCAGAGCTTGGTCATCTGTATGGTCAAGAACCAGGTTGAGCAGTGCGCTCAGCTCCTGAGATTTTCTGTTCTCCAGAATTTCATTGGTGATTCGCGTGAGTAGCTGCTTGTCTGAGAGTCCTTCAACGACCTTGCGAAAAGCCTCCATTGAGGCCTCAATCATTGCATCTATCGGGATGTTTATCGATGTGAGAACCATCATAATGTCGACAATCATGTCCACATCTTTCAGTTGGATAGCCTCATTCAGCGCTTTCTCCGCCGCCACCATGCGGATAACATCATTTTGTGCGGTTTCCATGATGTCTTTGAGGAGCGCGTAATCAGAGACTTTTTCCAGGGCCTCATAGCTTGCCTCCGGGTGTGCGCAGTCTTTTGCTATCGACACCAAAGCATCAAGGTTGCTGATTTTTCTTACCGTGGCAATCGCCTCGATGTTGTCCATTTCTTCCCACTTATGGTTAATAGAATCCATGATCTGGCTCCTGTCCTCCATGCAATACGTTTGTCCATGTGTCATTTTACAGCGCAGTCAACCCACCTACCACTACAACGAGCGCGAAAATCACCCCAACGATGCTTTCACCGCCAAGCAGGCCAGAGGCGATGATGAGGCCATCTTCCTTCTTTATCCAGTTGGGTGCAATAAGACCGATGATAAAGCGCACAGCTGCCCCAACGCCAACGGTGAGCGACAACCAGAACGGCAGATACACGCCCAGCCCCAGGGTGATAACCGGTGCTTTTACGAGATAGAGGCAGACACCTATGGCTGCGCCGATGGCAAAGGCCCAGAGATTGGGGATTCCTCCAACCATGGAACCAACAACCACCGCCTGCCCGGCAATAAACTCCTTGTCCAGACCAAAGCTGTCGACACCGTAGGCGCTGACCAGCAAGGCGATGATTCCGGCTCCGATAACAGCTCCGAGCAAGCCTCCGAGTGTTACGCCTGCCCACAGTGCCCTGGGGTCGGTGCCGAGAGTTTTTCCCACTTTGAAGTCGTTCATCAGGTCGCCCACAAAACCACAGGCCACTGTTGCGGTAGCCGCAACGAGAAAGGCCTCAATCCCCCCCGTTGCAGTGATGAGCGCGATGAGCAGCAGCACTATCACACCAAAGACTTCCATAGGGTTAATGCCTGCCTGTCCGGTGCACTGAGCTGCCATGACGACAACCACCCACACGAACAAAACAAGCAGCAGCGTGGGAACAATTCCCAGACCGCAGACAAACGCCAGCACCAACGCAACGGCAGCCAGCGCAAATGGCGCCCAACGCATCGGCATTATTGCCGTACCGCTCTGTCTGGAGATGAGAGGCCTGAACAAGGTCTTTGCGCGAGGGAAGACTTCCTTGATGATGATTCCTGCTCCGCAGCCTATCATGAGGCCGATTCCCAGGCTCAGGCGGATTCCGTCCCCGGCAGCGAGATCCCAAAACCCTGCCGCAGTGCCTGCGACCATGATGCCAAAGTTACCGATGAGACCTCCGAAAAACCAGACCAGCGCCGCCAGAGGGCCAATCATGAAGCCCATGGCCAGAGCCATGGGAGAGAAGGAGATGCCAAAGGCGACTCCGGGGATGTTCAGATTACCTAAGAGCATCCTGGGGAGAAGGTTCAGCCCGTCGCGCATAAAGGTGAACACACCGGCAAAACCCAGGGAGCCAAAGAGCAGCGCTGCTTTTTTACCACCTTCGTCACCGGCTTGCAGCGTTTTGGTGGCTCCCACACCAACCGGAAAGGGCAGGTCGCTTTCCTCGATAAAGTGCCTGCGAAACAGCGAGGTGCCTATAGCCCCCATTACCACTCCGGCTACGGCACAAAAAACGACGGTCAAGAGCGGGAGGTGTACGTCTCCAAGGTAGATATAGATGCCGGGAATGGTGAAGGCAAGCCCGCCTGCCACCATAGCCCCCGCACTCATGATGGAGGCGCTGACATTGATTTCGTTGATATTGGTTTTTCGGGAGTGCCTGCCTCTGCTCAGCAGCTTTAGCACGAACAACGCCATCAGCACCACAAAGAAAATCGGCCAGGGGAGGGCACTCAGCTTGAGGGCAACATACAGGGAAGAGGCCGTGATGATAACACAGCCAAGCAAGCCAACCAAAACACCGCGCAGGGTGAATTGCTCGTTAAATGGACGCATGTGTTATCTTCCGCTCCTTCCCCGGGCAACTACGACACCCTGAGCAACTACGACACTCCCCAGCGTTCACAAGGTACTCCATTTTTGTCATTCTGAGGGCTTATGCCCGAAGAATCTTGCCACGAAGTGGCACTGCTTTGACAAGATCCTTCGCCTGCGGCTCAGGATGACAGGGAGCCTGAACAGCAACCCCCCCAGCAACCCCACACTAACCTTCTCGCAACGAAAAAAGCAATTCGCGAATAATACCAGAAGGGTTATCTCATATAATCGTAACAGTTGCTCTGTGGCAACCGATACGTAGCAAGAGATACTAACAGACTTATGCATCTATTGGAGTACCCATGTCGCTTAATGAGCACATAAAAGAGGCAACCGCTGCTATAGAGCCCTATCTTACGCACAGGCCAAGGGTTGCGCTGATCCTCGGTTCGGGGTTGGGAGGGATAGCAGAATGCATCAAAGAGGAATTCTCCATTGGTTTTGAACACATTCCTCACGGCAAGCCAACCCTGGCGCCAAGCCACAGGGGACGGCTTGTCTTCGGCGAACTTGGAGGTCAGCGGCTGGCCTGCATGCAGGGTCGCCTTCATGTGTACGAGGGCTACTCGCCAGAAGAAGTTGTGTTTCCTTTGCAGGTGCTGTCTGAGCTCGGCGCCACAACTCTCATTGTGACGAATGCAGCGGGAGGGATAAATACCAGCTTCGATGTAGGCGACATCATGCTTATCAGTGACCACATCAATTTCACGGGAGCTACCCCACTTACCTTTCGCGCAGAAAGTGGTTTGTCGATGTTTCCGGATATGAGCCGCGCCTACACGCCGGCCCTGCAAAAACTGGCGCTTGAAGCTGCCGAGGGATGTGATATAACGCTTCGGCAGGGAGTCTATCTCGGGCTTCGCGGCCCAAGTTTTGAGACACCAGCTGAGATTCGCGCCTTCAGATGCTGGGGAGCCGACGCGGTGGGCATGTCCACCGTCTTTGAGGTGTTATCCGCTTCCTCACTCGGGATGGAAGTGCTGGGCTTTTCACTCATCACCAACATGGCTGCGGGAATTCTCAATAAACCCATAACCGGAGAAGAAGTACTGGAATCATCCAGGGTCGCCGCCGAGCATATCGAAACCCTATTACTCGAAGTTTTGCCAAAACTCTAGAAACTGGCACAAATAGGGTTACCGTTCAGACCTTCTCTTGTGCTCTGCAAGGGTGTCGGCAGCATAAAGGCTTCCGAGTGATCTCTGTACCTGTTAATTACTCCCGTATCAGACTACAATGAATACCTCGGCACTTCCCGCATATTGATGAATGGATAAGCACATGCCGCGCAGACCAAGGCAAAGCATCAGAGCCTCACTTCAGGGAATACTCGCAATCGTTGCGGTGATCCTCGTCTTCATACTCTTCCTCACACTCCTGGCCGTTGCAGAAAGATGGGTGCTCGGCTAACCATGTGGCCTCGCTTTCAAAAACAGGATCTGGGGATAATTGCCCACTACCTCGGCACGGTTGTTTTACTGATCGGTGCCGTCATGATTGTGCCTCTGGTTGCCAGCCTGCTCCTGCGCGAGTACGGGATAACCGGCAACTACCTCATCGGGATTGGATGCGCCGCAGTTTTAGGTGGTCTGCTGCGTCTGTGTCGCATACCATCCGCATCTCTGGAGCGTCGCCAGGCCATCGCCATCACGGCGCTCGTCTGGATAGTCGGCGCGGCAATCGCAGCAATTCCACTATGGCTTTCGGGCCACTATGGCTCCTTCCTCGATGCGCTTTTCGAGGGTGTCTCCGGGCTCACCTCTACGGGTTTTACGCTGTGCCAGGACATCGATCACCTGTCCATGACGGACAACATGTGGCGATTTACCCTGCAATTTATCGGAGGCCAGGGAGTCATCATCGTTGCTTTGTCGCTGGGGCTTTTCAGCAGGGTGGGTTCGTCGTTTTACTCCGCAGAAGGTAGAAGCGAATATGTGATGCCCAACATCAAAAAGACCGCACAGTTCATCTGGCAGTTCTCTTCTGTCGTGGTGCTTTGCGGAACACTCATCCTGTTTGTCGTGGCACTGTTCCTGGGCTTTGACCCCGTACGCGCCTTCTTCCATGGCCTCTGGATAACTATCGGAGCATACGACACGGGAGGATTTGCGCCGCAGAGCCTGTCGCTCATGTATTACCATTCACGGTTGTTTGAGATCATTGTCATGGTGCTGATGTTCATGGGCGCGGTGAACTTTGCGCTCTATGCTCGGATATGGAGGGGTGGCTTTCGCTCTACCATCAAGGAGTTCACTCAGGATATCGAGATCCGGACGCTGGCTTTCTGGACGGTGACCATGCTTCTCGTCTTTATCGCCGCGATAGTGGCCGGACATTTTCTCAACGATTATTCCGGTCTTGCCAGACGCGGGGTTTTCATGGTTGTGTCTGCAACAACCAACTCGGGGTATCAGGTGCTTTCGACCAACCAGATAACCACGCTGTTCTCGAGCGGGGCCTTCTTTATGCTGGTTATCGCCATGGCTATCGGAGGCAGCTCGGGCTCTACCGCCGGCGGCATCAAGGCGCTGCGCATCGGCATCATTGCCAAAGCGATAATCGCCCGCATCAAGGATGTGCTGGCTCCCAAATCCGCCCGAAACACCACCAGCTATCAGCATCTTGGCCGTCATCTTCTTTCAAGTGAGATGACGGGAGCGGTGATGACCATCACCCTGTTGTATCTGTTCACCTATGTCATAGGGGGCATTGTAGGGATTGCTTATGGTTATGAGGCGATTCCGGCCACCTTCGAATCGGTTGCGGCGACTTCCAACAATGGGCTATCGGCAGGCATTGTCTCTCCGGGAGCACCCACTGGCATCAAGATCCTCTACATCGTTCAGATGTGGATGGGCCGCCTTGAGTTTCTAACCCTGCTGGCAGTCCTCTTCAGCTTTGTTGCCTCGATCAAACCGAAGAGGATGGTGAAGTGATGAAGGGGAGAAAAAGTGAGGGGATACGTGACAAGGGGACGGGGGAACAAGAGAACGGGGCCTACAG
>Ga0209737_10002438_pt1 | contig 13021 bp, 7 predicted proteins | sample TergutCu122P3_FD_187284 | JGI IMG/M metagenome (GOLD analysis project Ga0209737, IMG submission 187284) | Cubitermes ugandensis P3 segment gut microbial communities from Kakamega Forest, Kenya - Cu122 P3 (SPAdes) (version 2) | ecosystem: Host-associated > Arthropoda: Insects > Digestive system >... | reverse complement strand
CAAAAGAAGTAGCTGCACTAATTAAGTTACAAATCAAAGGAGGTGCTGCCAATCCATCGCCACCCGTTGGACCCGCATTAGGGGCAAAAGGGGTGAACATTATGGAATTTTGCAAACAGTTTAATGCGCGTACGCAGGAACAAGCCGGTAAGGTAGTTCCCGTGGTCATTACTGTTTACAAAGATAAGTCGTTCGACTTCATCACCAAAACTCCTCCGGTTCCGGTTCAATTAATGGAAGCCACCAAAATTCAAAAAGGATCGAATGAGCCTAACAGAAATAAGGTAGGAAACGTTACTTGGGACCAAGTGCGTACCATTGCTGAAATCAAAATGGTTGACTTAAACTGTTTTACAGTAGAAGCCGCCATGTGCATGGTAGCAGGAACCGCAAGAAGTATGGGGATTACCGTAAAAGGTGGTACTGAACCTTCTGAACAAAATTAATCATTAAGTAACACAAAATCAACATGGCAAAAATATCTAAAAAACGCAAAGAAGCTCTTGCCAAATTCGACAAGACGAAGGTGTACGCTTTGAGTGAAGCCGTGGAAGTAGTGAAAAGTATTACTTACACTAAATTTGATGCCTCTTTCGACATTGACGTCCGTTTGGGCGTGGATCCGAGAAAAGCCAATCAAATGGTGCGTGGTATTGTAACACTCCCACACGGAACAGGAAAAGTAACACGCGTACTCGTACTTTGTACGCCGGATAAGGAAGAAGAAGCTAAAGCTGCAGGCGCCGACCACGTAGGATTAGACGACTACATTGAAAAAATTAAAAAAGGTTGGACCGACGTTGATGTGATCATTACTATGCCCAGCGTAATGCCTAAAATAGGTGCACTCGGTAAAATTTTGGGACCCCGCGGTTTAATGCCCAACCCAAAATCAGGTACCGTTACTATGGACATTGGCAAGGCTGTTGCTGAAGTAAAAGCCGGTAAAATTGACTTTAAAGTTGATAAATACGGCATTATTCATTCCGGAATAGGAAAAGTAAACTTTACTTCCGATAAACTCATGGATAACGTGAAAGAAATGATGGGCACCATCATTAAACTTAAACCCACCGCTGCAAAAGGTACTTACGTAAAAAGTATCTATTTATCAAGCACCATGAGCCCGGGAGTTCAAGTTGATGTGAAATCCGTATCGTAAATCATTAACGCTAAATTAAAAGTATGAAACAAGAAGAAAAAAGTCTAATCGTAGACGCAATCGTAAAAGATTTAGCTGATTATCCGCATGTGTACATTACCGATATGTCCGGATTTACCGTTGAAACCGTAACCCAATTAAGGAGAATCTGTTATCGTAGAAACATTAAACTAAAAGTGGTAAAAAACACACTTTTAAAGCGTGCTATGGAGCAATCTCCCGTTGATTATTCGGAAATCTATCCTGCCTTAAAAGGCGTTTCTTCCATTATGCTTTCCGAAACCGGAAATGCACCTGCAAAATTAATCAAGGAGTTTCGCGCAAAAAAGACGAAACCTATGGTGAAAGCGGCGTTTATTGAAGGATGCACCTATTTTGGCGATCAGCTGGATTTTCTCTGTGCAATCAAATCCAGAGAAGAACTTATCGGAGACCTCGTGGGCTTATTACAATCTCCTGCACGCAATGTTATTTCTGCACTTCAATCGGGTGGCGGAAAACTCGCAGGAATCGTTAAAACCCTCTCCGAAAGATAATTTAAAAAATTTAAAGATTTAAAAAATTAAAATTTGTAACAATCTATTAAATCTTTAAACCTTAAACTTTAAACCTTAAACAAAAAAAAATTAACAAACTTAAAAATTTAATATCATGGCAGATTTGAAAAAATTCGCAGAAGAGTTAGTTAACCTTACAGTTAAAGAAGTTAACGAGTTAGCTCAAATTTTAAAAGAAGAATACGGCATTGAACCCGCAGCAGCAGCAGTAGCAATTGCAGCAGGTCCCGCAGCAGCAGCTGAAGAAGTGGAAGAAAAAACACAATTCGATGTTATTCTTAAAGCCGCAGGTCCAAATAAATTAGCGGTTGTAAAACTAGTTAAAGAATTGACCAGCTTAGGACTTAAAGAAGCGAAAGAATTAGTAGATGCAGCTCCGAAGCCGGTGAAAGAAGCCGTTACGAAAGACGAAGCAGAAGGCTTAAGAAAATCATTAGAAGAAGCCGGTGCTGAAGTTGAGGTGAAATAAGCCTCCTTTTTAAAAATCAGTGAGTACATATTCCTAAATATGCAATAGGAGTAATGTACTCACTGTGTTTTAATGAATTTGCTTTACTGTAGAATTCATAACTCATTAAATACTAAATCATTCTTGAATCATTAACCTATAAAAATTAATCCATTGGCAACAAAAGATAATCATAGATTCAGTTTTGCAACCACGAAACAAGTGGAATATCCTGACTTTTTGGATATACAATTAAAATCATTTCAAGAATTTTTTCAACTAGATACCGATGCGGATAAACGAAGCCATGAAGGGCTTTATCGTGTATTTCAAGAGAATTTCCCCATTGTAGATGCTCGTAATAGCTTCCTGCTAGAATTTTTAGACTATTATTTGGATGCGCCTCGTTACACAACCGATGAATGTTTGGAAAGAGGATTAACCTACAGCGCTCCATTAAAAGTTAAGCTCAAACTTTCTTGCAATGACATTGAACACGAAGATTTTGAGACGGTTATTCAAGATGTTTATTTGGGAATGGTTCCTTACATGACACCAAGAGGAACTTTTATTATTAATGGTGCAGAACGTGTGGTGGTATCTCAATTACACCGCTCACCCGGAGTATTTTTCGGCTCCTCTTACCATAACAACGGCTCTCAGTTGTACTCGGCGCGTATTATTCCGTTTAAAGGTTCTTGGATGGAATTTACAACCGATATTAATAATGTGATGTATGCGTACATTGACAGAAAGAAAAAATTACCCGTAACCACTTTGTTAAGAGCTATCGGTTACGAAACAGATAAAGATATTTTGGATATCTTTAACATTGCAGAAGAAGTAAAAGTTACAAAAGCTAACCTGAAGAAAAATGTAGGGAAAAAATTAGCGGCTCGCGTAATGAAAGTACGTACGGAAGACTTTGTAGACGGTGAAACCGGCGAGGTGGTAAACATTGAACGTACCGAACTTATTATTGATAGAGAAACAATATTAGAAGACAAACATATTCCTCTGATTATGGACGCCAATATTAAAACGGTGTTATTCCATAATGAAGACGAAAATAGAACCGACTATTCTATTATTTTTAATACGTTGCAAAAAGATACGGCAAACTCCGAAAAACAGGCGTTAGAATATATCTATTTGCAACTTCGTAACACTGCTCCGCCTGACGAAGAAGCCGCAAGAAGCGCATTAGAGAAACTGTTTTTCTCTGATAAACGTTACGATTTGGGCGAGGTGGGCAGATACCGTATCAACAAAAAGCTAGGATTAAATACTCCGATTGATACAAGAATTTTAACCAAAGAAGATATTATCTCCATTATTCGTCATTTGGTACAGCTGATCAACTCAAAAACAGAGGTGGATGACATTGACCACTTGAGCAACCGTCGTGTGAGAACAGTAGGAGAGCAGTTATCCAATCAATTTGGTATGGGGCTGTCGCGTATGACAAGAACCATTCGTGAAAAGATGAACGTTCGTGATAATGAGGTGTTTACTCCTGCTGATTTGATTAATTCCAAAACGCTTTCTTCGGTAATCAACTCGTTTTTCGGAACCAATCAGCTATCTCAATTTATGGATCAAACCAACCCGCTTTCGGAAATTACTCATAAAAGGAGAATCTCAGCATTAGGACCGGGCGGATTATCAAGAGAGAGAGCCGGCTTCGAGGTGCGCGACGTGCATTACACGCACTACGGTCGTTTGTGTACGATCGAAACTCCGGAAGGTCCGAATATCGGGTTGATTTCATCGCTTTGCGTGTTTGCCAAAATCAATAATCTGGGATTCATCGAAACTCCATATAAAAAAGTGACAGACGGTATAATACAAGCGGATGAGGCTGCCATCTATTTAAGTGCGGAAGAAGAAGAAAATAAGATTATTGCACAAGCCAAAACACATGTTGGTGATCGTGGTGCGTTGGAAGACAAGGTAAAAGCACGTCAACTTGCCGATTATCCGATTGTTCCCAAAGAACAAGTGGACTTGATTGATATTGCCCCCAACCAAATTGCCTCTATAGCGGCTTCTTTAATTCCATTCTTAGAAAATGACGATGCGAACCGTGCTTTGATGGGATCGAATATGATGCGCCAAGCGGTGCCGCTCTTGTGCCCAGAAGTACCAATTGTAGGTACCGGATTGGAGAAACAGGTAGCTTTAGACTCTCGCTCGCAAATTCGTGCCGAAGGAACAGGAATTGTAGAATATGTTGACGGAGAAAGAATTAGAATTAACTACGAGTATACCGAAAACGAAAAACTTGTCAGTTTCGATTCACACATTAAAGAATATGAATTGTCTAAGTTTAAAAGAACCAACCAAAACTCTTGTATCAACATTAAACCTCTTGTGAAAAAAGGACAAAAAGTATCTAAAGGTGATGTGATCACGGAGGGTTATGCTACAAAAGAAGGTGAATTGGCATTAGGAAGAAATATGATGGTGGCATTCATGCCTTGGAAAGGCTACAACTTTGAGGATGCGATTGTAATTTCTGAAAAAGTGGTGAAAGAAGATATTTTTACTTCTATCCATATTGAAGAGTTTACTTTGGAAGTACGTGATACGAAACGTGGTATCGAAGAATTAACGAATGATATTCCCAATGTTTCCTCGGATGCTACCAAGGACTTAACAGAAGACGGTTTAATTCGTATTGGTGCGGAAGTAAAAGAAGGCGATATTTTAATTGGAAAAATTACACCTAAAGGTGAGTCTTATCCTACTCCTGAAGAAAAACTATTACGTGCTATCTTTGGAGACAAAGCCGGCGATGTAAAAGATGCTTCTCTAAAAGCGCCCCCTTCCATGAAAGGAGTCGTTATCGGCGCAAAGTCCATGTCGCGATTAGTAAAAGACAGAAAAACAAGAACACGCGATAAAGATGTAGTTTCGGAAATTGAAGCTAGATATGGTAAAATTAAAGGTGAACTCAAAGATGAATTAGTTGCTAAGTTATATAAAATATTAGACGGGAAAATTTCACATAATGTGTATGATAACACGAAAAATGTAATCATTACAAAAGGTGCAAAATTTTCACAAAAAATGCTTGGCAGCATTAATTATATGACGATAAGCGTTTCTAAGTGGACAAATGATTCTAAAGTAAACCAACTAGTTGCCGATACTATTCGAAACTATTTAGCTAAGGAACGTTACTATTATTCTTTGGAAACACGTGAAAAATTTGATGCAACTATTGGTAGTGAATTACCGAGCGGTATTGTACAAATGGCGAAAGTTTACATTGCTGAAAAACGTAAACTCAAAGTAGGAGATAAAATGGCAGGACGTCACGGAAACAAAGGTATTGTTGCAAAAATAGTACGTGAAGAAGATATGCCGTTCTTGGAAGACGGAACCCCTGTAGACATTGTATTGAATCCATTGGGCGTACCTTCGCGTATGAACTTGGGGCAAATCTATGAAACCGTATTAGGTTGGGCAGGAAAAACACTTGGCATGAAGTTTGCCACACCTATTTTTGATGGTGCATCTATTGAGCAAATCAATGACTTGATGGATCAAGCGCAACTTCCGCAAAACGGAAACGTGCAATTGTATGACGGTGAAACCGGCGAAAAATTCCATCAAAAAGTAACGGCAGGTTATATATATATGATTAAGCTGCATCACATGGTGGATGACAAGATGCACGCGCGCTCCATTGGACCATACTCACTCATTACACAACAGCCGTTGGGTGGTAAGGCGCAATTTGGAGGACAACGTTTTGGAGAGATGGAGGTTTGGGCAATTGAGGCGTTTGGTGCCGCCAATATTCTTCAAGAAATCCTCACCGTGAAATCAGATGACGTGGTAGGAAGAGCAAAAACGTATGAAGCTATTGTGAAAGGCGACAACATGCCCACTGCAGGATTACCCGAATCGTTTAACGTATTAGTGAACGAGTTACGCGGGTTGGCGCTGGATATTAAATTTGATTAATGAAGGGATATAAAAAGTATAGCATACTTATCTAAATCATTAATCACTAATCATTAACCATTAATCACTAAATATATGGCAATAAAAAAAGATACAAACACAAGAAAAGAATTTTCGAAAATAACCATTAGTTTGGCGGCGCCGGAAACCATTTTGGAGCAATCGCACGGCGAAGTTTTGAAACCGGAAACTATCAACTACAGAACATATAAGCCTGAACGTGAAGGATTGTTCTGCGAGAAGATCTTCGGTCCGGTAAAAGACTGGGAATGCCATTGCGGGAAATATAAACGCATCCGTTATAAAGGAATTGTCTGCGATCGTTGTGGCGTGGAAGTTACTGAACGTAAAGTGCGTAGAGAGCGTTTGGGACATATTCAATTAGTGGTTCCCGTAGCGCATATTTGGTTTTTTAAATCATTACCCAACAAAATTGCCGCACTTTTAGGATTATCGGCAAAACAAGTGGATTCGGTAATTTATTATGAAAGATATGTGGTAATACAATCCGGTGTTGCGGAAAGCGATACGGTTAAAAAACTCACTTTACTAAGTGAAGATGAATACTTTAACATCACAGAAAATTTACCGCCCGATAACAAATTATTAGATGATACTGATCCTAACAAATTTATTGCTAAAATGGGTGCGGAGGGTATTGTTGACTTGCTAACCAATATTGATTTGGACAACGAATCGTTTTATTTAAGAGACAGAGCCAACAACGAAACATCGCAACAAAGAAAACAGGAAATTCTTAAGAGATTGCATGTTTTTGAAGCATTTCGCGATAGTAGAAGACGTGCTACGAATAAACCGGAATGGATGGTCTTGAAAATTCTTCCGGTCATTCCGCCTGAACTTCGTCCGTTAGTTCCACTTGATGGTGGTCGTTTTGCAACTTCCGATTTGAATGATTTATATCGTCGTGTGATTATTCGTAACAACCGTTTAAAGAGATTGATAGAGATTAAAGCTCCCGATGTAATCATGCGTAATGAAAAACGTATGTTGCAGGAAGCTGTGGATTCATTGTTTGATAACTCAAAGAAAACCAATGCGGTAAAAACGGAATCTAACCGTGCATTAAAGTCGTTATCCGATAGTTTAAAAGGAAAACAAGGACGTTTCCGTCAAAATTTATTGGGTAAACGTGTGGATTATTCCGGTCGTTCGGTGATTGTGGTAGGTCCGGAATTGCAATTGAACGAATGTGGTATCCCGAAAGATATGGCTGCCGAGTTGTTTAAGCCTTTTATTATTCGTAAATTATTGGAAAGAGGTTTGGTGAAAACTGTAAAATCGGCTAAAAAAATTGTAGATAAAAAAGAGCCGGTAGTATGGGAAATTTTGGAAAATATAATGAAAGGACATCCGGTGTTATTGAACCGTGCTCCCACACTACACCGTTTGGGTATTCAAGCGTTTCAACCACGTTTAGTAGAAGGAAAAGCGATTAGGCTTCACCCATTGACTTGTACGGCATTTAACGCTGACTTCGACGGCGACCAAATGGCGGTACATGTGCCGCTGGGCAACGCTGCTATTTTGGAAGCACAAATGTTAATGTTGGCTTCGCATAATATCTTAAATCCTGCTAATGGAGCGCCTGTAACGGTGCCTTCACAAGACATGGTATTAGGATTATACTATATCACAAAAGAATTACACTCCACTCCGGATGCTCCTGTTTTAGGCGAAGGAAAAATTTTCTATTCTCCTGAAGAAGTGATTATTGCATATAATGAAAAACGTGTTCATTTGAATGCCATCATTGAATGTAGAGTAAACTTAAAAGGCGATGGCAACGTAGTGCGTATTAAAACCACAGTAGGCAGGGTAATTTTCAACCAAGTGGTTCCTAAAGGATATGGTTTCGTGAATGAGTTGCTAACGAAGAAATCATTACGTGACATTATCGGAGAAGTGCTTATTAAAGCCGGAAATGCAAAAACCGCAAAATTCTTGGACGATATTATGGATTTAGGTTTCCGTATGGCATTTGAAGGCGGACTTTCATTTAACCTTGGTGATGTTATTATACCGAAACAAAAAGCGGAGTTGATTACAGAATCAAATAACAAAATTGATGAAATTACGATGAATTATAACATGGGTTGGATTACAAACAACGAGCGTTATAATCAGGTAGTTGATATTTGGTCGAATACAACGCGCCGTTTGAATGATTTGCTACTAAGACAGATCGAAGAAGATAGACAAGGATTTAACCCTGTACATATGATGCGTCACTCCGGTGCGCGCGGATCTTCGGAGCAGGTACGTCAGCTTTCCGGTATGCGCGGACTAATGGCGAAGCCTACAAAAGCCGGCGCTGGTGGAGGTGAGATTATCGAAAACCCCATTTTATCTAACTTTAAAGAGGGACTTTCTGTATTAGAGTATTTTATTTCAACGCATGGTGCACGTAAAGGATTGGCTGATACGGCATTAAAGACTGCCGATGCAGGATATTTAACTCGCCGTTTGGTGGATGTTTCGCATGATGTAATTATTACAGAAGAAGATTGTGGTACATTGCGCGGTATGGTAATTAGCGCTTTAAAGAAGAATGAAGAAATAGTAGAAACGCTGTCTGACAGATTGCTAGGTCGCGTTACTCTTCACGACGTTTATAACCCGCTTACCGGTGAAATTATTGTGAAAGCAGGTGAAGAATTACACGAAGAATATTGTCGCAAAATCGCCGAATCTCCTATTGAAGAGGTAGAGATTCGTTCAGTACCTACTTGTGAGGCAAAAGTGGGTGTGTGTCAAAAGTGTTATGGTAGAAATTTGGCCACCGGAAAAATGGTGCAAATGGGAGAAGCTGTGGGCATTATTGCCGCTCAATCTATTGGTGAGCCGGGTACACAGCTAACACTCCGTACGTTCCACGTGGGAGGGGTTGCCGGTAATATTGCCGCCAACAGTAAAATTGAAGCCAAATTTGATGGTGTATTAAGTATTGACGAACTTCGTTGCCTAGACAAAGTGGATGAAAAGGGAAAACCTTACTTTAAAGTAATCGGACGTTCAGCAGAATTGAAAATCATTGACTTGAAAACAGGTGTTGCGTTATCTTCTGCAAATATTCCGTATGCATCGAATTTGTATTATAAACATGGCGACCATGTGAAAAAGGGCGATTTAATTGCCGAATGGGATCCGTTTAATGCGCTGATCCTTTCCGATGTACCCGGTACTATTGATTTTCAAGATATTATTGAAGGAGTAACCTACCGTGTGGAAATTGATGAACAAACCAATATTCACGATAAAGTAATTGTGGACAGTCGTTTAAAAGTACGTAATCCCGCCATTTTAATTTTAGATGACAACGGTGAATTGATAAAAACTTTTGATATTCCGGTAGGTGCACGTTTGGCGGTTGAGGTTGGACAAAAAATCGATTCGGGCGAAATTCTCGTTAAAATACCGCGTGCTTTCGGAAAATCAGGCGACATCACCGGAGGTCTTCCGCGTGTTACCGAATTGTTTGAAGCACGAAATCCCTCAGATCCTGCAGTTGTAGCAGAAATTGACGGTATTATCCAGTTCGATAAAAAACTGAAGAGAGGAAACCGTTCGGTTAGGGTAGTTTCAAAAACAGATGAGGAAAAAACATACCTCATTCCTACATCTAAACAAATTTTGGTGCAGGAAAACGATTATGTGAAAGCCGGCACTCCGCTTTCAGAAGGCGTATTGACTCCCGCAGATATTTTGAATATCAAAGGACCCATGAAAGTACAGGAGTATATCGTGAATGAAATTCAGGAAGTATATCGTTTACAAGGGGTAAAAATCAATGACAAGCATTTTGAAGTAATTGTACGTCAAATGATGCGTAAAATGGAAATTGATGATCCGGGCGATACGAAATTCTTGCAAGGCGAGTTGGTGAATAAGATTGACTTCCAAGAAGAAAACGATATGATTTGGGAAAAGAAAATAATAGTTGATGAAGGTGACTCTGCGGAATTCCAAAAAGGACAAATTATTAATGCCAAACGTTTACGTGACGAAAATTCTGCGTTGAAACGTAAAGATTTACGTTTGGTAGAAGTGCGCGATGCGCGTCCGGCTACCGGTCGTCCGATTTTGCAAGGAATTACGCGCGCTTCTCTTCAAACGCGCAGCTTTATTTCAGCGGCTTCGTTCCAGGAAACTACTAAAGTATTGACCGATGCAGCTATCAATGCAAAAACCGATACATTGGCGGGTATGAAAGAGAACGTAATTGTGGGGCACCTCATCCCTGCCGGAACCGGATTGAAAGAATACCAGCATATTCAAGTAAGTTCTAAAGAAGAATACGAAACATTAATGGCTTCAAAAATGTAAACTATGCAACAACAACAAGAACAAAAAATAGATATCCATTTAAGTGAAGAAGTTGCGCAAGGCGTATATTCAAACTTAGCAATTATTACCCATTCGCATGCCGAATTTATTTTGGATTTTGTGTCTCTTATGCCCGGAATTCCAAAAGGGACCGTGCGCTCACGCATCATATTAACCCCGCAAAATGCCAAACGTTTGTTGTTTGCATTGCAAGACAATGTACAAAAATTTGAGCAAAAAAATGGTAAAATTATAGATAACCATCAAGAAGTAATTCCTATTTTGGGAAATACGGGAGGGAAAGCATAATAGCTTGTTTTAAGATATTTAACAAAAAGGCTTCTCATTAGGTTTTTGAGAAGCCTTTTTTATTTACATATACTTTGTGTTTATAGCATTTAATTAGGAAATCCATGAAGACCAATATTGCTTATTTGAACCATTTTAACCTTAACTTGATGACAGTACGCTAAGCGTACTATACACGAGCTCCCGATAACCCAGCCTACATAGCAAGCTCACCAGCCGATTTCAAAACCGACCGATTGAAAGCAGAATTGCTATATTTTTGCGCTTTGAAAAATCATGCATAAGTCGAAGGGAATATTTTACGCAATTGGCGCCTATTTAATTTGGGGAATGATGCCGGTTTATTGGTATATTTTGTCCGGAATTTCTCCGTATGAAATTGTGGCACACCGTATTTTGTGGTCTGCCGTACTCATGGTTATTTTATCTATGGTGGTTTTTAAAACCAATTTCCGTCCCATTTTAAGGAGCAAAAAGAAGATGTTTTATCTTTTGTGCACCTCCGCATTAATTACCTTAAATTGGACGTTGTATATGTGGGCGGTAGAAAATGGACATATCATAGATGCTTCCTTAGGATATTATATTAATCCGTTTATTAACGTTATTTTAGGTGTGCTGTTTTTAAAAGAGCAACTTACTGGCATACAAAAAGTGGCGCTGGGATTTGCTTTTTTCGGGGTTGTCTACCTCACTTTCAGTTATGGAACTTTTCCTTTTGTAGCCATTGTGTTGGCTTGCTCATTTGCACTGTACGGGCTTTTACGAAAAAAAGCCCAGATAGAAGCCATGCCGGCGCTAACCATAGAAACCCTTATTGTACTGCCCGTTGCACTTGGCTTTTTAGTAATGACTTTTGTAAACCACACAAATACATATCTATTTAATGACGGTTTTTTCACTTTGTTGCTCTTAGTATTAGCGGGACCGATTACCGCCGTTCCGTTGTTTCTTTTTGGAAAAGCGGCAGAAACCGTTTCCTTAACTACCTTGGGATTTGTGCAATACTTGTCCCCTACCCTGCAGCTTCTTACCGGAATTTTATTGTTCAAAGAAGTATTCACTCCAGCCCATGTCATTTGTTTTGGCTCTATTTGGCTGGGACTAATTCTTTATTCGGTTTATTTAATACGGGGGTAAAAAATCTCTAAAATAACTCTAATAAATAATACATCCCTACACCAATATAGGTTCCAATGGCGTATCCCACAAGTCCAATGGTAATTCCGCTAATCAACACTTTCCGATTTCCCATAGCAGCTACAATAGGGGGTATAAAAGGCGGTGAACATAACATTCCTACTATAGCAACAGAGTATAAATCGCCGGGAATTTTAAAAATACGACACAACATTAAGTGTAAAATAATACTGATTAATGTAATACTTAAAACGAAAAGGAATATTTTAAGCGCTTCATCTATAAATGTTACAAGATTAAATTGCGATGCTACTATTATACTGAATATCAATATAAAAAACATTCCTAATTCAAATGTTCTAGGTAATGTACGTATTTTTTTATTAAAAGAAGCAGCAATAGCTAATGTAGTAATCGTTAGTATGATCACTAATTCGTTTAATCCGCCTGTTATGAGTAAAGAGAGTCCCGCTCCAACAGCAAGGAAGCTGAGAGACAACAAAAAGCCAAGCATGGTTTTAGGAAAGACCTTTATAGTAAGCATTCCATCGTAGTTTTCAATATCGTTTAGCGCGGGATCTTTGGAGTTAGTTTGATCAACAACCATAGCTTCATCTTTAAAAGGCAGCACCCAGCGAAAAAACTTATAGCCTCCTGCTGTTAAAAAGATTAAGAATGGAAAAACGATGATCATTTCAGAGGTTAAAGTTATGGTAATGATAGTTTCATCGACGTTTAATCCTTTGCCCACAGCAAAAAAATTCATTGAACCTCCGTTATAAAAACCGGCCATCATACCTGCCACTTTAGATAGGGTTGTGATTCCCGAATCTTTAAACATAAAAAATGACACAATTACCGCAACAAGAACAGCAGCAATTCCGGTAATTAAAGCGATCAATGTTTTAGGCAGCGACTTCGACCATAATTTGAAATCGGAGCTAAACAACATCAGCGGAATTGCTAAAGGTACTGTAATATTCATTAAAGTTCGTTGAATATTCGTTAATGAAATTGTTTCAGCTGCTGAAAGAAAGTCAGTAAATGAAAACAAAAACGACAACAAAACACCTACCATATAAG
>Ga0209737_10002437_pt1 | contig 13022 bp, 8 predicted proteins | sample TergutCu122P3_FD_187284 | JGI IMG/M metagenome (GOLD analysis project Ga0209737, IMG submission 187284) | Cubitermes ugandensis P3 segment gut microbial communities from Kakamega Forest, Kenya - Cu122 P3 (SPAdes) (version 2) | ecosystem: Host-associated > Arthropoda: Insects > Digestive system >... | reverse complement strand
AAAAATAAAGGCACTGCTTGCAGTTAGCAGTAAAGAACATGCACAGCTCGCGCAAAGTCTTGGCATTTCCAAGCAGGCTTTGAGCAATAAATTCTATCGCGACAGCTTTTCGGGAGAAGATTTGATAAAAATTGCCACATTCGTTAATTGCACCTTGGCGTTTATAATCAATGGCACCCAAATATCACTTGATAAGGACGATATTGCTTCCCCGGACGGCACAAAGATTTAATTGGCGTAATGCATGTGTAGGAGATTTTATGCGGGCAATTTATTTCATTTTTGGTGTTTGAATATAATTGGTAAGTAATAGTCAACAAATGCCATTATTAAGAAATTTTACATACTAGAAAATTAACAAAAAAATGTTAAAATAAAATAACGGATTGTTTCACATAGTGATTCGGGTCCGCCAACAGCGAGATTTTTTCTCGCTGTTTCCACAAGAATAGTTGGGGCAATGGCAATCAGAGAGTTGAATATCTTTGTAGATGAATCAGGAGACTTTAGCAGCTTTGGAGTCGAGGATTATTTCTACATTGTTTCTCTTGTATTCCACGAACCGAGTAACGATATTACTTCAATAGTTAAAACGCTGAATGACGATTTTAACTTTTTCAAAATACCGGACTTTACAGCGCACGCTTCACCAATCATCCGGGGCGCTAAGGAATTTTATGGCAAGACTATTCCCCAAAGGCAGCAAATATTCAACGCTTTTTTCAGATTCATAAAAAAGTCACCCATAAGGCATAAAAGTATTGTGGTTGATAAAAAAATTAGAAAATCCCAAAAGCATATAACGGTAGATATTTTTGACCAGTTGTTAAGTTTTCTGAGGGATAACCTGAGTTATTTTCAAGGATTTGATGTGATAACGATTTATTATGACAATGGGCAGCAAGATTTGGGTAAAATTTTACAAACTGCTTTAAATAATGCACATAGTAATGTTGCCTTCAGGAAGATTAAACCTTTTGATTACAAACTTTTTCAAGTTGCTGATTTCATCTGTACGCTTGAATTTGTTCGTCAAAAGCTTGCCTGCGGTGTAAAGCTTAACAACTCTGAAAAAAGCTTCTTCCGTTCTCATTCAAGCCTTAGAAATAAATATTTGCAGCATATTGATAGATTGAATTTTTAATCTAACTTTTTTCTAACAATAACCTTATTTAATAATCAATTCTCCGCATGCTAGGATGCCCGTTAAGGCATGTAAAATTGTTTTTAGGTATTTGCCTTATGTCTTCACGAAATTAACATGCCTAAAAATGCTATGTAGCGTTGTTGAATTTTATTATCAAGCGAACGCGCGAAGCGCATGGGCATAGAAACAGCAATCTCGGCAGGTTGCAGCAAAAAGACAGTCAACGAACAAGCAGCGCGATTGTTAGTCAAAGTTAGTATTCAAAATTACGTTTGTTAATTAAAATAATTCAACTATAATTCAACTTTTTTATAAAAATTCAACAAAATTAAACTAAAATTATTGAAAATTACAAGAGATGAAAACCTGGGAAGCAGTATTTTAATTGAGTTTATAAGAGATTATTAAAAACCATAAAAAGTGCCTGTTCTAACTGTTAACCGGTAGGTTGCTGGTTCGACTCCAGCTCGGGGAGCCATTTGAAAAAATAGCACTTTCATCGGTTTCAAAACCAGTGAGGGTGCTTTTTTCAAGAGTTCGATTGGACTCATGACCCTGTTTGAGCAAATATGCGTTATCAACAAGGGTCTTAAATATGGAATTAAGTTCTATGCTTAGTTTTCAATTACAGATAGATAATTAACTAAAACTTTAATCAGAAAATACCATATTTTCTTGTTTAATTCCTTCTAATTCTCTGCTAATTAATTCTGCAGTATCACTATTTTTCTCTTTAAATGAATTCTGATTAGCCTGCCACTCTTTTACGTCCTCTGCAGTAAAAGGATATGGTTCACCTATCGCTATATAATTGTTCCATATACAACCAGCCCAAAAATTATCTCTTTTTTCCTTTACTATACATCTGGCTTTATCTGTAGTTTCCGGTGACTCATCTTGCCAAGGACGATATAAATGTGTTTTTGCATACACTTGGGTCGGGTTTTTGTCACCTGAAGTACATGTATATTTGTCATCATTAAAAAATATTACCCCTTTAAATGAAGTATTTCTGTTTGGGCTGATATAATTGTTAACAGGACTAATTTTCATAAAACCTCTCTTTCTGTTAATTATACAAAACATGTAAAGAAAAAATTTGTTAACAATTTATTTTATTTGTAATAATGTAATTAATCTTTTTTGAAAAATAAAATATAATTATGAGATTTTACGGAACAATTCTATCTGAAATATTGACTCTGCAGCATTTTCTGATACAATTGCATTATAAAATTTTTGAATGAAAAATTCCAATTTTGAGTCTTTTCGGGAGAAGTTTAAACGAAAAGAGTTTTGGTCAATCGCCAAAACTCTTTTAAGATGTTTAAAAATGCATTTTGTCCGACTCACTTATTTTTTAAAAATGTTCCCAATTCAATCTGATTTTCTCCCATGCGTTTTTTGCATATAGGTCTGAAGTTCATTGACTCCATCAGCCTTTTATCCACATAGTCACCTCTTCTGGCGCCGCCAAGTACTAAAATACTGTCTGGCTTAAATTTTTCATCTACCATATCCAAGAATTGTATTGTTTTTTCTACAGATAAGTACCCGAGGGCATTTCTAAAGAGTAAAACAGTGTTGGAGTCATCCTCTAATGTTTCCAAATCTTTTAAAATATCCGCCTGCGCAAAAACCACATTTTCTTTAAGAATATCTTTTACTCTATATGTTTTTTGCCCTCTGAGTTTATCATTTTTAAATACCAAAGTTTTTCCAGATTCTTCAAAATATTTATTAAAATCAATGCCTCTGTTTTCCAGCTCCCTTATGTCTCTTTCTGTGAGGTTTATCATTCCCTCCGGTGCACCTTTTAATATTTCACTGTCAAAATCCTTTGCTATGATAGGGAAAAACTTCTTTGCTTTTTTTTCACCAAGTTCTTCCAAGAGTGTAATAGCTAAGGTGTAAGGTTCGGAACCGTCAGAGCATGCTTGGCAAATGATATTTACTTTGTCCTTATTTTTAAAGTGCTTGTCCAATGTTTTTGCAAATTCAAACCAGTCCAAATCACCCCGAAACATAGACGACAGATTTAAATGTCCATTCTTGTTCTTTTTGTATGAAGGTTGGACATGGCGGTCATTTGAACCAAAAGAAACAGTGTCTGCAATAAGCTTATTCAATAAAGTACTGCTATTATAGGCACTCTTGTAAGAAAGATTGTGTTTATAAGGTATATAGCCCATGGGTTTAGTATTTATCATTATAGCTTCCTTGTATTGTCTTAATCTTATAAAATAAGCACATAAATAAAATTGCTTTTGCTTCATGCTGCATTCTCCACCAACCAAGTTCTAAACTTGTCCAGCTTAGGGAGAAGTTTAAAAAGAGCTTCAGCGAACTGCTGAAACTCTTTTTTTGACCAATATCATGCTATGACATATTTTAGTTTTTAAAAACCGAACATGCTGGGTATAATGGGCATGCCAGGCATACCAGACATGCCGGACATACTTGGTGGGTTGCCTGATTTTTCAACCCATTGGGTTACACCCTGCTTGCTTGGGTCAAAAAAGGCTGCATCTTTAGAAATTTTCTTATTTTCGTACGTGAACATTGCATAAGCGTTGGTGGCAGAAGGAGCACCAGAGTCACGTGTTATAGTAGTAATACTCGCATTGAGAATGTCAAACCCTTTGACTGTAGAAAACCAAAAGTACATGCCTGTGTCTGTATTTTCGTTCATACCATAACTATATACCTTGCAAAGCTGCCCTGCCACTGTTTTATCCGGGTATAGTGTAACTTTCATGTCAGGCATTTTAGGTTTTTCATGTGGCGATGCAGGGGTATGTTTCTCGGGAGTCTTGGCAGTAGACTTTTTGGGCTTTTTGTACACAAAACCGGTTGTGGCTGTTTTGTACCATCTATAGGTGTAGTGAAAGTCTGCATCTTCCTTTCTCAATTCGCACTCGACAGCGCCTTCTTTATAAGGTTCCCTCTGATTTTTAATGTGGAGTATCTCACTCTTTTGGTTTGTACCGTTTAACCAGTTTTCTGTAATTGATAAGTTTGCTGTAGCAACCCAATTTTTTTGTGCGTCTTTCTCGAATTGGGTCATATTCATAGTTTTGCGGTAATCTGTGTTGCCTGTGCCCATGGATTTACGGTAAGGGCTAAGAATATTTTGAAGTTGTTGAAAAGTAATTGATTTACCGCCTGTCGGAGCATCTTGTATAAGAGCTTCACATTCTTTCTGGAGCTTGGCAAGCTCAGGAGCGCCATAGACGATTTTAAGTTCCGGGTCATTGGGGTTGCTCTTGCGCGGTTTAGAGCTTTTATTTGAATTTGAACCTGAGCTTTCGTTATTACTACCCTTGGCGTCTTTCACTACGTTTAATATGGATTGTGAAGCATTGAGCCAATCGGCAAACACCGGTTTACATAATACGCTAAACACTATAGTGAGTGAAAGCGCAAGTAATAAAAATCTTTTTCCCATAGCTTATTTTCTCCTGAATTTTAGTATTAATTTTAAAAATTATATCATAGGCTAAATGAATTGTAAAAAATGTATTGCTAAGCGGTAGTCATTGCTTTTTGGAGTCTGTAGGCAGGCTTCCGAAATTACGCCACATTCCCAATCAACCAAGTTCTAAACTCATCCACTAAAGCGAGCCATTTATATAAGGGTTTTAGCTTTTTGCTAAGACCCTTATATTTTGTTTTTCCCTAACATTCCCCGCCAGGTCAAACAAAATTAATCCAATAAACAAAAAGCCAGACTAGAGAAATAGCAACTTTTTAGTTTTTCAGTTTTTTACTAATTAAAGTTTTTAAACAAGGAAGCAAGAAAGTGAAGATAGCTCCAATAAGCGCTACGCTAAACACGAAAAACCACTTTATGGTTAATTCAAACAAAAATAACAGCGCACCCCCATCTGCTTTTGCAAAGGATTCTTTTGAAAAGAGTTCAATATCTTTTAAAGGAGATGATGTAAATGCCGGCAAAGAAAATACTATTATAACCTCGGAAGATTTGGAAATTGTAAGAAGTACAACCGATGAATTTATGCAATATCTCTGTCCGGGAGCAGACCCAAACAAGGCTGCTGATGAGTTCAGGAAATTCGGAGATTTTTTTAGGCATACATATTTTCCCGAGGAAAGTATGAAAAATTATCAGGTATCCAGATTGTGTCATACTCTTGGTAATATACAGGCAGGAATAAGAGCCATGATTGGTGCGTGGCAAGAGGATCCTGATGAAGGCCCCGATAAGATATCCTAGGTAACTAAACTAATTCCTGTACTGTTTGAATCAGCTCATCTTTTTTATAGAAAAGACGAACTGGCAAAACCACTGGAAGTTTTTGAGACTGTTTTAGACAGGGTAAAGCAAGATGCGGAGAAAAAGCAAATTAAAATTTCGCAAATTTCGCCGGAAGATAAAGACCTTTTAAACAATTTTGACGGAAGTGAGAATCCTTTTGATTATTTTTTAATTTTCCCCGCACTTCTGAACACTGCAATTGAAAAAGCAGATGCAAATTCTGAAATTAAAATAACTTTTTCAGAAGAAAGAAGACCGCATATATATCCAAATGGCAAACCCAGCAATATTATTATAGATTATGATTATATAAATATAGAATATACAGGCGAAAGTTTGGACGCTGAAGAATCCAAACAATTAACTAAAATTTTAACTTTAAAACAAGAAAAATATGACACAGAATACTCAGCCGAAGGCAGAACCGTAAAAATCAAAGCCCAGCTGCCGTTCTAGTTTCATACCACAGGAAAAGGGAATATGAAAATCAACTTCGCAACCCCATTATTAAACACTAAAACCCATCTGCAATCTAATTCAAATAAACAGGTCGGAATGCCTTCACCCGCCTCCAAACCGGATTCTTTTGAAAAAAGCCCGATATCTTTCAAAGGTGACGATAGAGATGCCCGGGAAAATACCGTCATAACCGCGGAAGATTTGGAAGCAGTGAAAGGTAGAGCCCTTAAATTGTTAGAACATGTTCACCCGGAAGCAGACCCCAACAAAATACAAAAACAGTGCGGCAAGTTTAGTGGATTTTTAACAGATAATTATCTTTTGGAAGAAAACCTTGACAATTTAGCTAATATAAGCATGCGTCATAGCTGGGCCGGTATGAATCAGACAATAAGCAACTGGATTACAATATGGAAAAGAGACAATAAAGACAGCAGTCATTGTTCCGATGAGATATCAGGGGCGCTTGAAAGAATTATCGGACTGTTTGAAGCAGCGCATCTTTTTTATAGAAAAGACTCTTTTGCACAGGTGAATGAAATTTTTGAAACTGTTTTAAAGAAGGCAGAAGAAGATGCGCTAAAAAAGGGTATTAAAATTTCCGTGGAAAATAAGGAGTTATTAAATGATGCTGAAAATAGCCCCAGCCCTTATCGTTCTTATGGAATTTTTTCCGGACTTTTAAACACCGCAATTAAAAAATCAGATGCAAATTCCGAGATTAAAATAACTTTTTCAAGAGAAGCTGAGGAATATAAAATAGGGACGATACAAGGTTTTAAAGACCGTGATTATATCAATGTAGAATATGAGGGCGAAAATTTAGATTCTAGAGAATCCGAACGATTAAATTATGTTTTAAGGCCATATACCTATATGGCGGACCCTCAATATTCAAGCGAGGGCAAAACCGTAAAAATCAAATCTCAACTGCCGTATGGTATTAAAGACAAAAAACTTTCCGCAGAATCTATACAGGGTATATTTCAAAAATATTTTTCCGGCAAAAATGTGCAGCAAATTGACAATAATTGCTTTATCGGGGCAAAACCGGATGACACGGATGGTTTCAAGCAATTGGGAATCAGACGGGTGCTTTTTGTCGGAGACTTATATGACACAGAATACGAAGAAAGCTGTCGAACAGCCGGGCTTGATTTTGTCCGCTTTGAACTGCCGCGAAGATTGTCTGAAAAATTCTGCTTTATGAGCCCTGAAGAATACTCATCACATTTTGGAGTAGAGCTTTCTAATGAAGCATTCCAAAAAAACATTCAAACTGAAAAGGAAGAAACTATAAAATTCTTAAAAGAAATGCAAAAAGGGAAGTTTTATATAGGCTGTAATTATGGAGAAATCAGAACCACAAACGCTGCTTTGCTTTATTCTTTCTTTGGTCAGGATACTCTTGATATGGAGGAACCCGCTTTTAGTTCAATAAGATTAAGAAGTCAGGATTTTATTAGGGAAAATTTAGAAAGCATTAATAATTTTTATAACAATCTGACTCCACAAGAGAAGGACGAGTTTGGTTTAACGGAAGAATATCAAGAAAAATTCCAAAACAGAATGGAAGAATGTTTGGAAATGTATTAAAACCATAAGGATTATCATAAGTGTTGATACAAAAAATAATGTCGCAAATAGCATTTCAGGCAAACTATTACCAGCTTAACACCGCACAAAATCAAGTTTCGGTAATTACTGACGAAGAAATAGAAAATCCTTATTTTTACCGGAGAAACGGCGCCCAACAAACAGGGCCAATGTACCCGTATCCGGTAAGTTTGAACGGGAAAAAATGCTGGTTTTCCCCCTCGGTACACGGCACCCATGATGTAAGATATAAAATTTATGATTCAACAACACTCAAAACAGCCGATGGCAGCGAGCCCGAAGAATATTGCTGCGATTCTAATACCCTCTCTTCAATGGCCACACAAATGGATAAGGAAGAACACGGGCAACCTTTAATGAATTCATTGAAAAAGGGGGTTGCCGAAGGGTTGGTTTTGTATGAACAAGATTGGGAAAAAATCCATAAATTTGCGCAAGAAAACCCCCAAACCCCGATTATTGTTATGACTTCAGGCGGCTTTAAGGGTTTTGACGATACTCTGGAATCAAATATTGTCGGGCTAATTATGAAAAAGACCTCGCTCACAGGGCTTTGCCATGAAACTCAGGCTATAAAAGACAACACTCTAGCGGCCGCTATTTTGTATGACCCTGATGATATAGAAAAAATTGAAAGTCTAAACGGGCAATATGCAAGGGTAAAAGTGGAGCAGGGTTCATTTTCGGCAGAGTCTATTAAGGGCGCGCAGTTGCCGGAAAAAAGCAACGGTGCGGCAGGTGAGGCAAAGCCGAAATACCATAGCCTTCAATATTGCGACAAACTGCTTTCACCCGAAGAATATACAAAACAAAATGTCGGTGCAAAGGCGTATAGTCTTGCTGTTTTGGAGCGCATGGTAAAAGAGGGTAAATTACAAGATGTGATTGTGCCAAAATCGTTTGCCATTTCTCATGGTTTTATTGACAAAATGCAACAGGAAAACACCTCCTGGCAAGCAGGGCCCCGCCAAACCTATGAGCAAATTGTTTCTAAAAAAGAACTTTCGAGTGCAGATGTCAGCGCTCTTCGAGATAATTTTAGCGCCGCATTAACAGATATAAGCGAACTTCCGACATTTAAAGATGTCATAGATAAAATAGAAGAGATGCAAATGAGCGAAAACTTAATTGCCCGCTCGGCTTTTAATGATGAAGATATAGAAGGACATTCGGCAGCCGGTCTGTATGATTCTTTTGGCTTTAAATATCTGCCAAACAAACGTATGATTTTAAAAAATGCTTATTTAAGCATTATGTCTGTTGCAGCTTCAAAATGGAATAAGCAAGCATTTATTTCAAGAACAAGGGAAGGGATTGAACACTCTGAAATCAAACCTACCGTTATTATTCAAGAAAAAACTGAGCCGGATTATACATTTACTATCTATACAAAAAATAAAAACAATAATCTGTTATTTGAAATCAGCTCCAGCAGTGCAAGCAAGACTCCTGAGTATAAACTTTCAACAGATGCTTTGATTGCTGAATATGACAGAAAAACCGGGGAAATCGAACTTATTTCAAAAGAAAGACTTGGGCAGACAATAATATTTGATGAACAAGGTCACGTAGTAAGAAAAACCCCTAATGAAGAAAGTCAAATAAATGAAAATTTTGATTCTCTAAAACCCCTGCTTAAAAAAGTTGCACAAAATGCTTTAGCTGTCGAGAAAGAATTTGACTCTAAGCCTCAAGATATTGAAGGCGGCATTAAAGACGGCCGGATTTACTTCTGGCAAGCAAGGAATATAGTTGAAATTTGATTATAGAAGCCATTAACCCTTAAGTCTTTCATTATTTTCAATAATTTTATCTATTGCAAGCGCGAATCCATCATTGTTTATGTGCCCCGTGATATATCCGGCCGCTTCTTTGAGCTTAACAACACTGTTGCCCATAGCAATTGTAAGACCGCCCGCCTCTTCAACAACATCCACCATATCAATATCAGTTTCCGCATCTCCCAGAACGGCAGCGTTTTTCAAGTCTACGTCGAATATATTTTTACACAAATGCTTGATAGCACCTCCTTTTGAAGCGTCAGAATTGACTATTTCACATAGCAGGCGCGGTGTTGTAATGGCTACATTAAAGTTTCCTTTGAGTTTGCTTTTATAGAAATCACCAATCTTAGACATGCTATCAAAATCTCTTAAGTCATCTTTCAAAATCATGACCTTGGCAGGATATTTTCCTTTCTCAAAAAACGGTTCAAATGAATCTACTTTTTCGACAGGCTGCGCAAAAGCATCGGTAGACTCAATGTCTTCAAGGCAGTAGTACTTACAATCAATGCAAAGAACCAAACGAACACTGGGATCAATTTTTTGATATTTTTTTGTTGCATCCAACATTTTTCTCGTATCATCAGGGCTCAGGAGTTTCTCATAAACAGAATTACCATCTCCATCAGTGGTAACTGCTCCATGTTGTGTAATTATATAATCAGGCTTAAGACCCAAAGATTTTAATACGGGAACTGTCCTGGTGTAAAGCCTTCCTGTGGCTAAAACTAATTCAACGTCGTTATCTTTAAGTCGTTTTATTGCCATTTTGGCGCTTTCGGGAACAGTTCCATTAGTCAATATTGTTTCGTCGATGTCTGCGAAAACAATTTTTATGGGATTTTGAAAATTTTTAGTGATATTTGAAACGTCTTTGGCATTAGATGTAAAAGAAACAGTATCGTGCGCTAAGGGCATCACTTTAATACTTCTCTCTATGTTTGAAGAATTTTTATATCTACTGAAATTACAGCTGTTAATTATCTTTATCATATCATTGTAAAAACCCGTGAAAAGATATTTTGCACAGAAGACTTAATTTTTTATCAATTGGTTGCATTCTCAATTAGCCAAGTTCTAAACTTGTCTGTTAAACCGAGAACTTTACCAAAAAAGGATTTTGAAGATTTATTGGAGTCCTTTTTGGTGTCAAAATCTCAATAATTCAACTTTTTATTTTTACACTACTTCATCTTCAAAACTTCCACGTTAACCCGGCCTGCAGCGCCACGCCTAACCTGCCGCCATTTCTGACAGTTGTTTGGAAATATCCCATAAATCTTTCTTTGAAATTTCTTGTCATACCAACGCCATATTCAAGCCAACCATGGCGCATACTGACACCGGGCAAATTAACCCCTCCTGCCCTTCCGCCAATCTGGTCATTAATGTTCCACATATAAAACGAAGTGAAATATGCAGTCCAGGCTTCTTGAGCGTAAATTACATTTAAGCCCGGTGCCACATTTATTCCGTTTAAAAAGCCTGCGTTCATTGATAGTGCGCCAAAATCGCTGTGCCAGTTTTGCTCGCCGAAAATATTATACGAAGCAAGGACGCTTGGCTGCAAAACCAAATGATGTGTCGGGCGGAAGTTATAAGCAGCCTTGGCCGCTGTACCTGCAAACCAGTTACCTGTTTTATCCCGAAAACCTCCAACAAGCATTTCATTTTGATAGCCGCCGCCATAGGCCATAATCGAACCTATGAAATTACGTTTTCTAAACGTACCCATAAATCCGCCCCTGCCGCCGTTTTGCTGCATTGAAACACCGTCAAAATGCTGAGAACCGCCCGCATAGTTAAGAAATACCGTAGGCATAAACTGCCAACCACGCCCGATTCTTCTCGCATCAAAATCAACACCCACAATAGAACCCCAGAGGGTATTGTTAATATCTAAATCCTGCGTCATAAAGAGTCTTTCAAAGTTTGCATAACCCTTAACCCACACCCCGCCTTCTTCTTCGCCAAATTGATAAGGGGCAAACATCCCGCCCGTATAGGCATATTTATTTTGAAAACTGCTTGCAATAAACTCGGGGCTGTCAAGATAAATGTGGTCAAAAATCATGCCGTTTGTGGTTAATACACTGTTATATTGAGCAAGAGTGGAAACCTGACCGCGAAAAACGGCAGGGTCAAATCCCTGTCTGAACAAACTAAATTGCCCGTTTCCGTCTGAGCGGAAACCGTATCTGAAAATAGGTGTGTTAATCGGGCCGACAGATTGGTTAAAACTAACCGTACTTAGATTATTTGTCACGTTAAATATATTAAACGAAACAACCTCTGCTGTAGGCGCACCCAAAATGTTTAAGCTGCTTATGTTAAGCGTGCCGTTGCCTGTGAGATTTGTTATATTAAACGAGTCCGATGCTCCGGTAGCTGCATTAATATCTATGGAGAAATTATTCACCCCCGTAACATTCATATTAGTCACTAAAAAAGCGTTAATGGAATTATTCACAGCATTAACATGCGCATTATCAAGATTAAAGGAATCACCGAGCATTGTTAAGCGGGTCGGTGAAAATAAATTTATAGCAGAATTTGAGATATTGTTTGTTCCGCCGAAGAAATTGTTGGAGTAAAGCGTAGTAGTTCCTGCGGTCTGGGTGAATGTTCCGCCAAAATCTGAATTCAGGCTGTTTGAACCCAGAATAAGGTCACCGCTGCCGGACTGTGTAATTGCTGCTGTGGCGCTGCCTGCGATGCCGTCTTCAAACACGGTTGAGCCGGAACCGGTGATATCCAGTATGGCAGTGTCGTTTAAATACACATCATTTATACCCACTAACGCAGCGCTGTTCCCCGAGAAAAGTATTGTTCCGCCTGTGGAATTCAGTGTTGTTAAGGAATTTGTCGAGGCAAAAATCGCGCCGCCGTACTGACCTGCCGAGTTTCCGCTAAAAGTGTTGCCGGCATTAATTATAACCGTTCCCGTGCCGTTTGTGCCTCCGATGTTAAATATCGCACCGCCGCTAAATGGTGTGGAGTTTTCGCTAAAAGTGTTGCCAGAATCGAGTGTTATTCTGGCGTTATTATAGTTATAAATCGCTCCGCCACCGAAAGGTGTGTGCAATTGTGATGTTGGTGTGCCTGTTGAATTATTTTCAAACAAACTGTTGCTGATTGTTATCTGTGCTGAGGTGGCAGTAGAGCTCTGGTTGTAAACCGCACCCGCGCGTTCAATCGCCTTATTTCCCGTAAATGTCGCACCGTCAATGGTCGCTATAGCATCAGCCCCATTGTTGGAAATTGCCCCGCCGAAGGTATCAGAGGTGTTAGACGTGAAAGTACTGCCGGGGTTAATTGTCAGAGTGCTACCTGCATTGTTATAAATCGCCCCGCCCTGTACTGCCGCGCTGTTGGAGGTGAAATTGTTTGCCCCGTTGAGGATTAGTGTTCCGTTATTATAAATTGCCCCGCCGCCGCTGACACCGGCACCTGAACCTGTTGAGCTGTTATTTGTAAAAGTATTTGCCGTAATCGTCATTGTGCCTGCGGTTGCGGCATTACTTATTGCACCGCCGTTAGTCCCCGCGGTGTTTAAGTTGAAAATATTGCCCGCGTCCAACGTGGCATTCGCCCCGTTGTTATAAATTGCACCACCGGCCGAGGTAGCGGAGTTTGACAGAAATGTTGTATTGCCTATGGTAAAAGCTGCAGCAGAGCTGTTATTGAATACTGCGCCGCCGTTATTACCCGTCCCGCCGGTGTTGGCAGTCCCGCC
>Ga0209737_10002436_pt1 | contig 13024 bp, 17 predicted proteins | sample TergutCu122P3_FD_187284 | JGI IMG/M metagenome (GOLD analysis project Ga0209737, IMG submission 187284) | Cubitermes ugandensis P3 segment gut microbial communities from Kakamega Forest, Kenya - Cu122 P3 (SPAdes) (version 2) | ecosystem: Host-associated > Arthropoda: Insects > Digestive system... | reverse complement strand
TTTGTGTTCGATTTCTGAAAGTGGATTAATTTGGTCTAGGAATTGAGAAAGCTGACTGGTAGCAAAGAAAGATTTCACTGCGTTATCAAGCATTTTGAAATTTACCAAATCGGTGATTTTGATCGGATTTTCTTGGTTGAGGACGGAGAGTTTTCCTCCTACAGATTTTACAAATTTTCTCATCACCGGCTGCAGATGAGAGAAAAGGATTTCTCCTGTAGTTCTCACTCTTTTGTTGGAAAGATGGTCTGAATCGTCTACATAATACCCTCTTTTGTTGTTTGAAAGATTGACCAAATATACGATGGAAGCCAATAAATCTTCGCTATCGAAAAGGTTTGCTTCTGGAGAGGAAAGAGGTTTTTTGAGTCAGAGTTTTGCATTAATTTTTCTACGAGCGATTCTTCCCACTAAAATCCTATTTGGATCTAGGAATTGTGCTTTCACGTAGTCTAAAGCTGACTGAGGATCGATTAACTCTCCCGGTCTGAGTTTATTGTAAATAAATTCTGCCGCAGAAATAGCATCATGAGTATCTTTATCTTTTTTGAGCGTAATATCGATATAGTTGATATCTTCTTCTTCGAAGCAGTTTGCGAACAAGGATCTGATTTCGTCATCAGATTCGATTCCAAAAATTCTAAATAAAGCGGTGATGGGAAATTTTCTAGATTTGTTGATTCTGGCCACGATGGTTCCATATTTCTCTACATCTACTTCTAGCCAAGGTCCATTTTCTGGGATGAGTTTAAATCCGTATCTCATCTCCTTTTTGGAATAGAAGATTCCGTAAGAACGAACAATTTGAGAAATAATTACTCTCTCCACTCCGTTGATAATATACGTCGCAGAAGGGGTCATGAGGGGAAGAATTCCAATATTTGCACGTTTGGAGAAGAGTACTTTTTCAGATTTTTTCTTGGTTTTTTCGTCTTCTACGTTTTCTACTAATTTGATTTTAGCAGTAATAATTCCTCCGTACGTCAGCTCTTTCTTTTTGCAGATTTCGATCGTTTCGATCGGTTCGGAGACTTTGAGATCAGAGATCGTGATATTAAGTTTATTTCCTCCGATATCTCGGATCGGATTTACATCATTGAATAATTTTGGAAGATAAATTTCCAAAAAGTCTGCATATCCTCTTTTTTGCAATTCTAGTAGATCAGGGATTTCTCCATAGGACTTTGGATTAGAAAGAAAAATTCTGCCTTCTACGGAGTGGTATCCTGTGAAGAGATCGTTTGCTACAGATTTTTCAAGTTTTTTAGCAACAGATTTTACTGCAGTGTTCACTACTTTTTCTGCAGTTTTCTTGGAAACCACTTTCTTGGTCGGTGGCTTTTTCTCTACTGGAGTTTTCTTTACAGGGGGCTGCTTCGTGGAAGTTTTTTCCACGGGAGCTTTTTTCCCTTTAGGAGAAATTTTCTCTTTTTGAAGTACTTTTTGATGTTTTCTTTTTTGTAGCCATGGAAGTAGATACGAGGAAAATAAATAGGGGCACACGAGTCTCCGTAATGTTTTAGAAAAGTTTATAAAGACCAACAACCATGCTACTTCTCTTCCGGAGGATTTTTCACTACCTTTGAACCGTTAATCTTTTTCTTCATTTAGCTCTTCTTCTCGCTAGGACTCTTCTCCCTGTCCAGTCGGACATTCTGGATCTGAATCCGTGTTTTCTCATTCTGGATTTCCAGTTATATTTTCTGATTCTGCGAAGTTTACTTGCCATGTATTAAAGTTCAAAAGATAAAATACATAATATAATAAGTCGAATTATTTTTTTATATACTCGTTCAATAAAGTTTCCAGTTCTTGTCTTTTAGTAGCTATTTCTTTGTGTCTCATTCAAATTGCAAATCCTGCCAAGCTTTTATTCTTCATTCATTGCTTTAATTCCTTCCGTCCTGAATTCTTATAATGATCAGTCCTACATAGAGCATCAAACAATTCTTGTGCATTTTTCAACAGTTTTTGATTTTCTAATATTTGTATTATTTCTATTGCAAATTTCTCGATAGATTTTTTATATTCAGGTTCTTTTCAGGGAGATATTAGATTATGATATTTTACCACATCATCACCTAAAAATTGTTTTATACTCTCATCTAAATTTTCTGTATCGACACTTTCCATAATAATATCGAACTTCCCTAATAGAGAGTGAACGGAAGTCATAGTAACAACTTAAGGAATAAAAAACACAATTTTCTTATTTTTTTATTTTTTTTATTCCTTTTTTACTCTTCTACTTTTCTAGCTATTAATGAACGGCAATACTCACAAAGTTCTCGCTCTAATGATTTCTGTTCTCAGCTTTTTTTGTACCTTGAGATTATTTTCTGTATAACTCCTTGGCTTGATATTTCCAAATCTTGTTAGGTAGTATTTTAAAATCGCTACGGATTTCCAGTTGAGGTATTTTTCGTTTTCTTTTTTGGAAAAGAAGGTAACTTTCTGTCCGTATCTTCTATCTTTGATGTCTTCAATAGCCTTCTCGAAAGAGTCCTGAAGTTTATCAAAATGGAAGAATTCTTGACCTGCATGTCTAGAAAAGATTTCGTATCTTACTAGGTTTGGATTATACAAAAGGAATTGTTTGAGGGTTTCAATATCTTTTGCAGATAATTCAATGTTGTAAGAAACAAAATACACCTTATTTACGTTTCCTTTGAGAGTAAATTTGATTTCCTTCACTCCCATATCATCTTTGTCCAGAATTTTGAATTTGGATTCTAGATCTGAAAGTAATGCTTTTCTCTCTGCTTCCGGAACGGAGATATTGAGCATCAACACTAATTCATAATTTTTCATACTTTCTTGGCGAAATAACAAAATAAAGATTTAGATACTATGTAGAATGTTAAGCCGACTAAATCGCAAGTCTTGTAAACTTAGTTACCATGAACCCTTCTGTTATCAACTCTTTCACTTTTTTCGACCCATCGCGAATATATTCTTGTTCTAAAAGAACATCATCAGCAAATGCTTTATCCAATTTCCCTTTCACGATATTTTCGATCATTGCTTCTGGTTTTCCTGCAGCTTTAAGTTCTGCGGTGAATTTAGCTTTTGCTTCTTCTTTTTCTGCAGCTGGAACTTCATCAAAAGTGAGGTAGGAAGGATTCATTGCTGCCACTTGAAGCGCTAACTCTTTTGCAATCGTTTCATCTCCCGTATAGTAAATCATGGAAGCCACTTTATTTCCGGGATGATTGTATCCATACACATTGTCGGTAGTGATTACTACGCCTCCAATTTTTACATTTTCTCCGATAGTTCCCGTGAAAGATGCTAGTAATTCATTAATCTCTCCTTGGAGAGTAGCGTCTAATTCTTCAAAGCTCTGTACATTATTTGCTGAGAATAATTTATCCATGATGGTGACGAAAAGGTTTTGGAAGTGATCATTTTTCACCACAAAATCCGTCTCACAGAGAAGTTTGAGTGCTACCGTTTTGTTTCCTTTAGTCTCTACGAGAATTCTTCCTTCTTTGGTTTCTCTATCAGCTTTTTTTCCTGCTTTTGCTATCCCTTTTTCTTTGAGGATTTCCATAGCTTTTTCTACGTTTCCTTCTGCTTCTATTAAGGCGTTTCTACAATCTCCCAGTGGAGCAAAAGTGGTATCTCTTAGTTGTTTGATAAGTTGCATATCTATTTGCATGAGGTTTGAAATATACGATAAAATTTAGTTTGATAGGTTATTTTCTCCTGTACTATTCGGAGGTGTCAGTGGGTCAGTAGGATTATTTAATTCGTATTGAGAAAGATCTATGCCGATATCTGGGGGAAGGTTAGTGATTTGTTCATTATTATCAAGGCTTTGTTGATATGTAGTTGTGTAATGATCTGCATCAAAAAGATTTAATATCCAAGTTCCCAATCAGGCAAAAGCTGAAAAAAAGCTGCTGGTAGGAGAGAGATCGTTTCGTTGGAATTTTCCATCTCGTGCTTGTTTTATACACAATATACCGATAAGTAATACTGGTAAGGTGATCAACAATGCTAATCGGTTGAATAACCCTATAAACATTCCGAGAATGATCAATACTACATCCAAGAATATCACGGACACCAAAAGAACAATCCAACCCATAGATTGTTTGATGTGATGATGGGTATAGGGCGAGACTTCTTTCTTTCCTGTAGAGAGCAGAAGTCCTACCATCATATACATCAACACCGCTTGTTTTTTTTCTGAACTACTTGGGATATACTGGGTATCCAAGCTGTTCATAGCAGGGAGGTCTGTCATACGTAATGAGATGTTATGATAAGATATTTTTTACTACAAAATCCAGACTTTTATGAGAAGCTACATTTGCCATTACAATACTTTCTCAGTCCCAATACCTTGGAAAATTACTTGAAGCAATAACTAAGGTATCCATATTGGGGATTCTTTTGGCTTCGTCCAAGAAGATTCCAAGCATGGTCCCATCCAATACTACCACTATTTCTGGTCTTTTGGTGAGTTTGGTCACTCCTTTGTAAATCTTATTTACTCTAGCAAACTTTCTCTTGTATACTAGCTGTTCTTTTTTAGTTAATGAGTAATATTCTTCACTTTCCAGGAAAGAAGCCATCTCGTTGATATCATCGATTCTTTTTTTGAAGGTATTGAAATTCGTCAAAAACCCTCCAGGAATCTTATAATTCAGATAAGAAAAACCTGATTTTTTTGCTAATTCTTCTAAATCCTGAGCATACATCTTTTTTTCAGATACCACGAGGATTTCTTTTCCCTCTTGTTTTGCTTTCGCGATTTTGTCATGCAGGGTATTTATTTGTTGGGCAATAATTTCTGGATTCATTACCACCAGACCATTGGTCACTTCTGCCCAATAGGGAGAAGTTTTTGGATGAGATTCATTTTTCAGTGATCCTAAATGCACTTTTGCATCGATCACTTGTTGTGCAGTCACTGCCATAGACGGTAAGATTATTATTTAAAATTCACGGTAGCACCTGCCTCTACCAATTTAGCTTTGATAGCATCTGCTTCTTCTGATTTTACTCCTTCTTTAAGGATTTTTGGTGCTGCTTCTACGAAGTCTTTAGCTGCTTTCAAATCAATATTGAGAAGTTCTTTCACTACTTTGATCACTGCGATTTTTTGAGGTCCAGCTTCAGTCAATTCTACATTAACCGTATCAGCCCCTCCTGCAGCACCTGCGTCTGCTCCTCCTGCAACTGCTCCTCCTGCAACTACCATTGCTGCAGCAGTTACTCCAAATTCTTCTTCTAAAGCTTTTACAAGTCCGTTGAGTTCGATAGCGGACATTTCTTTTACAAGATCCATTACTTGTTGTTGATTTTTAGTTAATTCTGCCATGATTATACAATAATAAATGTAAAATGGGTTTAAAGCCCAAAGCCTAAAGATTAAAGCCTAAAGCTTTTTGCTTTTAGCTTTTAGCTTTTAGCTTTCAGCTTTCTGCTTTTTTGCAATTTGATCCAGAACTCCTGCAAATGATTGGAGTGGATAATTGAAAAGATAAGCCAATTTGGAAATCAATTCTTCCTTGGAAGGAATGTTTGCCAAATCCGTCACATATGCACCATCGTGCCATTTTTTATCATACCAAGCTCCTAGAAACTTGAATGAGGCACTGTTGTCTTTTGCAAATTCTTTTGCAAATTTGTTGACCACTTTTAGTGGTCCATACTCGTCTGACTTTGCGTAAAGTACTACGATAGGTCCATCCAGATCATCAATCGTCACTGTTTCGTATCCAGCTTCTGCTAGAGCTCTCATAAAGAGTCTCTTTCTCACAACATTGAATTTTCCATCTACTCACAATATTCCTCTCCTCACTTCTGTGGAAGTGTTTACGGAAAGTCCTGTTTGTTGGACGATTACAACATTGCTAGCAGTCTGCAGATCTTCAACATACTGTTTGATGAGCTGTTGTTTTTTGTCTTTTGAGATCGCCATAATGCAGCCTTTGTTGGAAATAAAAATAACTCGCTTCGTGAGGAGTTATCCTATATTCAAAACCTGTTGTCAGATTTTTGATATCGTAGTGATAACCTCGGTAGGATTTATTTTCTCGCTCTATAAGCGGGATGACCTACTTTCTCAGGTAAAGCTACCAGGGAGTATAGAGATTCTGGGAAGAATTGCAAGAGTATTTTCTTCGCTTTTTTTTGACTTATTTGCTTCGTATGAGTATACTTATGTGATACTTTATCTCTCAATGTTTGATACCATGACAGAAGCCTCCTTATCACCCCATATCCCTGAATCCCTGGGATCGGAATCAGAAGTTCCCGTTTCTGCAACTCCTACGGATACCAATAGTGAAGATTTTCTTAAAAATCTGTCTCGCTCTCTTTGATCTTCTTCTAATTATGATGTACAGCATACGTCAGATGTCTCTCTGAATGTAAATGAGGAAAAGGATATTTTTTTGGAAGAGGGTGCGGAGGAATTGAGTAGTGATGAAAAAATTAGGCAAAATTTTGTAAGTTCTTATATTAGGCGATTTATTGCCTCTTCTATTACCATAGTTATCTGTGTGATTGGGATCTGCTTTTTGTATATTTTTCAACGTTGGTACAAAGAGGCTAGCGTGCCGGAGTCCGCTTCTAACAGTTATGTACAGACCTACAAATCCTATTCGCAAAAACTATTGGGATTGCTCTGAAAGGGGACCGTTTCTTATCCACAAGGTGTTTTGATGGAATCAGATGCCATGGTAGTCAGGAGTATCATCAATGATCTCTCTCTTAATTATATAGAGAAAAGGGACATCCTCCAAGAAAAGGTGGATGTGCTGATCAGGACTATTAGTGCCAAAGCTGCTGAAGTAGAAGAAAGGAAAAAAGATATTGCTAAATTCTGATTTTTCCCCTCTGAAATGAGAGGAATTGTCAAAGAAGAATCTTCTATCGACACGATTCAAAGGGCACTGAGTGCTTTAGAGATAGTGAAGTTCACGACTGCTGTTCATGTATTTCCTCATATGGATAGTATCTTGACGGTAATGGCTAATATGCTAGGAGTCAATAAAGCTGATCTTAAGGCTTTTTTGGAGAAAGTACAGTCAAGAGGTGAAAAAGATATAGCTTCCTATGTGCGTATGTGTTATCTCAATCCTTATGAAGTGGATAAAAATTGCTTAGCCATAGGGGATTTGGATCGTTATTACAAAGATATTCTCAAAGATACCAGCATTGATTTATCGTTATTAAAGAATGTTTTGAGTTATTTGGATACGTTTTTGGAACAAAAGGATATTACAAGTTTCTCTATTTTATTTAATGGATTTAACGCTGCTACCAAATCTATCGACTTCTCCGTTGATATTAATATTACTAAACAAGATCAACTCAAACTCATGGAAGATAAAATCCTGAATCCCCAGATTTTTATCCTCACCCAGATTATTAACTTATTGAAGCAATCGTTCTTTGTGATTGGAGCAAATATTGATGCAAAAACCATTGCTGTCACTACTAAAACCGTTACCGTAGGAAATACGACGTATACTGTTTTAAATTCTAGAAAAAACTTTTCTCTCCCTATCCAAAAGGAGACTGAGAGAGAGATCTTCAACTATATAGATGATAATGCTCTCCTAGAATTAGAGGGACTCTCCAATATCCATAGACCCATGGAATTTACAGATGCAGAGGAGGTTTCGGAAGTAATCGTAGCAGAGGCATCAGGAGAAGAGCAGGAACGAGTGAAAGCATTGGAGGCAGAAGTGGCGGAATCTAGCGAAGAAGCATCCAGTGAAGAAGCATCCGATGTAGCAGAACCAAATGAAGCATTTGAAGCATTTGAAGAATAATCTTTTTTTACCCCTATTTATTATTTATCTCTTACTACCATGGCTACTCCATTTAATCTCGAAAACTTTAAGATTAATGACGTTGGGAAACAGATCACCAATTTCTTGGGTTCTATCAATAAAAAAACCTGATCTCATACTATCATTATGACTCGTCAGCAAGCGATTATTTCTGTCGCTATAGGAATTGTTAGTATCGTTGCTTTAATAGTGTATGGATGGATCGTGTATAGAGATTATGAAGTTCTGAATGCCCAAGCGCCTCAGCTTAGTGATCTCGAACACTATACTAAACCTGATATCAAGGATATCATAGAAGATTATGCTAATGGGGACAACTCGGATACTATCTATAGATTATTAGCCGTAAATACGAAAATCGCTAAAACCTTACAAGAGAGAGAGGATATTCTCAAGAATCTGATCAGGTATTATGATTTGTTTTTACGTAATCTATATCTCCCTAGTCTCAATGTCTGGAAAAATCCTTATAGCAAACAGATCGATATTACTATCCTCGGAAAGAGATATTTGGAAGCAGATCTTTTCCAAGATATCCTTTTGATTCAGTATTGGAGTGATTTTCTCAAAGATATAGGAGTAGGACACGAATTCAATCAGATTGATACTATTAGTTTAGGAGATATTACGGTGGAGCCAAATAATCCTGACTATTTCTCTATTCCTATTCAGGTGACGTTTAGTTCTCCTAGCAAACATTCTTTTCTTTTGATGGTGGATAAACTTTCTTCTACTTCCAATTCCAATAATATTACCTTGCTCAATGAATTTTTCTTCTACCTGATCAATAATATCAGAGATCACAAATCAGATATTTTATCGGATCTAAAATCTCATTATGCTCCTATTCTCGGTGAAGACGCGGATTTGGATGACGTGATTGGATATCATCTCTACCAATGGATCAAAAAAGGAGGAGAAAACAGACTTATCGATGAAGCATTGATTGAGACTACGGTAAAGGACAATGTTCGTTGTGATACAGAAAGACAACAGGAGGAATGTTTTTATGCCTTCAGAGAGAAATATAGAAATATCCCTCAACTCGCTTATACCATCGGAGTATTTGAAAAGGAAGACAAAGTACAATCACTTCTCAGCTTTTTCAAAGATTTTCCTCCTATTATTGCTATAGAGAGCTTTAGTTTTAGCAAATCTACTACTAAATCTTTGCAAGACCTTTCCTATCCTTATCAAGTGAGTATAGGGTTTAAAGCTTATGGGAGAAATATTTCAAATGCAGAAGTAGACGAGATAGCTACTGCACTTGGAAATTTGTGTAAATCTAACGATGGATCCTCTGATTTTTCTGTGGAAGTTGCTTTGGCACGTGTGACGAATAGTATGTCTATTCTCAATGAAAGTGATACGCTCTCTTCCACTCTTACTCTCCAATCGAGTACGATCATCAATAATTTGGAGGAATTACAGACTTCGTTTAGAATTATACAAAATGAGTATCCTGGTCTCTCTAATTACCAAAAAGCTATCAAATTATTTGAAACGTTCAGAATGTTGAAAGATGCAAATCTTTGTAAATAATCCTTTAGGAACCAATCACTACTTTGGAGGGGAGAATAACCATCTTTTCCTCTCCATTTTTGTAATAAAAACCTTGTTCAAAAACCTGGATAATTTTCCCTTTCAGTTTTTTATTTTCTGTAGGCTGGATACTTACGGGTTCGTGAAAAAAAGTATTTGGTTCTAGCCCTTCAGACTCGATAGGGAAAACTTGAAATTCTGCTAGAGCAGAGATGAATTTATTATAGATGATCTGTACTCCTCCTCCCAAGGGATCAGCTTTTTGTTGATCGGTAAGATGTATCAATGATTTTCTCAGATCTTCTATGAATGGCAGAAGCTTTTTTATCACTTTGATAAGGATATCTTGGTGTAATGAGTGCTCCTTTTGTTGAGTCTGACGAACGAGGAAATCAAAATCTGTCTTCAGATTGATATAGTCCAGTTGAGCTTTTTTGGTAATCTCTTCTTTTTCTTGGAGGAGGGACTGCAGGCGTTGTATTTCAGCATCGTTGTGAATTTTGGGAGTAGATTTTTTCGTATTGCTCATTTCTTGTTTGAAGTATAGGGTAAATTAAAGCATAAGGTACATTACTGGGTATGGCCATAGAAAAATTCTGCAAAACTTTGGTTGGTAATATGAAGATGGGTCGCCAATTCTACACCCACATATCTCCAGTGTCGGGGTTCTATCATTTTTCCATCTATGTCGAAGCCTTTTTGATAGGTATTGTGAAATCCATAGAGATGAGCATTATTGGCAAGTCGTTGATAGTAGGTTCCTCATCCTCAGAGAATATTTCCTCCATTCACTCCTAAGTCTAGGGCTAATCCTGCTTCATGTTCACTCGTTCCTGCAGAAGCACAGCGTGTAGTAGAACAATTTCTCGCTAGTGATGCTTGGAACATAGGAGATCTGTATGCACTCACTATGGAAAGTTTTTGTTTAAAATTGAAAGTATTTGCAAATGCTCGAGCCATATCTGCGAACTGGAACGCCGCCTCCTCTCTCAGCCAGAATTTTGAAGCATCATTATGGGTAAAGTGAGAAGTAATAGCAACCAGATCGTTTGGTTTGTAGGTGGTAGTCGTGAAGGGGTTGTCTTCATCTAAGAATTTTTGGAAGGATTGGTCAGTAGAGATATCCCGAGATGGGGAAGGAAGTGACCCTTCTAATATCACTTCTCGATATCCTGTGTGAGGATTGTATGTTCGTATTTCTGGTGTTGATTGGGCAAATAGGGTATCTATATAGGAAAATGCCAGCGTTCCTAGGAAGATCGCAAGCATCATGGAGAAGATTCTATTTCTGAAAATCATATTACCAGATATGGTGACAAATGTAAATCCTCAGATTTCTTTTTAGGAAAGTCTATCGCAATTTCAAAGGATTTTTTCTCCTAAGAAAATTCTGCAAAAATCTGATAGAGAATGAGGAGAAAACCAAAGAGCACTAATCCTGATACCAAAAGATTGATCAGAATATTGGTAGCTCTTTTGAATCCATTTCCTCCTCCCCCATCGGTCAAGAAAGAATATCCTGCATAAAATACCATTAATACTGCAGCTGCACCATAAATATACCCAAAGAATTTAGCTGCATTCAAGATAAGGGTTGTTGCTTGTGATGCAAAATCGTCTGATTCTGCGATATAATATACAAAGTCCACGAGTTTCATAATTACTAATGCTCAGACCACATTAGCTACTCCTCTGATCAGCTTTTTGGATTTATCGGAATCGGCAGCTGAGATCACTCTAAATCCTGTGATCACAATCATTAAAATCGCATAGAAGAATGCTAATCCTTTGAGAAAGGTGAGTAATTGGAAGAACAGAGAGGTGGGTCCGCTTACTAATGCATCTTTAACCCCATCGATCCCTGCGGTATTATTAAGATTGAGTACATCACCAAATAATCGTCCTGCTCCATAAATGAGTACTGCTCCCATCGCGATATATCCTAGGTTTAGAAGGGCTTTTTTGAGTTCATCTGGATCTTTTCCATGGGTCACTAACTGTACTCCTGCAAACACGATATAAATCAGCACTACTGCAAATGCAATTGTTTTTAGGGCTTTCCCTAGTATACCATCACCCGTTCAAAGATTGGGATAAAGTAAGTTTCTGATATTGGTTTCTAGGGACTGAGATGATTTTACGCCCACACTTTCACTTTTAAATACACTGACATCACCCTTCGTCAGAGGGGTAACGAATTGTGTCTCATAACTTGGAGGGGCAGCTGATATTTTGAGAGCTCCAACCCCTAACGTCACATATACCCCTAACAATAAGGTAATTAAAAGGATTTTTTTCATGGGAAGAAAGGATACTTAATTAAAAAGGTAGTTTACTACTGACAGTATAATATCAATCAAATAATAGAATCCCGTCAGTATTACAACACCTATTCCGAGATAGATAATATTATCTTTAATCTTGCTCACTTCTCCTTTTCCATGAGTAACATTGGTTACCATCAAAAATCCATTATAGATGATGAGAATAGTAGCTATCGCCAGTCCTGCATACACGAACCATTGGATATATGGATGGATATGATCTTTTATCCAGTAGAGAGTATTGGTGATGCTAAGCCTGGAATTTCCACTGTATCATGGATCACCTTTAACTCCATCCAATTTTGTGTTTTGGATTCTTTCGCCTACTTCATTGGACCCATCCACTACTTTATCCAAAATTCTGAGAGGATCTCAACCATATCCATACCATCCATTATTAGCAAAAAGGAATGATGGGGCAAATATCAGTATCACCAACGCACTGGCTATTATTTTTTTCATGATTTCTGGGAGCAAGATAAAATGTATACTCTCTAAGTATACTGGAAAAAAGAATGAAATGCAAAAAATCAGACTTTTTTCATTGTTTTTTTTCTGGTAATCTATATTCAGTTAGTCTATACTGGATTCAGATTTTGTTGATTCATCTTTTATCTCTTTGGTACTCATGGAAACTTCTCTAGAAAATGTTGTTATCATCGGATGAGGACCAGCAGGACATACGGCAGCCATTTACACTGCTAGAGCTGGACTCCAACCGCTTTTGTTTGAAGGGTTCATGGCAGGAGGGATCCCTCCCGGGGGACAACTGACCACCACGACGGAAGTGGAGAACTTTCCCTGATTTCCTGGATGAATCAGAGGACTAGAACTGATGCAGGAAATGAAAGAACAAAGTAAAAAATTCTGAACGAGAATCGAAACTAAAACCGTGGATAGTGTCGATCTTTCTAATTCTCCTTTTAAGGTAGTTGTGGGAGAAGAGACTATTGAGACGAAGTCTTTGATTATTGCTACGGGGGCTACTGCAAATAGACTCAGAATCCCCTGAGAAAATAAGTTTTGGCAAAGAGGGATATCGGTTTGTGCAACCTGTGACGGAGGATTACCTCTCTTCAAGGAACAGACGTTGGTTGTGGTAGGAGGTGGAGACGTTGCCTGTGAAGAAGCTATTTTTCTTTCTCATTTTGGAAGTAAGGTGGTAATGCTCGTCAGGAGAGGTATGCTGAGAGCATCCAAGGTGATGCAGGAGAAAGTACTCACGAATCCGAAGATCGAAATCATGCGAAATACGGAGGCGATGGAATGTTTCGGTGAGGAGGTATTACAGGGGGTGAAGATCAAAAATAATCAGACGAATGAAATATCTGATCTAGAATG
>Ga0209737_10002435_pt1 | contig 13025 bp, 16 predicted proteins | sample TergutCu122P3_FD_187284 | JGI IMG/M metagenome (GOLD analysis project Ga0209737, IMG submission 187284) | Cubitermes ugandensis P3 segment gut microbial communities from Kakamega Forest, Kenya - Cu122 P3 (SPAdes) (version 2) | ecosystem: Host-associated > Arthropoda: Insects > Digestive system... | reverse complement strand
TTGTCGTTTCTTAGAATTGGTGGCAGCGCACGAGTGAAATCAATATCAAATACGGTGTTATTCATTTTCGATTCCCCCGTAAATGATGTTTTTCCCATCGACGACGGCGACCGCGTTTCCGGCTATGGCCGTATATTCCGGCTGGCGGATCTCGATGCGCTTCACCCCGGCCTTTTTCAGAAAATATACGAGTTCGTCCGGGTTTATGTCGCGCCCCATCTTTTCCGTCTGCCACTTTATATATCCGCCCAAAGCCTTTTCGATTTCCGATTGTATCAGTTCCGCGCTGTATTCGTTGTTTTTTTGTATATAGTATGTTATGTCGATGTCGAACGATACCGTTTCCGGGGCCGATACGACCACAAAATCGGTCAAAGGCCGCGTTTTGTCAGCGGACAACGATTCATAGACAAGCTGTATCATTTCGACATCGGGCAGCTCGCCGTTTTCGAGCATCACCCGGATGTCCACGATGCCGGGTTCCGGCGAACACGCCACAACATCCGTTATTTTTGCGGAGGCCGTCTTTGCGTGATAGACATATGCGCCTTCCGGCCCCGCCGTGGACCATGTTTCCATGTTCTCGCGCATGCGCATATAGAACGCCGCATTGGTTTCCCTGTCCGCCCCGCCCTCGCTCGTCGTTATATTCTCCACGCCCTGAAAAAACGGGAACACATCCACGATCTGCGTTATCTGTCTGGGCAAAAATCCGTTCCCGGCCGTTCCCGTCGCGGTGCAGACAGCCGAAACGTCCCCGAAGCGTTCCCCCGGGGGGATGTGGAGGTTTCTGACCGTTTCAAAAGTTATTTCGCCGTCAACGGTCACCCGTGTCCCTTTTGGGACGATCTGCGCCGAGGGCAGCGCGGCGGAGATATAGAAACGCAAGGTCGTGTTCGCCGCTTTTGCCTGCAGTCTTTCCGCGTCCTTGAATATTTCGGCGAGCGAATCAAGGTATTCGTTTTCGGCATACCGCGGGACGTTCTGTTTTGCGGATTCGTCGGTTATGACCCGCTCCTGGATTATGATGTCCGCCATCCACAAAATGAAAAGGCGTGTCGGGTCTGCCGGGTAAAGTTTCCGGTTCGTGATTTTTTCGTATGACTGTATGAGTTTGTTTGTTAAATTTTCGGCGTTGGTATCGACGAAACTTATGTCGGGGAACTTTCTGTTATCCTTCGGCATTTATATCCACCTCCAGCAGCGGGATTACTTTCCCTCTTTTTTCGTCGCGTTCGAATGTTATGTTTTTGAATTCCACGCGCGGCTCGTACATTTCCAGCGCGTCCAAAACCTCCGAGACGATCATCGCCTCGGCCACCGGGGTCGGTTTGTCCACGAACCGCGACAAAAGGCCGAAATTTCGGTCGAGCGGCACGGAAAACTTCGGCGTCGATATGAGCGTCGTGAGGTTCTGTATTATCTCTTCGACAACATTTTTCGGCGCGAGGTTTATTTTCATTTTTTCATCCGGCGCAATCGTGCAGACCATTTTTGTTTTTTACCCCCTTACCTCCATGCGTAATGCGTGAGCGACACGTCCGCCTTCGCAACAAGCAAATTCCCTTTGTTGTCGAATAGAATGAGATCTTTTGATGTTTTTTCGATAACCCACTTGTTTTTTCCGTATGCTTTCGGGCCTATGACCAACCGCATCACCCTCCCCTCCCTCTCCGCCGTGAGGAGTTTTACGATTTCCTTTATCGGGTTGATCCCCAAAAACACGGAAAAATACATTTCAAAAGAGATTTTGTCCGCATCCAGGCCGACGAATTCGATCAATGTCTCTTTCATATGCCTGTCGTGCGCCGCGTATTTCGCGCTGCTTTCCCATTTCAAACCTTCGAATGTGTTCACCTGCTTTTTGGAAACGGAAAACACAATGTCCCCAAGCGTCCCGATGATCGCCATAATCTAAACCTCTCCTAAAATAAAGCCGTCGCCGTCGCCGTTGGGCAGAAACAGGCAGATTACGAACTGGCCGACATACGGGATTTCTTTGTTCAGCGCTTTCAGCGCCCCCGATATCAGCGGCTGCTCTTCCCCGGCTTTTTTGTCTGCGAACGCCACCCGCGCCGTGCGCTCCGCTATATCGACGGACGAGACCGTCCCGACGCGGACAATATTTTTCAATACCGTTATTTCCTTTTCGATATCCATATAGTTCAGTAATCCTCCAAAACGCGCCTCAATTTTGTTTGAACCGTGCAGCCGCTCCCCGCCACGTTGAATGCCGCTGTTTCGATGATATATTTGCCGTCGAACATCCCCCACCCGATGACGTTGGCGGTGACCCCTGCGACCAGTCGCACATCGCCCACAAGCGTAAATTCCGCCTGATATTCGGCTTTGTTTTTTTGCCGCAGCCGTTTCATCGCGAGCTGCTTGGCCTCTTCCCGCGTATTGACTTTTTCGTTGATCTCAAGCGTCTGGCCGTCCGGGTCGGCGTCGCGGGGCGTGTATGTGTATTCAATCGTGTTTTTTGTCTGCGGGTCGGTATAGATCACATGGCAGCGGGAATATTTCACATCGTTCGTCCCCGTTCCGAACCGGTATGTCATAATATCCGCCTCGCCCCGTTTGATGTCCCGGACTGTTTCTTTCGCCTCGTAGTCCCGCCCGTCGAAGAGCACAATCATATTTGATGTCGCCTTTAAAGAAACCCCCGCATTCTTGCAAAGCTCTTTCAAAAATACAATATCGGAGGTCTGTATCTGTTCTTTCCTCGTGTAAACCGGGTCAAAGGACGACAAAAACATACATTCCATCCCGCTGTTCCCGGCGATTTCGTTTGCCAGCGCCGAAAGTTTTATGTTTTCCCATGCTTTTGTTTTTTTCTCCGTCCGGATTTTCGAGGAATGCGGGAGCGAGGTGCCCTTTATCGTGACCTGCGCCGGCGGCCCCGATGTGTCCAGCGCGTCGATTTCAAACGTGCCGCAGTCGAGCACACGGTCTTTGCCGTCCGAATCGAAATTTTTTTGTATTATGACGGCGGAGATTTCGGCGCCTTTCACGCCGTCGTCGCCCGAAAGCCAGTCCTGGATCCAAACCCCTTCCCAGTCGGCAAGCGTGATATTTATATCGTCCGTTTTGTCCTCTTCGTGGTCGGTGTAGGCAAGGGAAACGAGGTATTTGTTGATGTCCCCGCTTATATCGGCACCGTCGATGCTGATAAAAATTTCCGTCCTGCGCGCCAAATCAATGCGGCCCATAAAATTTGCATTCGCCCCCTATCTCTGCCTTTTCCAAGGCGGCAATCCGGCCGGCCTTGTTTTTGGGGTTTCGGGGACAACGAGCTCGATATCGGCCGGGAAGATATAGACGTGCCTGTATTTTTTGTTTGCCCCCATGAGCCTGTCTTTGTGCATTTCGCTGCCCATGGTTTTTAACGCTATCCCGTCCCACATATCGCCGGATATCGTCGAATATACCCTAAACATCAAGCATATACCATCCTATTTTCGTTTTCCCGCTCCGTCCTCAAAAATTCTTTGAACATATTGAGCAGGGCTTCGTTGTTTTGTTTCAGCTTCTCATCCAGATCCTCCGGCTTGTCGCCATCGACGTAGATTGTGGGGTTGTAGTTTATCTCGAACTTCGATTCCCCGCCGCCCCCGGGAGCCATCACCGACACGGGCGATGCGTTGAGGGTCTGCAGGTTGTTGAATATGTCGCCCGTCTGCGCCGCCGTGAACACCTTTCGGCCTTTTGCGTTTGTGATGAGTTCCGGGCCGGCTTCGCCCGCGATGAACGCATCCGGCGTATAGTCCGTGCCCTTTTCAAAGCGCGGGAGCGACACTTTCGGGATTTCGGGTATCGCAGGTATGCCGATTGCGCCCGTAATAAAATTGATCCCGCCTATAATGCCGTTGATGATTCCGATGGCCCCGTTTATTATGCTTTCGACAATTGTCGGAATCAAATTGAAAATCCCCTTGAATATATCGACAACTCCATTCCAGGCTTTTTTCCAATCTCCCGTGAACACCCCCGTCACGAAATCTATCAAGCCCTTGAATATAGCCATAATTTGATCAATTATCGGCATTATTCCTTCCAACGCACCTCCGAGCACATTGCCGATAATATCCGCAAGGAAAGTGATTATGGGTCCAAGGGCTTCAAGTAAAGTCGTGAGGATCGGCAAAGTCAGGTCTATCAAAGCGTTTATAATCGGCATTATCAAACCCAGTACATCGACGAGCAGCGGCAACACGGCATCGACCAGATCCTTTATGACGGGAAATATCTTTTCGAACAAATTGAGCAAAACGGGCAGGATAGCCTCTATCAACGTCGAAATCACTGGCAACAGTTCGTTTAGGATTTTGACAAAAGCCGTGAAAACGCCTTCTACGAGCGTGGTTATAACCGGCAATATCGTCTCTATTATGCTGAGCAAAACTGGCAACACCGCTTCCACCAACTTAGCAATTATGGGCAACAATTCATTTAGAATCGCGACGAAAGCCGTGAACACACCCTCTACAAGCGTGGTTATAACCGGCAGCAGCGTTTCTATCAAACTCAGCAAAACGGGCAGTATCGCCTGTATAAGCTCCGAAATTATGGGCAGCAAAATATTCAACAAGTCGCATATGACGGGCAATATCGCCGTTATCATATTTCCAAGCAATACCGCGACTTCCCCGACGATGGTCAGTATCACGGGCAGAATATCCCCGATGACCTGAAACAGTATGGAGCTGATCTGTTCTATCAGCGTGATCACCACGGGCAAAATCGCCGAAACAATATTGCCAAGTATCGGTGCAAGTTTTTTCGCCGTTTCTATCAATACAGGCAACAGATTTTTGCCCAGCTCCTTGAATTGTTCCATGACGTTCAGCAAAACGGGCTTTATTTTCTCGAAAGCATCTTTTAGAGGCTGGAGAAATCCGGAAACATCCTCGCCGTTCATTTTCAAAAACAATATGGACAGTGCGGACAGGACCGCAATGACGGGCAGAGCCGCGCCGCCGATGCCGCCAAGCAGCGAAGTCAACCCTTTGAGCGTCCCCGACATCTTCGTGATTCCGCCTGCACCCGTCGCCGCTGCGGCCGCCGATTCCGCAAGCCCCGCCTTGAAACCCAAAAACCCTTTGGCGACTTCAAGCACCCCGCCTTTCAGACCCAGAAAACCAAGCTGTAGTCCCAACGCACCGACTTTTGCCGCTGCGAGCCCTCCGACAACCGCCATTATTGTTTTGACGGCCTGCGGGTTTTTTTGCGCGAACTCGTTTACTTTGTTTATTATCCCCGTGATCCCCTGCACCAACTGGCGGACATTCGGCAATACCAGAGTGCCGATCGTGACCGACAAATCGTGCCACGCATTTTTTGCGAGCGACGAATCGCCGTTCAAATTGTCGAGCTGCTCCGCCGCCATTCCCGCCGCCTGCCCCAAGCCATCGAACGCATAGCCCGATTCATCCAATTCATCGCGCAATTCTATGATGCTCGCCATGCCGTCATCGACTATCATATTCCAGCCTTTTTGTGCCACGCTGTCAAAAATCACGCTTTGGTAGTGGTTTCGCTGTTCGTCCGTCAAATCCCCCAGTGCGCCTTCCAGATCCGACATGATTTCCAGCATATCCCGGCTTTTTCCCGTGTTGTCATATAACTCAATGTTCAAATCTTTCAAAGCCCCAGCGGCTTTTTCCGTCGGGGTGGACAAATTCCTCAATACCGCGTTCAGCGAAGTCCCCGCCGCGCCGCCTTTCAGACCCGCGTTTGAAAACGATATCATTATCGCATTCACATCGTTTATGCCCATTCCGGCCTGCGCAGCCGAACCGCCCACATTTACATAAGCGTCGCCGAGCTGTTTCAGTTCCAAATTCGCAAGGGTGGTGACATATGCGAAGCTGTCCACCACCGACTGCGTATCCTCGGCTTCGATGCCGAACGTCTTCATTTGGGAGCCCAAAAAGTCGAGCGTGGTCGCCATATCGCTCTGCGTCGCCTTCGCCAGATTGGTGCCGTGCTTGAGCTGCTCCATCATCAGGTTGACGTCGCCCCCCGCCTCCGCAAGCATTTTCGCGTTTGAGGCTATTTCCAAAAGCGGCGTCCCCGTGATTTTGGCGATGTCCCTGATTCCGTCCGCCATCAAATTGATCTCGCCGCTTGTCGCGCCCGTAATCGCCTTCAAATTTGACATTTCGCTTTCGAATGCGGCCGCCGGCTCGACAAAACCTTTATAAAAAGCCGCCCCCGCAGCCGTCAAGGCGGCGACCGTTTTCACAAGCTCGCCCTGCGTCTTTGATATGGCCTGATTGTTTTCCTGTATGGCATTGTTTACCTTCGCGAGGTCTTCCTGGCTTTTTTTGACGCGTTCGTATGTATCTTTGAGCTTGTCGTTTTCCTGCGACAAATTGCCCGTGTTTATGCCGGCATCCTTGAGTTTTTCCGTCAACCCGGCGAGTTTCTGTTCTTCCTCTTCGAGTTTTGCGTTTACTTTTTTGATCGCATCTTCGTTTCTGACTGCGGCGCCTTCGAGTTTTTCCTTCTCGTCCTTCAGCTTTTTGACCGCGCCCTCGGTTTTCTGATAGGCCGATATATCGCCTTGAGCCTTTTTCAGATCCCCGAGCGAATCCTGCAGCTTTTTCGTGGTGCTCATGGCATTGCTGAAGGTCGAGCTGAAATTGCCGCCCAATGCCGCCTTCAGGCTCAGCAGCAATTCGTATTCCTGTCGGCTCGCCATGATTTCACCCCCTCAAATTTCGTTTACATTTTTGATCCAAGCCACAAAATCCGCGACGGTGAGCGCCAGCCAGTACGGTACCGGCGTGTATGTCGTCTTCGCGAGCCGGATGGCCTCCCTGCGCACCCATAGACACGGGTTTTTCAATAACCCGTATCCAGCAAAAAACGGCGGGCGGCATTTGTGATTTTGTTGAAATCCTGGAACGGCATATTTTCGATTATGTCGCTCCCCACACTCGCAGCGCGCGCTGCCATTTTGCACTGGAATGCCTTTGATATTTCGGGGGCGAGGGCATAATCGTTGTTCGCCTGCATTTCGGATTCGATCTTCAAAACGTCATTCCCCGTCAGCCTGTCGAAATAGAAATTGAGCGTCTCGTATTTTTTGCCCTCGTATTCAAAAGGCTTTTTGAATTTGTGCACATATACGCCCGCCGAACCTTTTTCGCTTTTCTCATTTTTTTCGATCTTCTCGTTTTCGCCGGATGCTGCCATATTATCGTTTTCCCCACTGAAATCCATGTTTTTTCCTCCAAACAATTCAAAACAATATATTATTTCCCCAAAGCCGCCCGGACTTCCGCCAGATAATCTTTGCCGTTGACAAAGCATATGAAATTCAGAATGTCGATTTCAAGTGCTTTCTTGCCGGCGATGAACGTCGCCCAGTAGGTCACCGCATATTCGCCGGAAGCGTCCGCGGGCGTGGCGGGCGCGACTTTGCCGGGGCTCAGCTTTTTTGGCTTTACGACGAACAAGTGCTTCAAAGCCATGACTTTCGTTTCGCCCGAAACGGTGTCTTTGTCCTGCTGCGCGACGCGCAGGTCGATCTGGTGGTCCCGCGGTTCAAGCAGCGCTATCGCGTCTTTTACGAGCGTCCGGAAATTGAGGCCGAGCGTCAGCGCTTCGAGGTGTCCCAAAATCACGCTTTCGTAAGTCCCCGAAATCCCCGCCCCCTTGACTTCGTTCACGATGAACGAAAGCTCGGGCAGCGTGACTTCCGCCATCCCGTAGTATTCGATGGAATTTTCGTAAACCTGAAAATTGATAACGGATTCATTCACTTTTGCCATGTTTTTTTACCCTCCCATTCTTTATCTTTTTTTATGCAAACGCCGAAACAATATATGAAATGTCGTACTCCTGCACGAACTCGATCTCTTTTGCCGGGCTGGGCGGCGTCATGAAGATATGGAAAACAATTTTCCCCGCCATGAGCGATTCGGTGCTGTTTTCCTCCGGGCGCATTTCGACCCGCCCGCCCAACAGTTTTTCTTCGGAAGTGAGCCCGTTGAGCCATATGTTCACGCTGTCGATGATGCTGTCCGCTAAACGGCGCGTCATTTTGTTATCGACTTTCGACCAGTACGTCAAAATCACCGAATTGGCGACCCAGCCGAACATACGCGAGACGGAAATGAAATAGTCCTTCGCATCGGTGTTCGCCGGGTAGCAGGCGGTTTCGTTGCCCCAGAGCACAAACCCGCCGATAAAATTTAGCGCGGTCACAACGCCGTTCGCGTTGAGGTAGTTCGCCTGTTGCAGATCGAGCAAGACCTCCTCGCTGTCGGAAAGGACCGCGCCGTTTATCTGCAACAGTTTGTTCGAGGGGCTTTCGGCGGGACATGCGCCGTTTTCGGTATCTACCCTGCCCATAAGCCCAGCCGCCTGCGTTGACATATGGAAAACCCGGCCGCCCAGTTTGCCCTTCGGGAAACAAAGTATCTGTGTCTTCGCGTTGATGTTCTGTTTCTTTTTCCACAAAGGCACATCGGCGTAGTGTTTTACCGCCGCCGTATCGACATCGCAAACGGATATCGCCGAAAAAATGCCGTTTATGTTCGATGCCTTGGCACCCATGATCGCGGCGACCTCCGGATCGTGCGACCAGCCGGGGCAGACAATGACATCCGGGACGACGCCGTATTTCGGGAACACCGAATCCAGAAGCTCAAACCCCGACGTTTTCTTTGTGGCGACATCAAAACCGCCGATTATATCTCCCTTTGTCACCTGCGAGGGATCGACCTCGTCAAAGCCCACCATGAGATCCCCGGTGGTGTCCGGGATTGTGCCGCCGTCCAGAATCTCGAGGGTGAGACTGTTTTCGCCGTAAAACAAATCGTAGTCCTTGCCGGCCTCATAGCCCGTGGCCTTGACGCTCGACTTTATGGCCTCAAACGGCAGCAAAACTTTTTTGTCCTTGACCGGATAATTTTTCGCCGCCGCCACTTTTTTGTGCTTCGACGGATCGAGGACATTGACGAAAACAACCGGGGCGGTCGCGTACAGCCTGAAATGGCAGTACATGACCTCGCAAAGCGTGTATTTTCCCCAGTCGTCGCCATACCCCAAAGCGGAAACCGCCTCGCTGTTGTTTCCGCCGTAAACAGGGTCGTTCGCCTTGCCATCGACGCTGTGGACGGGCGCGGTGCCCACGACAAATGTTATACCGCTCCCCGCGACGACAGGCGTCGAAATGGAAGTCGCGATCTGACGGGCGCGTACTCCGTGAAAATCTGACATAACCTTTTATTCCTCTCCTTTTGTTTCTTTCGTTTCTTTGTTCACCGCGGAAACGATATCGTTGTAGTATTTGTTGGTGATATTTCCGGGCGTTTTCGTTTTTGCGCTGATTTCCGCGAGCCTCGTTCGCGGGACGATGAGTTTTTCCGCCTCGGGGAATTCGCTCAGCGTACCCTTTAAATATTCCGCCACCTCGGCGAATGTACCCAAAAAAACCGAATATTCCTTTAATTTGCCTTGCGGCAACGACGGGCCCGCGTATATGAATTCCTTTATGCCTTCGTAACGCGGTTTTGCCGTGCTATTTGCCGCCCCGGCGATTTCGGCGATTTCGGCCATTCCAACCATTCCAACCATTCCAACCGGTTCAACCGGCTCGTCTTTGTTTGTCGCTGTTTTTGTATTATTCGAATTGTTCGACATAATGCGTATTTACCTCCCTTTTAATTGTTGGCATTTCCCAAATGGTAATCATTTCCCCCATATAGTACGGGGCGGTATCATCGGGATAAACTATGTATTCGAGCGGCATCCGCAGCAGAAACTGCCTGCCGACCTCCCCCGCTTTCAGAAGCTCCGTCCGAAGCCGCGCAATGACATTCAAAACGTCGAGGGCCCCCTCGCTCTCGTCCTCCGAATATACCGCGACCACAACCCGCACCCTGCACTCGCTGCCGGGGTCGTCGCCCGACTTTTGGTCGTCGGAACCCGTCAGGAACTGCAAAAGGATATATGGGATCAGCTTTGTTTCGGCCTCCTTGTTCGGAAGCCGCATTTTATGCACCCCGGCCGGGCGCAATCCGGGTTCATCCCCGCCTTTCTGCGGCCTTTCGGAAAGCAAAATATCCTTCGTCGCGTTTTCGGCGAATTCCTTTAGCCTGTCAAGCAAAACAACAGGGGTCAATACAAATCCCTCCCTAACCTACACATCCTATACATCCTACACATGGCCGTTCAAAATCCGGCTTATCTCGTGTTCGACCCGCTCGTCTATGACTTTCATGGCGGCATCCTCGATTTTGTCGAAAACGCTTTCGTTTTCCATCATATGCGCCACCGACGGCCCGTAAAGCTGCTGCGAAGAATCGCGGCGGCGTGTGCGCCTCTCGAACACACCCACCCCATAGCGCCCCAAATTTGCGACATAGGCCGAAACGAGGCGTTTCCCCGTGGTTTCTTTCAGCACGGAAACGGAAACGGGCTTTCTCTGCGGCCTTGCCGGATTCACGCCGAACTTTATCAAAGGGATGACCGCCCCGGCGAACCTTATCTCGCCCGCCAGATTCGCGCCTCCCGCCTGTTTGATCTTCATGGTATGGCTGCCCGCGACATCCTGGTACCTGATTTTGTAGGTTTCCCGGATCTGTCTGCCGGACTGCGTCCGCACCGTCGATAGCGCGCGGTTTATGACGCCCGAAAACGCACGGCTGGGCGCATTCTTCAAACCGCCGAGTATGAGGTTCACGCGGTTTATCTGGTTTTCGCTGATCTCGATCATACGTCACTCGTCCAGCCTTTCCAGCTCGAGTTTTATCTCGCCCGCGTCGCAGCCCGCCCTGACGATATTGAAAATATCGCCGCCGATCTCGATGCTCGTGTTTTTCCTCGGCATGATGTCGAGGTCGTAGGACGACATATAGACGGTGAGGTCGGCGGCGAAAATCCCGTCCGCATTGTCGGCCGAAGGCTTTTTCCTGTCCCGCGCCCCGTCGTGGTTGATGACGACGGGGATCTCGTACTGCCTCCTGTTGTACCTGACCGATACGACATCGGCGTGCTCCTCCGGGTTATGGAACACCGCAGATATATCGTTTTTGATTTGTTCCTTGAATGTCATCATAAATTTGCAAACCCTACAAAACAGTCGCGACAAACCAGCTATCGACCTCATGCGGGACGGGGAGCGGATTGCTGTTCAACTGCACGAAGCGGCGCGCGGGATTGCGTTTCGTCCAGGAATCGGCCACGCGCGGGCCCTCGACCGTGACAAAATTTTCGGCGACCCCCGAACCGTCGAGCAGCGTCACCGCGCCGTAGTTCATCGAATACGCCGCCGCCGTGGAAGCCAGAAGCACCTTCCCCTCCGGGACAAGCGGTTTTTGCTCCGGGGCGGCCGGATTCGTCCAATTGTCGAGATACCACTCGTTGTACGTATAGATGTCCATACCCATGCCGGAAACCGTGCCGACATAAGTCAGCCCGTTCGGAAGCTCCCTCGGCCTGATGACGGCGAGGTCGTAGGACTTCACGTCGAGCAGGCTTTTCACATTTTCGTTTTTGACAAAGGCGGCCGCCGCATCGTTCGCCATGACGCAGATGTTGCAGTTCACAAAACCCTTTTTCTGCACATCCAGACGCCAGCGCTTCAGATCCTCCAGCGGGTCTGCGGCGGCCCCGTCCCATTTTTTCGTGCCCGACAGCGTTTCCTTGTTTGTGAAACTGAAGTCGATCTCCTCTTTCAGGCCCTCGCCGACAACCGGGATTTTGCCCGTGAAAAAAAGCTGGGCCGCCATCCATTCCTCGCGGCGGGTTATCATTTCGTCGAGCTCGGCGAAATCGTCCGCAAGTTTCTGGACAGCCCTCTCCGCAGGGCTCATCCCGCCGTACAGGCTCTCCCCGGGCCTGCGGTCGGCGAGGTCATCGACCGTCGTCAGTTTGTTGGGGGCGAGCAAAGGCGGGGTGTAGCTCTTCGTCTGGTAGCCGCTGTTCGGGATCGTTTTGCCGCCGATTTTCCTGTGGACGAAAGGGGCGAGCTCGCGGTTGCCCTTCTTGAAATCCACGTCAACGCTTTTCGTCGCGAACGTGTTCACCCTCCTGTAAAAGGTTGACTTGAAAAACGTATGCACCGGGGGCATACGCGAAACGATTTTCCCCATGGTGCGGGGCTCAAAAATACTTATTTCGGGCATATTAGTTCCTCTCCTTCAAAAATATTCCCAGCTTGCGGAAAGCGGGTTTGAGAACTGCGGCGGTGACCCCGGCGGGCATGGCCAGCGCCTGCGCGAAAAATTCGCCGGTAAGGTAATAGACCACCTTGCCGCCCTCCGGCTCGTCGGCGGCAATGCCTACAAGATCGCCGAGCGTCGTCGCCGAAGCCTCCTCGATCCCGGACGCGCCCTTCACCAGCGGGGCGTATTTGCGGATTTTCGCGTCCGCTTTGATGTCCCCGAAATCCTTTGCCACCGGGAAACCCCCCGCAAAAAAATTATCGGGCATATGCGTCGATGTATCCAACATTTTTTCCTCCTTGTGTTTCACTAACTTTGTTTTACTTTGTTTTTTACTGCTTGACAGCCGGCAAAACCTTGTCGATCGCCGCGTCATAGGGGTTTGTGCCGCCTGCCCCCTCATGTCCGCCCGGCACGATGCCGTCCATGCCGCTGTTTTTGACATCGTCCTTCAAATTCCTTAAATAGTCCGCGCCCCGCCTTTTCTGCTCCGCGACAATGCGCATCGCGACCTCGGCGGCGCCCGCGGGAGAATCGAATTTTGCGCTTGCCACAATGTCCTCGAAGCCGTCGAGCGCGATGTCCTCGATGTCCTTTATGCGCTTGCGTTCGTCGGCGGCGGCCGTCTCGGCAACCTGCCCCACCAGGCCCGGAAATGCCGCAGCCAGATCCTCGACCGTTTTGATTTCCATTTTTTCCAGTCCTCCATTTTTGATGTTTTTATTGTTTTTTGTATTTGAAAAGCCGCCGCCGTTCAAAACGCTGCGGCCGATCAGCGAAGCGGGTATGTTTTTGTACATGGAAACCTCAAACAGAGAAAGGTTCCCGGGACCGTCTGGCGGG